>MDSZ01218075.1_pt1 | contig 17238 bp, 16 predicted proteins | sample 811201 | NCBI WGS metagenome assembly MDSZ01 (sample SAMN05326647, study PRJNA326480) | marine metagenome | isolation source: seawater | place: Indian Ocean: North | collected 2010
AAATTCTTGTTTATCTTTTTTAAATCGTTTATTACTGCGGATGCTAATTTATCTCCAGATGGCTCTCCAGTTAAAATAAAGATTTTCTTCATTTAAACATTCTCCAAATACTGCCATTGTCAGATATCATAAAAAGATCACCAGTCTCTTTTTGTATTTTAATATCCCTAATTCTACCAATAGCGCTCTTAAAAATAATTTCCTCATTTATAAATTCATTGTTCTTAAATTTAATTTTTCTCAAAGATTGGTCCTTAAGTGAAGTTATTAAGGCATCACCATTCCATTCTTTAAATGTATTCCCTTGATAAATAGTCATTGCACTAACTGCTATAGAAGGTACCCAATATTTTATAGCCTTTGTGAATCCAGGTTTCCATTTAGGTCCTATTTTAGTTCCAGAATAATTTGTACCGCCCCAACCTAATATTTTCCATCCATAATTTTCACCAAAATTGGCTGTTCCAAACCAATCTCCTCCTTTAGCTCCATGATTTGTAAGATAAATCTTATTATCAATAGGAGAGAGAGCCATACCTTGAGGGTTTCTCACTCCTATTTGAAAAATTTCTGGTAACCAGTCTTCCTTACCTTTAAATTTTGGATTATCTTTTGGAATGGAACCATCAATATTAATTCTAATGATGCTTCCTGGATGTTTCTTAGGGTCTTGAGCTATCATTCCCTGACCGCGCTCTCCTGCGGTAATGTATAGATGATTTCCCTTTATGACTAATCTTGATCCAAAATGATAACCTGAGTCGATTGGAGGCTCTGCTCTAAAAATAGTTGTAAAATTTATATTTTGTTTATCAAAACTTCCTACAGCTACGGAAGTACTAGTATAGCCTCGCATTCCTCTATATTCGGAGTAAGATATATATATTTTTCCTTCGTGATACAAAACATCTAACAATCCTCCTTGTCCATCTTCCAGAACTAAAAGATTATGCTTAATTTCAGATTTGTTTTTACTTTTTAAATTAAATGAAAATAATTTCCCCGATTTTTCAGTAATTACTATATTTTCCTTGTCAAGAAAAGATAAGCTCCATGGCTTATTTAAGCCATCAAAAACTTTCTCAAGTTTTATTTCAGCTGAATGCAAATTAGTAAATAAAAATAAAAATAAAAAGATAGTAAGCTTTTTCATTTTACTGTTATAAACATTCTGTTTTTGTTGGCAAAACTAATGCATTTTTTTCTCTCTAAAAAAACATTGTACTTGCTTTTTAATGCAATCCCTTTAAGCCCTGCTGATTTACATTGTTTAAAAGTCTTCAAACCTATTGTTGGTAGATCAATTCTTAAATCTTGTTTTTTTTTTGGGAATTTAACTAATACACCTTTATCTTTAAATTTTTTACTTTTACATTTTTTAAGCATTTTCTGGGTTCCATCTTTACCTTCAATAGCGATAACTTTTTTATTTCTCACCACAGTGCCTTGGCTAAAGTTATATTTGTTTAATTTATTAAGTATTTTAATAGCTTTAATAATATCGATTTTGTTTTCTTTATTGGGTTTTGTCTCAGAATAGTTTCCTTTTTTTAAAGATAATTCAGGGTTAAAGGTCAATGAACTGATTGTCTTAATTTTTTCTTTTTTAAGTATATTAATTATTTCTTTTAAAATCGCAGCATCTCCTAGTTTAGAAACTTTTATAATTCTAGGCATGTAATAAATACCTTTAAAATCAAGTCGAAGCTTTGAAAATCTTGGCTTTTTTACTTTCCCTGCAAACAATACTTTATTACATTTATTTTCTTTTAAGATCTTGATAATTTTACCGAATTGACCAAGAGATACTGAATGAGAATTTTTATCTTTTTTAAAATATTTGTTTTTTGTAAGATCAATTATCAAATATTTTCTTCGGTTTTTTATTTTTTTTAAGATTTGCTTTGGAAAATCTGTCTCTCCAAATATAAGCCCAATCATAATTGTATTAATTTAATGGTGAACAAATAGGTCTTTTTTTATCTTTCTCTATAAAAGTAATTACCTCATTCACTAATTCATTTCCTTTATGTTCTCCGTTAATTTTACTTAGGTTTTCATGTAGATTTTTTGAAGAAAATATTTCTTTATACGCTTTGCTCAGTCCCATAATTTTTTGATTCTCGTATTTTTTTCTTCTTAAACCTATCAAATTTAATCCCTCTAAATAATTTCTGTTACCGATTGACAATCCAAATGGTATTACGTCTTTTAGTACACCAGTCATGCCACCAATCATTGCAAGTCTACCAATTCTAGTAAACTGTTGAACTGCAGAGTTTCCACCGATTACGACTGAGTCTTCAATAGTTACATGCCCTCCTAATGGAACGTTATTAGCTATAACTACATTGTCTCCAATATTACAATCATGGGCTATATGTGAAGAAATCATAAATAAACAGTTATTTCCCACAATAGTTTTTGAGCCTCCGCCTGCTGTGCCTGGATTTATTGTAACATATTCTCGAATTAAATTATTTTCTCCTATTTGTAGACTGTTTTTTTCATTTTTAAATTTTAAATCTTGTGGTTGAGTTCCTATGCTAGCAAATGGAAAAATTTTAGTTCCTTTGCCTATATTGGTATTACCTTCAATATGCACATTAGAAACTAATTCAACATTTTCATTAAGAACAACATTGGGACCTACATAGCAAAATGGACCAATTTTAACATTTTTTAAAATTTTAGCTTTAGAATCTATCACGCTAGATTTATGAATCATTTGTTTCTTTCAACTATTGTTGCGGACCATTCTGCATCTGCCATTCTCTTGCCATCAACTTTAGCTGTTCCCTTGTACTTCCAAACTCTTCCGTGTGATCTCACTGCCTCTATTTCTAAATGTAATTCACAATCAGGAATAATTGGGTTTCTGAATCTAGCTTTATCTACGCTCATTAAATAAACTAATTTGTTTGCGTACTCTTTTGGATCTATTCCATGAGCCGTTAAAGCTGCTGCAGCTTGGCCAAATGCTTCAACAATTAAAACACCAGGCATAACAGGTTGACCAGGAAAATGGCCTTGAACGTAAAATCCATCTTTTTTAACATACATAATTGCAGTAGCTGATTTTAACGGAACAATTTTTATTAATTTATCTATCAATAACATAGGTTCTCTATGTGGTAATAAACTTTCTATCTTTTTTTTATCTATTTCTGTTTCACTCATATTTTTTTTGTATTTTTTAAAAATTCCTTTAAAGGAACAGCTGGATACCCCATAACAATTTGGTTATCTTCTATGTCTTTAACTACACCGCTGCCTCCCCCTATTTTAACATTGTTACCTATCACTAAATGTCCAGAAATACCTGCTTGTCCTCCTATTGAAACATTATTACCAATAGTTGAACTTCCAGCAAAACCAACTTGTCCTGCTATCATACAATTAGATCCAATTTTAACATTGTGAGCTAGATGAACCTGATTATCTAAATATGTATTCTTTCCAATTTCTGTATCATCAACAGATCCTCTATCTATTGTACAACCAGATGCAATTTCAACATTGTCATTAATTAACACTCTTCCTATATGAGGGAACTTAAAATTTTTGTCTTTTAAAGGAATAAAACCAAAACCTTTAAGACCTATTTTACAATCATCTTGAATCACAACATTATCTCCTAATATTGAATTTTTTAAAATTACATTTGACCCAATTACACAATTTTTACCTAAAATTACATCATGTTCAATTATAGAATTTGTTCCAATAATAGTATTTTTACCGATTTTAACATTTTTACCAATTAAAACATTATTACCAAATTTTACACTTTTATATTTGTTTTTAGTTGGTGATTTAAGAGTTAAATCTGGGAAGTCGACATCAGCATCTATGTACATTTTTTTTAAGGCTTTCGCTAATTCAAATAAAACATTTTTTACAATTATTTTTTCTACTTCTTTAGGCAAAAATTTTTCTAATTTTTTTGTAGTTATACAGCAGGACGCTTTTGTACTAGATGCAAATGATTTGTATCTAATGGAGTCAAAAAAAGTTAGATCAAATTTTTTTGCTTTTTTTAATGATTTTATGTTGTTTATCTTGATGTTTTTTTTTAATTTAAAGTCTTGAAAAAGATTATTTGCAAGAAATGATTTTTTTTTAAAAAATGAAACTGATTGCATTAAACTTTTTAGTTTAATTTAATTGTTTTTAATTTAGCATTAAGCTTTTGCATTATATCTTGCGTAATATCTAAATCTTCATCCGCAAGCAACATACTTTTTTTATCAATTACCATTCTGATATTTTTTTCTTTCATAAAATCTTTAATTATTGGATTTAAGTTTTTAAGAAGTTCAGATCTCATTTTGGATCTTTCTTCAGCTACACTTTTTAAAAGTGAACTTCTTTCTTTTTGAAGTGCTGAAACTTTAGCTCTTAAATCGTTTACCTTTTTTTTATACTCTTCCGCTGAGACTACCTTTTTTTGCTTAATAATATTCTTTTCTTCTTCTTGAATTGTTTTTTCTTTTTTCTGAATTTTTTTAATTCCATTGTCTAATTTATTTTTTAAGCTTAATTGTGCTTTTTTGCCTGCCTCACTTTGATTTAGTATATATTTAAAATCTAAATAATACGGAACCTCTGCTGAAAGATTCGGATTAAAAACAAAAAATATAATTGAAATAAAAGTTATCTTTTTTAAAATTTTCATTTTAGAATGTTGTACCTAAGTTAAAGTTGAAACTTTCTGTTTCGTCGTTAGAATGTTTAGAAATATTTGTAGATAAAATAAAAGTCATTGGCCCTATTGGAGACATCCAGCTTGCTGCGGCACCTGCTGAAGATCTTAATTTTCTTGCTTCGTCTATGCTATCATCATAATCAACTCCCCAAACATTTCCCATATCAAGAAATAATCCAATATCTGTTTTAGTCGCCTCTGGTAAAATTTTTGGTAAATTAGCCTCAAAGTTAATAGATGCTGCGTAGTTACCTCCTATGTGATCTTCACCATCTTTAGGACCTACTTTACCTCTTTTAAATCCTCTAAGTCTTTTAGTGCTCAAATTTCTTCTTTTACTTAATCTTACATCGTCGCCGGCAAGTCCGTTTACTGAGGAAAAATAAAACTTACCAGCTCCAATTACATTTTCACCAAATGATTTATAAGAACTTAAAAAAACCGTATTCGCTAAAAATGATTTATCTGCATACAATGGTAAGGTTTGATCGAAACCTGCAATTATTCCATCGGTTGGCATAAAAGCCCTATCACGTAAATCGTATGTAAATCCATAATATCCTGAGAGCTCAGAAAAATCTCCGGCTTGTTTTTTAAGAGAGTCTGAAGCTGTATCTTGAGTCCTTAGGTCATCATAACTAGCATTTAATCCAAGCTTTGCATATAAATCTTTAAATTGTTCAAATGAAGTTCCTACTCCTGCAGCCAAAATAGTATTTTCGTATCCTTGGTTTGGTTTGTCACTCTTTGTACTACTCACTGAATAACTCAAAGCATTTCCTAATAAATCGTAATTTGGATCTGTGTAATTTAAAGTTCCACGTAATGACTCTTGATTTAAATCCAAATCAAAGGAAACATTTTTACCATCTCCAAGCCAATTATTTTCTTTAACCATTAATGCAAAACTTCCTCCGTTAGTACCAACGCCTGCGCCCGCACTAACTTCACCAGTAGGTTTCTCCTCTACAGAAATATCTATTATTTTTAAATCGGATGAAGAACCATCAGAGACTTTCTGTGTAACTTCACCAAAAATATTTCTTGATTTGATTTGTGATATAGATTTTTTTAATTTGAGATCAGTATATGGATCTCCTTCGTCTAATAAAAGCTCACCTCTAATAACACTTTCGTTTGTTACGTTGTTTCCAAGAATATTTATTCTCTCTACTAGAATTTTTTCTCCTTCGAAAATATTAAATTTAATCTCTATAGCATCACCCTCTATAATCTCTTCAACATTATGCTCTACAAATTGTAAATTTTGTTTTTCAATTAAATCATCTATATCTTCTAACAATTTTCTAATTTTGAAAGGAGAGTAATAATCACCAACAACTTTTTCAAATTTGTCATTTAATGGATAAAACAAATTTTTATCAAACACTTGATCAACATTTGTTGAGATCTTTTTTATAATATATCTATTGCCTGCATCGATTGAGTATGTAATTTCAACTGCTTGATTGTCTAATTTAAGTTCTGCAGATCGAGAGGAAATATTTACATCATAATAGCCTAAAGATTTATAATAATTTTCTAATAATCTAATATCAAGTGCTAATAAATTTTCGCTAAATCTACTATTTCTTGATAAAATTTTCCAAAATTTATATTCTTCACTAGCTATTATATCTCTTAATCTTTTTTCTCTAATTTTCTTGTCTCCTGTAAAAATAATTTTTGAGATAATAGTTTCTTTTCCTTTATCAATTTCAAAAATTAAGTCCAAATTATTTTCATCAATTTCTCTAATCTTTGTATTTACTTTGGCAGAATTATATCCAGCAGATGCATATATCTTTTTAATTATTTCAACGTCGTTTGCTAAATTACTTTTGATAAACGAGTCTTTTATTTTTGAACTTATTAACTCAGTAATTTGTTCTTTATATTTTTTACTAGGCTCTCCTAAAATTACTAAGTCATTTATAACTGGATATTCAATTACTTTAACGGTCAAAATATTATTAGATAAGTTTATTTCAACATTTTTAAAAAAATTAGTGGAATACAAATTTGTTAATATCTTATTAATTTCTCTTTCTTGATAATCTTTATTTAAATTAATCTCACCATATAATTTGATAGTTTCATCGCTGACTCTTTTATTTCCGACTATTTCGATTTTTTTAATTACTTCTGCCTGTAAAGAATTAATATAAAAACAAAAAATAAAGAAAGATATAATTAATTTATGCATTTTTTTTAGTTATCAATTTTGTATAAGTAACTCTCCTTGACCATCTGTCTATTTGTAATACCTGATTTATATTTTTTGCCTCTTTTATAGCATATTTATTGTAATTTCTATCACTCAGTACCTTCAGAATATACTTATAAAAGGAAGTAAAAGGTATTTTTTTAGCAATATATTGATCAACTAATATTTCATTAGCCGCATTGATTATTATTGGTGAAGAATTATGTTCATTTAGACGGTTTTTAAGATTTATAATTGGAAATTTTTTTTTATCAACTTTTGAAAAATTTAACTTACTAAAAAAAATTGATTTTTTAGAGTTCAATTTAGGTTTTAAGAATTCATCAATATTAACTCTGTTGTCAAAAATAGCATTTGCCAATGGAATAATCATCGATGTTTCATGATAAATAAATTTATATAAACCATTTTTAAATTCAATTATCGCATGGATTAAAGACTCTGGATGTATGACAATTTCAAATTTTTTAATATCAAATTCAAATATCTTGTGAGCCTCGATAACCTCAAAAAGTTTATTCATTAAAGTAGCTGAGTCTATTGAAATTTTTTTTCCCATTTTCCATCTAGGATGTTTAAAGGCTTGACTAGGTTTTACATTTTTTAATTTAGAAATATGAGTGTTTAAAAATGGACCTCCAGAAGCTGTTAAGTAAATTTTTTTAACTTCATTTACATTATGATTTTCTAATATTTTCATTATTGAAAAGTGTTCAGAGTCAACGGGAATAATTTTAGTTTTATGTTTAGAGGCTTCCTTTTTTATTAAATTCCATCCACAAATTACTGACTCTTTATTCGCAATTAAAATTTTGTTACTTTTTTTGGTTAACTCAACCGTTGGTTTAAGTCCAGCAATACCAGGGATAGCTGCAATTGTTATGTCTGATTTTTTAAAATAACTTTTTTTTATATCTACTTTTTGAGATATTCTTACTTTGCTTTTTGTAAACTTTTTTTTAATTTTTTCATAAACATTTTTATCATTAACAATGAAAAGATTTGGTTTAAATGTTATAATTTGTTTACAAATTAAATTATAATTTTTATTAGCAGCTAAAACATTTACTTTAAATAATTTTTTTTTTTTACTTATTATTTTAAGACAATTTAACCCAATTGAACCTGTAGAACCTAAAATAGAAATATTCTTTTTCATATTAATAAAATAATAACAAAATTAAAAATCCTACTGGAACACCTAATAGGATACCATCAATTCTATCAAGAATTCCTCCATGACCTGGAAGAAAATTTCCACTATCTTTCAAGTAAGATTTTCTTTTAAGAAATGAAAAAAACAAATCACCAATTTGACAGCTAATGGACGTCAAGCACCCTATTAATATTATGTATGGATCAAAACTTTTGCTACTTAAATAAAACAATGACGATATAGCAACAGATGAAAATATAATGGATCCTGCCGCACCAGTGATAGTTTTGTTTGGACTTATTCTGGTTAACTTTGGGCCTTTAAAAATCTTTCCGAATATAAAGCCACCTATATCAGAAGCAACGCATGTTATTAATATCAAAAATAATAATATCTTTAAATGAAAAAAAAATGACAAAGCAAAAAAATAAGTGCAAAAAATAAATACATACAACGAAAAAAATAAATTATAAAAAAATTGTTGAATCTTTTTTTTTTTAAAGATTTTCAATATAATATTAAAAAATTCTAAAATTGAAAAAATACCAATCAACATTAAAAAAAAAGCTAACGCATAATTATTTATCATAATAATTGTTAATGTAAGAAATAATGCTATAGAAGTATAAATTCTTGCTTTAAGATTTTTTGACATTTTAAATAGAACCAAAATTCCTTTTAATTTTATAAAAATTATTTACAACTTTTTTAAGATCGCCTCCATTAAAATCAGGCCACAGTTTATCTAAAAAATAAATTTCAGCATAAGCGAGTTGCCATAACATAAAATTACTTAACCTTTTATGGCCTCCTGTCCTGATCAAAATATCTGGGTCAGGTAATTTGTTGGTATAAAGATTATTCTTGATTAAATTTAGATTGATTTTTTTTTTATCTTTTATCTTTTTAAAGGCATGAACAATTTCCAATTTTGAACCATAATTTATGGCTAAATTTACAATTATTTTCTTATTTTTTTTTGTTAACTTAATTGCTTTTTTAAGTGAAGAATTTACCTTTAATGGTAGTTTATTCAAATTACCAATTATATTGATTTTTATTCCATTAGAGATAGCGTTCTTCAACTCATTATTAAAATAGTTTATTATTAATTTGAAAAGAAAATTTATTTCACCTTTAGGTCTTTTCCAGTTTTCTGTTGAAAAAACGTAAAATGTCACCACAGGAATTTTCAGTTTTATTGAGCTTTCTACAATTTTTTTGACTGTTTTAACTCCATTAAGATGTCCAAAATTTCTCCCTTTATTTCTCTTTTTCCCCCACCTGCCATTACCATCCATAATAAAGGCAACGTGGTTAAGTTTATTCATATTTGCAATATCTCTTTTTCTTTTTCTGCTAATATCTTATCAATATTTTGAATATTTAAATCTGTAAGTTTTTGAATATTTTTCTCAAATTTTTTATTTTCATCTTCTGAAATAGTTTTTTTTTTTAAGTTTTGCTTTTAATTCCTCATTAGCTTCTCTTCGTATATTTCGAATTGATATTTTGCTTTTTTCTCCCATACCTTTAAGAACTTTTATTAATTCTTTCCTTCTTTCTTCTGTCAAATCAGGAATTCTTAGCCTAATTATTTGACCATCTATTTGAGGGTTAATACCAAGTTCAGATTTTTGAATAGCTGAGTCAATTATATTAATATTAGCTTTATCCCACACTTGAATCGATATAAGTCTTGCTTCTGGAACACTTATTGTGCCAAGTTGATCTATAGGCATTAATTGTCCATAAACATCAACTTTAATAGTATCTAACATGTTAGAATTAGCTCTACCTGTTCTTAGTGTTGTTAAGTCTTTTTTAAAAGAGTTAATACTTTTCTCCATCTTAGATGAATAGTTGTTCTCATCAAATTCTGAACTCATTTTTAAATTCCCTCACCAACTTTGTATCTTACAAAATTTAAAACTTTTATCTCATTTTCGATTTTATGTTCTTTAAGTATATCAGATACTTTCTTTTTAGGATCCATTATCCAAATTTGATTTAGAAGTGAGTTATCATTGATAAATTTAGCAATTTTACCTTTTGAAATTTTATCAGCAACTTCAGGTGGTTTGCCTGAATTAGAAATTTCTGCTTTAATAATTTCTAATTCTTTTTCAATTATCTCTTTTTTTATATCATCTTTGTCAATTGCTAATGGATTAGAAGCTGTAATATGCATAGCAATTTTGTTTCCTATGTCATCATTTTTACCTTTAACTATTCCGTCTAGCTTGACTATTGAAATAATTTTTCCAATGTTCTTCTCTATAGCAGAATGTACATAAAAAAAATTTGACCCCTTGTTATTGTCGAAAAAATTTACTCTTCTAATAGTAATTTTTTCTCCAATCTTAGCTATTAAAGCTACAAGGTTGTCTTTCACCGAGGTTCCATTATTCATCTTAACATCGTTAAGTTTATCTAAATCTCCTGAAATTGAAAAATTAATTTCTGAAAGTTCTTTGCAAAATGCTATAAAGTCTTTATTTTTTGCAACAAAGTCAGTTTCACTATTTATTTCAACAATGGAAACTTTGTTATCTTTTTCTGTGATTAAAACTAACCCTTCAGTTGCTGTACGGCTCATTTTTTTAGATGCTTTAGCAATTCCTTTTTTTCTTAAAAATTCAATTGATTTTTCTATATCACCTTTAGAATCATCTAAAGCTAGCTTACAATCTTTAAACCCCACTCCTGTAAGTTCTCTTAGTTTTTTTATGTTATTTAATAAATCTTTATCTGACATTTAAAAAATTAATTATTTTATTTTTTTTTTCTTTCAGACGTTTTTTCTATTTTTTTTTCTTCTTTGATTTCAGGTTTTTTGATGAACTTTTCTGCGTCTTTTATTGTACTTTTTAATAAATCACAATAAAGGTTAATGGATCTTCTTGCATCATCGTTTCCCGGAATTGGAAAGCTGATACCCGTTGGATCAGAGTTTGTATCTAAAACTGCAATGATAGGTATCCCAAGTTTTTTTGCTTCTGCAACAGCAAGTGACTCAACGTTTGTATCAATAATAAATATCAAATCAGGTGTTTTTTTCATATCTGAAATGCCACCTAATGATCTTTGAAGTTTTTCTTTTTCTTTAGTAAATTTAAGAATTTCTTTTTTTGTGAATCCAATGTTTTCTTTTGATAATTGTTCGCTTAACTTTTTTAATCTTTTAATTGAATTTTGTATTGTATTCCAATTCGTTAGCATTCCTCCTAGCCATCTATAGTTTACATAAAATTGTCCTGTTTCTTTAGCTAAGTCACTTACTTGTTCAGATGCTTGTTTTTTTGTAGATACAATTAGAATTTTACCACCTCCAGAAATAGTTTTATGAACTTCAACTAGAGCATTTTTTAAAAATTCTACTGTTTGAGTTAAATCAATGATGTGTATAGAATTCTTTTCGCCAAAAATATAATCTTTCATTTTCGGATTCCATCTCAAAGTCTTATGACCAAGATGAACTCCTGCTTCTAATAATTGTTTAATGTCTATTTTTGGTACGTTCATATTTTTTTCCGGTTAATCCACCACAGTTGCTCCAAATTCATGGACCGGGAGGGCAATGCCCTATAAACTGTGTGCGAAATTAATTAGTTGATATATAAAACAAGCTCAAAAATCAACCTTCTAAACGGTTATTTTTTTTACATATTCTTTGCTTTTTATAGCTTTTAAATGATTAAAATCGAACTTTCTTGAGTTCTGTAGATTGTAATAAATCTTTTTATTTTTATTATGTATTATTAGACTTACCTCTGTTTGGCCTTTATTCTTAAGGAGTTTCTTTAAGTCATCAATATCATAATTTTCACTCACTTCGATTGTTACTTTAGGATATGGTTTATTTAATATATCTTCTATACTTAATATTTTTCTTACATTTACCCTTCTTTGTGATGCCTCGCTAGAAATTTTATCTTTATGTAAAGTTAAAACAAATGACTCCGACTCTTTAATTTTATCTCTATTTTGCACTAATATTTCAGAGAATAAGAATAGCTCAAATTCACCTTTGTTATCACTAAATTTGACTATGGCAAAAGGAGTTCCTTTGGCACTTTTTTTTTCTTGTATAGACATTATTGTGCCTGCTACTAAAGCTTCATTTTCATTATTCATTAAAAATTCTTTAAAAGATATGATCTTTAGTTGATCGAAAACTTCTCTATATTCATTTAAAGGATGATCAGAAATATAAAAGCCTAAAGATTTAAATTCTTCTGCCAGAAGCTGCTTTTTAGACCATTTATCTGAACCGACTAGTTCAAAATTATTTTCTACATTTAAATTATCACTAAACAAGCTAGTTTGATTACTTTGCTTATCTTCATTAACATTTTTTATTTTTTGAATTATCTTAGGTATTGAATTAATTATTTTATTTCTGTCGGTTTCAAATTCATCGAATGCACCAGATTTAACTAATCCTTCTAGTTGAAGTTTATTTACATCTTTAGCGTCTACTCTTTTTATAAAATCAATTAGTGATTTAAATTTGCCATTATTTTCTCTCTCATGAATTATGTTAGATATTGCTTCGAATCCAACATTTTTAATTGCCCCTAAACCATAATAAATTTTATTCTTTTCAGCTTTAAAATCTGCAAACGACTCGTTAATTGAAGGGCGTATAATTTCAATATTTAATCTTTTTAGTTCTTCTACAAATTCTCTTAATTTTGAAGTATTTGTTAATTCAGTAGACATCGTGGCAGCTATAAAATCTTCTTTAAAATATGTTTTTAAATATGCTGTTTGATAAGCTATTAATGCATAAGCAGCAGCGTGACTTTTATTAAATCCATATTGAGCGAACGGTTCAATCTTGGTAAATACAAAATTTGCAACCTCTTTGCTAATTCCATTTTGGATTGCTCCAGAAACAAATCTTTCTTTTTGCTCATCTAGTTCAGCTTTTTTCTTTTTTCCCATAGCTCTTCTTAAGATATCTGCTTCTGCAGCTGTAAATCCCGCAAGTGTTTGTGCTATTTGCATAACTTGCTCTTGATAAATTATAATACCATAAGTTGGTTTTAAAATTTTTTCTAAAGTCGGATGGATATAATCTGGTGTCTTAGATCCATTTTTACAATCATTGTAAATTGGTATATTGCTCATTGGACCTGGTCTATATAAGGCTACTAAAGCAATTATATCATCAAACTTGTTAGGTTTCATTTGTTTAATTGCCTCTCTCATACCTGTGCTTTCAAGTTGAAACAATCCAATAGTTTCTCCAGTAGATAAAAGATTATACACATTTTTATCTTCTAAATTAATGTTGGCAATATCAAAAATAATATTTTTTGATTTAAGTCTTTTTAAAGTCTTATTAATAACTGTTAAAGTTTTTAAACCGAGTAAATCAAATTTTACTAAACCTGCATTTTCAGAAGAATACATATCATACTGAGTTGAGGGTAAGATTAAATTTGAACTTTGGTCTACATACAGAGGAAACTGTTCTGCTAATTTATTTCCTGCAATTACTACTCCAGCGGCGTGAGTAGCCATATTTCGATTTAATCCTTCTAGTTTAAGGGAAAGATTTATAAGTTTTTCAACTTTATGATTGTTTTTAATTTCTTCTTTAAATCTCGGCTCTCTATCAATTGATTCTTGTAATGTTAATGGTCTAGAGGGATCAAAAGGTATCATTTTGCAAATTCTATCGACATGACCGTATGATAAGCCTAAAATTCTACCAACATCTCGTAAAGCCATTCTTGCCTTAAGCTTTCCAAAAGTAATAATGTGAGCTACTCCATCTTTATATTTGAATTTTAAATATTCGAAAACTTTATCTCTTTGTTCCTCGCAAAAATCTATATCAAAATCAGGCATTGAAATTCTATCAGGATTTAAAAATCTCTCAAAAATTAAGTCAAACTCGATGGGGTCCAGATCTGTAATATCTAAACAATATGCAACCAAAGAACCAGCACCTGAACCTCTTCCAGGTCCAACTGGAATTGACTCTTTTTTAGCCCATCTTATGTAATCTGATACAATTAAAAAATAACTTGAATAATCCATAGAACTTATAATATTAAGTTCATGAAAAAGTCTATCTTCGTAAATTTTTTTAATCTCATTGATAGATTTATTCTTGTTTTTTTTTAAAATAAAATTATTCAATCTATTTTCTAATCCTTGTTTGGCTTGAATCATCAATTCATCCTCTGGAGAAATATTTTCTTTGTTTGATATAGATGGAAGGATAGGTTGCGATTTTTTAGGTTTAAAATTAAATCTCAAAGGAAAATTGTAATTATTTTTTAGAGCTTCAGGGATATCTTTATATAATTCTAGGATTTCTTCATTATTTTTAAGAAAATGTTGATTATTATAACGGAATCTATTTTTATCATCTATAAATTGTTTTTCTCCAATACATATTAAAGCATCATGGGCCTCAGCCATATTTTGTTCTAAATAAAAAACTTCCTGAGAAGCAATTATTGGTATCTCAAATTTAGAAGAAATATTAAGCATATATTTTTCAAAGTTAACTTCTTGATCTTCTCCATGCCTTTGAATTTCGATATATAAACGATTCTGAAAAGAAGATTTTAATTTTTTAATTAAGTTTTCAATAAGTTTTGATTTGTTCCCATAAAATAATTTTCCAAAAAAATTGTTATAGCTGCCAGTTAGTAAAATAAGATCTTTGTTGTTTAAAATGAGATCCTCAATTTCACAATAAGGGTCGGACAAATTTTTATTATTTAAATAACTTTTTGAGGATAGTTTTGTTAAATTTTTATATCCCAGCTCTGATGTTGCGTATAATGTAATTTTTCCAATATGATTATCACTTAAAATATTTATTTGAGTGCCTATGATAGGTTGGGTTCCAGCCTTGCTAATTTTTTCTGCAAATTCTAACGCACCACATAAATTATAACTATCTGCAAGACCAATAGCTTTAATTTTATTAACTTTACAATAATTAGCCAATTCATCAATTTTAATGGCACCTTCACAAATTGAATATTGAGTGTGTATTTTTAAGTTATTGAAACCTTCACGAACTTGCATTTACACGTTTTATATTACCTTTGGAAATACTCAACTTATAATCTGCCTTGTTGGCAAGTTCTCTATTATGGGTTGCAAAAATAACTGCTTTATTTAATTTTTTTAATTTTACAAAATAAGAAAATATTTCATGCGAAGTTTTATAATCCAAATTGCCAGTTGGTTCATCTGCTAAAATTAAGTCTGTCTCAGCTACCAAAGCTCTAGCAATAGCAACTCTCTGCTGTTCTCCTCCAGACATTTCACTTGGAAAATGACTCTTTCTTTTTAAAAGTTTTACATCTTTTAGAATCTTGTTAGTTTTTTCTATTGTAGTTTTAGATTTTTCACCTTTAATTATTAATGGCATAATTACGTTTTCAAATGCTGTAAAATCTGAAAGTAAATTATTATCTTGAAATATAATAGATATTTTTTCTCTTCTTATCTTGTCTTTTTTGTCTTCTTTAATATCTTTGGTATCTCTATTAAATAATAAAATTTTTCCTTTAGAGGGATTTTCCAACAAGGCAAGTAAATGTAATAACGTAGACTTTCCTGATCCCGACGGACCTACAAGAGCAATTAAATCTCCTTTTCTAATTTTTATATTTACATCTTTAAAAAGTTCAATAGTACCATTTCTATGCTCAAAAGTTTTTTTCAAATTCAATGTTTCTAAAATTATCTTATTCATATTTTAAAGCTCTAAAAGTTTTCATTTCTGATATGCTTCTAGCTGGAAGGTAAGATGCTAGAGCAGATATTATTAAAGAAAAAATAAAAACAACTAATATTGAGTAGCTACTAATTTCACTAGGTAATTTCTCTAAAAAATAAACATCAGATGGAAATAATTCAAAGTTAAAAGTGTTAGATAAAATGACCCTTATTTTCTCAATATTAAGAGAGAAAATAATACCAATAATAATCCCTGAAATAGTCGCGGTTAATCCTATAATGAATCCAGTCAAAAAAAATGATTTTTTAATAGATTTATTGCTTAGACCCAAGGTTTTTAAAATTGCAATCTCTTTAGTTTTATTCTTTATTAAAATAGTTAATCCAGAAATTATATTGAACGCAGCAACTATCAAAATCAAAGTCAAAATTATAAACATAACATTTCTTTCGACTTTAAGTGCACTAAAAAAAGATTTGTTTAAATCTGTCCAAGAATAGACGAAAAAATTTTGATTTAAATCTTGTATTTTTTCTTTATATTTATCAGCTTTCATAGGATCAGTGAGATAAATCTCCAAATTTTGATCAATTTCTTCTTTATCAAATATTGATAAAGCATCTGACAAGTTTAAAAAAACAAAATTCTGATCAAACTCAAAAAACCCAGTTCTAAAAATTCCTGAAACAATTAAAGTTTCTTGTTTAGGAAAACCACCTAATGGAGTTGCAACAAATGCAGAGGACATTAAATTAATTTTATCACCAACTTTTAAATCTAAATTAAAGGCTAACTCAGCGCCAATAAAAGCAGTATTTTTTTTAAAATTGTTTATTTCTCCACTAGAAATATACTGTTTTAATAAATTAAGGCTTTTAGTATTTTTTGTGTTAACTCCCTTAATTATAATACCTTTAGCATTATCTTTGTTCACAACAATTCCTTCTCCTGAATATGTTCTTGAAATATTAATATCTTTAAATTTCTTTTTTAATAATTTTTCAAAGTCTTTTTCAATTTTAAAACTGTTTGGTTGAACTATAATATGAGGATTTAGACCTAAGATTTTATTTGTTAAATCAGTTTTAAATCCATTCATAACAGACATAACAATTATAAGAGTTGCAACACCTAATGTAATTCCCAAATAAGAAAAAATAGAGATAATTTTTAAGAAACCCTCTTTTTTTTTTGGCCGTAAATTTCTTAATGAAATTATTCTTTCAGCTTGAGTAAACAATTTAATATTTTTTAAGTTTTGACTTAATGTTTTCCAAACTTAATATCTCACTTTTAGAATTAAGTTCTTTAAATTCAAACTTATCTTTTTCAGATTTCGAACCAATTATTATTTGATATGGAACCCCTATTAAATCATGTTTTTTAAATTTATTAGACATATTTTCATCTACATCGTCTAACAATAC
>MDSZ01080861.1_pt1 | contig 17236 bp, 6 predicted proteins | sample 811201 | NCBI WGS metagenome assembly MDSZ01 (sample SAMN05326647, study PRJNA326480) | marine metagenome | isolation source: seawater | place: Indian Ocean: North | collected 2010
ACAGTATAGGTAGAGGGCCGGGTTCGGGTAGATTTAATGACCCAGCTTCAACTGAGGGTGAAGGCCGTGAAGAGAGAGAACGTCAAAGGCTTCGTAATATGCAAATGCAAAACATGATTTCTCCAGAAGAAAGAGAAAAACTAAGAAAAGAAAAAGCAAAAGAGAAATGGGATGCAGATAGAAAAGCCGCTACAGAAAAACATGAAGCAGGTAGGCTTCAACGTGAAAGAGAGAGGCACACCAAGGGAGTAATGAGAGATGCAGAAGGCAGGACTATAGAAGATCGTGGAGTTATGACCGATGCTGAAGGAAGAGTTGAGGGAGATGAAGGATTTGACTTTGAAACTGCAACATTAAAAGGTGGTTATGATGCTTCTACAGCAAAAATGGATACCTCTGGTTCTTTTGAAGGTTATAAAGGGGAGTATAAAGGGCTTAGAGGAGAAAGTAAGGATTTAACAGCAGGATTTGGCGAAGATGTCACTAAGTTAGGAGAATATCAAGGGAAGTTTGATACAATGGCAGGTGAAGCCAAAACAAGGGGTGATGAAGCCGCAACCAAGTATGAGAACATAGCAGGAAAAGGTGCAGAAGCCGCTACAGAAGGAGCAACAGGTTTTAAAGAAGGAGCGGCAGATGTAGGTGCAGTTAAAGAACAGTTTGGTCAGGAAGGGTTCCAGAAAGAAGCAGGAGCCTTGCAGGACAAAATGGCAGGACTTGAAGCAAGAACAGGTGCTATGGCTGATCGTGGTGCAGGATATGAAAGTAAACTTGCACAGATGGGCGAACAAGCAATGTCTGGTGAAGTAGGGCAGGAACAAGCTGAGATGCTCAAAGGAAGAATGGAAGAGCAGAGAATGGCTTCTACTAAAGGAAGTGAAGAGAAGTTAAGGCGTGAGTTAGCCGCTTCTGGTGCTTCTCCAGCAGAAATAGCCGCTAAGGTAGCACAATTTCAAACTTCATCAGCGGCAAATCAAGCACAAGCAGGAAGGTCAGAGACACTACAATCTCAGATTCAAGGTCAACAGATGGGGCAACAACAGTTAGCACAGGCAGGTGGTTTCATGCAGTCTGCACTTGGTGCAATGAATCCTCAGATGCAAGCACAGCAACAGTTACAACAGCAAATGCAAGGTCAGGCAGGAATGTTAGGACAGAGAGCAGGAATGGCAGGACAGCAAGCAAGTCTTGGTGCACAGCAAGCCGCACTCAAAGGGCAAGCCGCAGGAATGGAAATGCAAGGAAAACAAATGGCTATGCAGGGAGTACAGGGGGGAGCACAATTAGGATTCCAAGGACAACAACAACAAGCCGCAATGCTGGGACAAGGTATGGGTGCAGTACAAGCCGCAGGCGGTGCAAGACAACAGCAAATGGCTGGACTAGATCAACAAGGTAGAATGATAGGGTCACAAGCAGGAATGACAACTGCACAACTTAGTGATGTTGTTGCACAACAAACACAGCAATATAATAAAGAACAAGCAGAATTACAAAGAGCCGCAGATGCGGCTAGACACTCTGGAGGAGGCGGAGGTGGTAGCGGTGGATTACTTGGAGGAGTTACTAAACTCCTATCTGATATAAGATTAAAAGAAAATATTGAACTTCTTGAAGAAGGGAAAGATGGGAACCCCAATATCTATTCATTTAATTATAAGTTTCAACCAAATCATAGATGGTCAGGTGTAATGGCACAGGAACTACTAGGAACTAAGCACTCTGATTCAGTAAAAACAAACTCAGATGGATACTATATGGTTGACTACCATAAACTTGGTATCCAAATGAAATTATTAACGTAAGGAGTAACATGGCATATGGATTTGATCCAAGTGATGTAAGTAGAATATATCAGCATGAGACAAGTTCAATGGCTGATGCGGATGCAAGACTAACTTCTGCTTTAGAAAGGAAGGCTAAGGCTGATAAAGAAAAGCGTATTCGTGATAGTGGAAAGAGATCAGGACTTGAAAAATTACTTAGTGCGGCGGCTAGAGGTGCGGCGGCTTATTATACTGGTGGGTTAAGTGAAACTATGGGTGGTGGTCAATTGATTGATCAGGCTATGCTAGGAACAGATTCAGAAGGTAGGGCTGTCCGTAATGAATATGGAGATTTAGTAGGGTTAGGTTCTGCTCTTTATCAAGGTATGGATGCAAAAAAAGCGGCTGGGTTAGCAGGTGCAGATGCGGCTTTTGATAAACAATATGCAAGAAGATCAGAAAATGTGCAAAGATTGTTTGACAATGCAAAGACTGATGAAGCCAGAGATAATGCACAAAGGGCACAAAATGAACTACAAAATTGGGAACAAGATTATTACAAAAAAAGGAAGGATATTGAAGAAAAAGGGTTTTTTGATTCTGCAAAATTAGGTCAATCAGATTATAGAGGATTAATAAGAGGAATAAGTCCAGAAGAAAGACAATCTAGAAGAGACCAATTAACTCGAGAACAAATAGCAGGAAGAGAAATAGCAGAGCAAAAAAGGTTATCAGAAATACAAAGAGAACAAGCAAGAGATGCTTCTCTTAGAAGACTTTCAGAAGCTAGTAAAAAAAGGAAAAGTGTTGCTCCAGATATAGAAGCTGGTTATGCTCCAGATATGGCAGAGTCATTTCAGACTAAAGGAAGAGGATATGTTGATGAATTAAAATCCAAAGAAGATGAGGAGATAGAAAGATTAACAGGCGGCTCTCAATGGCAAAAGTGGAGAGAACAAGAAGACCTTAGAAGAGGAGTTAAATAATGGCGGCTATTAAAGAATCTAAAGGTGCAGGGTTAATGAATATAAAATTAACTTCATCAGAGTTTCCTGAGTTATTTATCGAAGGTAAAGTGGGGCAGAGGAGTAACTTAAAAAAAGAATTAAATAAAATGATAAAGGAGAAGAGGAGAATATCTGGTGGCCCAACTGGAAAAACATCTCAAAAATTAGAAGATCAACGATCAAAAAAAGCATTAGATTACCTTGAACAGAAATCTGATGTTCAAGATGCAGGAAAAAGTAATATAGGTGGAATGGGGCCTGATGCAAATCAATATAAAACAAAGACTAAGGAAAAACCCACTGTAAAGAAAAGAACCACTGTAAAGAAAAAAGATGATAATAAGGGGTGGTTAGATAAAATTCTAAAATCATTATCTCCGGGGGCACAGACTGCTATTGATAAAATTAATCGTGATAATACTCCTGTAGAAAAAAGAGATGATTATGTACCAAGAAGAAAGTCACCGCACCTATGGGCAGATGACCTTGCAGAAGAAATAGAGAAGAAAAAAGACCCTGCTTTTGTCCCGCCAGAAAAATATTCTAAAACCATTCCATCTAATCTTTTAAGAAGAGTACAGGACTACCATCAAGCAATCAATAATAATAAAACAGTAACAGAAAAATTACAAGATGCAGGAATAGAGCCGAAACCAGAAGAATTACAATCTTTAAAAGAGGAAGCTGATGATGTCGTTAATCCATCAAGGGCAAGAATAGATGCTGAAAAAAGTGGTAACTTGGCCTTAATAAGGGCGGCTAAAGACCAAACTCCTAATTACTTTCCTGATTTAATGAAAGCTGATGAAGATGCAGGAAAAACAATGATGCCTCCACCTCCTAAAAGATACCCAAAGCCTAAGCCAAAACCTCAACCTCAGCCATCTCCAGAAAATAAATTTAAAGCACCAGAAGATGACCTTACCAATGAGGGGGATTTTGAAGATGAAATGAGAGATGCAGAAGAATTTGGAAAATTAAGAGTAAATAAAAAAGATAAGAAAAAGATTCTATTGGCAGAAGATATTCTAAGAAATAGAGATAAAGATTCTACTGCAAGAATAAGAGAGAGTACAGGAGACTTTTATATTGATCCATTTACAGGATTTGCCTTAGATATGAATATTATTAGTAGATCAAACCGAAGGGCAGAAGATATGGAAATTGCAAGCATGATGCCTGCTAATAAGAGGGCGGCTTTCTTTTATCAAAAGGGGATTATTACTAAGTCTGACCTTGATAAATTACTTGAACCTACTGAAATGGAACAATTACAAATTGATGTACAAAAAGCTAAGTTAGCAGAAAGTAATTTAAAACAAGCAAAATATAAAAGAGAAACTAAGGATTATTTAAGTCCAAGAGAGAAACAAAAACTAGATATGTATGGTGCTAATTTTAGAAATGCTGTTACAAATGATAATATTCAAGGTCAAATATGGTGGGGTAAAAAACTAGGGATGGATGTTGATAAAATGATAAAGGATACAAAAAAAGTTGATAAAGTCCCATCAGATTTATCTAAACATTTTAAGAAAAGATATGGAGTAGAGTATAACACAGTGGTTAACCAAAGAGTGGATTTATATAAACAAGCGGCTAAGGTTCTTCAAACAGGAGAAATAGGAGACTATCAGGTGGGGTCTAAAGTTGTTAGTAGTAGAAAAGAATTTCTAAGAGCACAAGGATTAGATGATTGGACATCCCCAAAATTGCAAAAATTGAGGGCTGAAAATAATCTAGAAGCATTAAAAGAATATTTATCACCTGAAAGATTTCCTCTTCTTCCAAAAACTGAAGACGGAGGGGTGAATTATAAAGCAATTTTAAAAGATGCTGATTCTTTTTATGAATTTGTTACTCAAAATTTTGTTCATAAACAAATGAATGATTATCACCCCGGAGGTACTTATGAAGCTATGATGAGAGAATATCATCATTATTTACAAAGTAATCCTTATTACAGTAAAGTAAAACAATAAAAATAAATGGCTAGTAATTTTGATGAGTGGTATATGTCATCTATGCTACCTTGGGAAAGTCGCAAGGATGCTAGAAAAAGATATGAAACCTTATATGGAACTACTATACAAGACAAAAGTAGTGAACAGAAGGAAGAAGATAATTGGTTTGATGAATGGAAAAAAGAACAGCAAAGACAGCAAAAGCAGGATGAATTTATTTCTGATCCAGATTTTGGGGATCAATGGAGTGCAGGTATTGATGAAGCACAGGCAAGTGGAGCAAGTGCATTAGCTGGCCCTGTATCTGGATTTTTAAGTGATTATATTTCAGAAGACTTAGGATCAGCATTAAAGTCAAAGGCAGAAGAATGGAGAGATGAAAACCTAGAAGAAGCATCTAGGGTTGCAAGACCTAAATCCCGTGAAGAAATCCTCAAAGAAGACCCTGATTCTTGGTATAAATACCTACCAGAGAAAACCCCTACAGGACATGAAATAATTAGACAAACCCCAACCAGCCTTGCGGCGGCTGGAATTGCACTGCCTGCGGCATTAGTAGCAGGTAAAGTTGCAGGAGTGGCAGGACTGGCAGGACTTGGTAAACTTGCCGTATCCTCAGTTGCAGGTATGACCACAGGTAATATAGCATCATCATTACAGGTTGGTGGCGAAACATATGAAAGAGCAAAAAATGATCCACTTATTCGTCAGGAGTTAGGGGTAGACCCTGATACAGACTTCAAAGACTTAAATCCAGAAGATAAACAAAAAGTAGATAGGTTTGCTACAGATGCTTCACAAACAGCATTTGGGCATAGGATATATACATCAGGCGCAGTTGAAATGTTATCTTTTATTCCTTATGGGAATATAATAGCTAGATGGGCACTTGATACAGGATTAGGTACTGCATCAGAGGTATGGGATAGAGAATTATATACAGAAGATACAACAAAAACCCTAGTTGATTATGGAATGCCTCAAGAAAAGGCAGTTGAATTTCAACAAAAATTATTAGATGCAGGGCCGGGATTGTATGAAACTTGGTGGCCTGCATTAGTACAGGAAGGATTAACAGGTGGTGGATTCAGTCTTATGGAATCAGTAGTTGGCCCTAAAGACCCAAGAGTTAGTATTCCTGCAACATCAACTCAACCACAACTTGCTGAAATAAAAGCGGCTGAGAAACCTTTAGAAAGGTCTTTAAAAAGAGAAGAAGAAAGAAGAAAGAAGCAGGAAGAATTAGATAAAGAAGCAAGGGCAAGAGGGTTTGCAGATTGGGATGCTTGGGGGAATCAACTAAAAATAACAAAAAGGGAAAATGAACAGACAGCGGCTGATATAAAAGCAATAAAAGATTATGAAAAATATGAGGCAGATAGATTAGATTTATATAAGAAATTAGCTGAAGAAAAACAAGAAAAAGCAATTGCTAAACAAAAACAAGAAGAAGCAACAACAAATATAGATGAGAAGGTACAACAACAAGCTGAAGAAATGTCAGCAATAGCAGAAGCAAAGGCTAAGGAAGATACTGATAAACAATTAGGTGAACAGAGGTATGCAAAAGATATTGGGAGGGGAACTTTTAATCAAATATTTGGTATTACAGGTGCTCAAGAAGACACAGGAAATGTAAAATTTAGTAAAGATACTATTACTGAAATAACAAATGATATTGAAAAAAGACATAAAAAGTTTAGAGGTAAATTTAAAATAATTGATCAAAGTGATATAAAAGAATTAACAAGAGAATTAGAAGGAAGAGAATATAAAAATGAAAAAGGGGAAATAGTTAAGTTTACAGAAGAACAGAATAGGGCACAAATAGAGGAAGATTTAAGAACAGCAAGGGCATGGACATATAATGGGAAAATATATCTAAATGCAGATGGCATAACAGGAAAAAATAATAAAGAAGTTCTTGAACAAATTGTACAATTAGGAATGTTTCACGAACCTATTGCACATCTTGGGTTAAAGGAACATTTAGGAGAGAAAAAATTCAATAATTTTCTTGATAAATTTTATAATACAAATAGAAAAGAAGTATTAAATTGGTGGCAAAAAACCTTAGATAAGGAAGGTAATCCTGCATATCTTAAGATAAGTAAAGAAGATTTTAATGATTCAAAAACTAGGGATAAATTTATAAAAAATTTAAATCTTGATCAAAAAAGAGAATTAGCAGAAGAATACCTTGCTAACGTATTTGTTGAGTTTGGAGTAAGAGACCCTAATATTCTTGCGAGAATGGCAGATTCATTAACAACAGGAACAATGGGGATATTAGGTAAACAAAGAATTAGCACAGTTAAGGCCCGTGAGATACTAGCTGAGGTTCAAAGAGAATACATAGGAGGAAAAAGGAATATTATTACTGGAGATTTTTTTGATAGGTCAAATTGGTTAAAACCAAAACCAGATACAGTAGGGGATGAAAAGGAAGAGGTAGACGTTAAAGTAAAAGACGAAGCAAAACCAGAAAGAGAAGAAGCAGTAGCAGTTGATAGGAAAACTTTAAGAAGCATTTCCAAAGCAGAGGCGGCTCAACTTAGTGGTCAAAAACTCCTCCCAGATACAAGTGGTAGAAGATATGCTAAAAGAATTTCTTCTCCAGAAAGAAGAAAAATATGGCAAAAACTAAATAAACCTAATCCTATCCCAGAAATAAGACGAAGAAATAAAGAATTAACTAAACTAGCAACAAAGGTTGAAAAAGGAGAAATATCTTTTGAGGATTATAGAACTCAATATGAGAAAAAATTTCCTATAAGAACATTTAATAATGTTCCAAAGTTATCATCAGGAGCAGAAATAGCAGGGGCTATAAATCAAAAGCAATATGAACAAGGCAGTCTTATTGGCGAAGATTCTGACTTAACGGATGGAATGGATACCCTTGTAAGGTTTGATGTTAATTCAATGGAAAAATATAATGTTGGAGTTGTAACAGCAGTTTCCCCTCAATCAAAAGGCTCACACTATGGTAAAGCCGCACATTTAGTTTCTAAGAAGGATGGTACTCCTGTAAAAATGGTAACTAAAAATTTAAAGAATGTATTAGGAATTGCCGCAGGAAAAAGTAAATTCCCTATGGCATACTTTAAGGGACAATGGAAGTCAACTCCTGCACCAGAAATAAAAAAGAATGCAGAAAAATTATTAAATAATCCTAATTGGATTCAAGTAGGAATGGAGCCAAAAAGACAATCATCATTCTATGCTAGAGAAACTAAAGAAATAAATGGGGAAACTATAGAAGCAGGAACACCAATAAATACCGCAGAAGAAGTATTACAGGTGGGGATGTTTGCACTTGCTAAAAATCCTACTACTAAGGCAGTACCAGAGTTTGTATCAAGAGAAGGTAGGCAGGTTAGGTTTGCCAAACAAGTAGCTAAAAGAATACCTACTGATACTTCTACTGATCCAATATCAGGGATGATTAGGTACTCCAGAAAGCCAAAGCATTACAAAGCTGAGGGTGGTGCCGCATCATGGATAACATGGGCAGATCAGGGTAACTGGGGGATAGACTTTGGAAAACTGAAAACATTAGCTGATGTTAAGGAAGAAGCCGGTGCAGACTTCTGGGCTATGGGTGCATCTGAGCTAACAATGAAGGCTTCTGAATTAAAAGAGACTATTGCTAAACATGGCGATATAGAATTTGGAATACCTAAAGGGATAAAGGTATTAACTAGTGTGGATAGTTACGTAGAAAGAATGTTGACCCCTGAAAGAATGGAACAAAATCAACAATTAAGAGAGTTATACAGACAAAATGATGGAGATAAGGATAAGATTAAAAAGAAATTTATTGCAATGACAAAAGATCATCATGCTGAAATTAATAATTATAACCATAGTTATCTGCAACAAGGGTATAGTGATGACCCCTTTTTTGCAAGTGCAATTATGAGGGCCACAAACTCTGTTCAAAACGGTACATACTTAGATGGGCCTCCAAGATTAGAAGGGGTCGCCCTTAGCGAAGTGTTTACAGAATTTAATGCAGGAAATTATACAGGGCCAAAAACATTAATAAAAGACTATCAGGAAAGAGCCGCAAAAATTGCAGAAAAGAATACTCAGGAAGGTGCTATTGCTACAACAGATGGCGGCAAGTGGATAAAACTTCCAATGGTAGAAAAGAGTATGTCTACAGGAGAGAGAGAAATGGTTTTTAATACTTGGAATACCCTTTCTAGGGATAATTGGTGTACTAACGGACATATGGGCAGAAAGTATCCCCTTTCTGGGCCAATGTATGTTTTTAGAAAAGAAGGGGAATCTCTGATAGCAATAAGATTTGATGGGAATGGGATTGCAGAAATACAAAGTCAGAAAAATAATGGCACCATACCTCCTGAATATTTACCACAGGTACGAGAGTTTACTGATTCTCCAAATATTAAATTGAGTTCCAATGCAAAGAAGACTCTTACAGATGCAGAATATGAGGCAAGAATGTTGGCCCTTATTGAGGATAAAAAAGAAAAAGGTGCAAAATGGGAAAAGGCACCTTTAATAAAAGAATCGTTTGGGGATTTTGTTGCTTCTGAAAAAGAGGGTCTCCTTACAATGAATTTAAAGGATGGATCATTGTTACTAAGATTAGATAAGCCTAAGTGGGAGCGCTTCTCAGATTTAGCTACGGAATATCACAAATCACAAAATTTCTATAAAAAAGGAAAAGAGAATCAGAGGACTGGTAATTTTGAAGAGTTTTATAATCCAAGAATTGTTAGCCATATAATGAATCCTGTTGATATATCATTTCGACTTAAAGATTTTGTCCCCTTATATGGTAAGCAGGGAAATAAATTTAATGAAGTATATAAAAAATATTTAAAGAAAAACTATGGGTGGAGCAATAATATACAAAATATTTTAGGCGATGCAAGGATAATCAATGTTCCCTTATCTAATTTAGAAAATGTTTATGGAAAATTAATCGTTGGTGATAGGGACACGGATGATGTAAAACAGATTCAAGAGGTAGCCTTACCAAAATTAATTTCAGTAGGCAATGAATTAAGTATAGGATACAGGGTTGATTTACCATTGTTAAAAATTGTAGCCGATGATGTAGATGTAAGGGGTGTTGGCTCTAATATTGGATTAGAGAATATAGGAGGAAAATTAACATTAACTAAATTTAGTTCGTTGCCTAATTTAAAAATTATTGGTGGTGACTTGTGGGATAGACTTGCAATATCTTTAGATGATAGAAACCTTGAAAATGTAAAATTGAACAAAGATGGCCTTATTAAAACATCGGAACCTTTTTTATCAAAAGATTCAATTATAGATTTAAACAATTTAGAAATAGTTAAAGGAGACGTAAGATTAGGCGACAACCCCTTATATGCAGAGAATTATGGGCATAAAATAAGTTTAAATAATTTACATACTATTGAGAGGTCGTTAATAACAGGAAGAGGTGTTGTGTCTTATAATTTTACAGGAAATCCAGATTTTCCCGCATTAAACTCAATTGGAATGGATATAAGGAATATGGCTACTAAGGGACTATCAGATGATACATACAATGAAAAGATAATGTCTGGTCTCATTGAGGGGAGACATCAAAATATTACCCCTGATGGACCCAAAAGGAAGGCTAAGGAGGGCGAAAAGAAACAGATAGGTCAGGGAGACTCTTCCTTTACTGTAGAAAAAATCGGTGACAAAGTAGCTGACATGACGAATTTGATAGCAACTGTTAAACCATTAAGCGAACAAGATTTAGTAGTATCAAATGCGAGAGATGAATTTATTGATCACCGACTGTGGGTAAAACCAAAAGATTTTGGTAAGAAAGGAGTAACTACTTGGGAAACTGTTGGACATCCGATCCAAGGTTATACGGATCACGAATACCATCCATACGATATATATAATTCTGGTTATGTTCCATATAAAGAAGGTTACGATCCACAGATTCCACTTAATAAACTATATACACAGAAAGAAATTCATGAATTTAGGGAAAAGGAATTTTTGAAGGTAGTGGATGAACTGATTGAAAGAAAAAAAGGGTTAAAAGTTTTATTTAAGGATTTAAAGAAAATAAGTAATAAAACAATTGAAGACCTTAAAGACTCTTCCTTAGAAAGAAATCAGGTTAAACTTTTATTCGATATAAAATATGATCAGTTAAAGAAGAAACCAAATTTATATAGAAATTATTTAGGAGCCTTGCAAGACCGTTTTGAAATACCATGGACAACTGCATTATTCCCTGAAGAAATAAAAGCCAGACGAAAAAAGATTACAGATACTAATAAAAAATTAGGGATTAATGCGCCAAATCTTACAGTAGTCGGAAATGATATTGATGTCTATACAAGTTCAAACTTTCCAAATCTAAGGTATGTTGGTAGGGGTGTCACAATACATTTAGATGATGTATCACAGCTTAATAAAGAGTTTCTCAGTCAGTTACTACCAAATTTAAGTAAAGTCGGTGATGCAATAAGAATTACAGTATCATCCTACCCTGAAATTACCTACTTTATTTCATCAGAATCAGAGGCATACGGAGATTACAGTGCTGAAGTGAGTAAGCATACAGAAATTAAGATGACCAGTAGGGGTTATGGTTATGGTACTGATATACCAATAGATATAAAAATACCTAAAGAAATGCCTAATCCATTCCCTAAACTTAGCTTTGTAGGGCATCAACGGTATAGGTTCGCCCCCAAACAACAAAAGGAATTTAAAAAAATTCTTTTAAATGTCGCTAATAAAGTTCCAGAAGATACACTTGGCGGTGTTTTTCATATAGATCGAAAACATGAAACTCCCAGAACATTAAAGCAAACTATAGAAGAGGCTAGTAAAGAAAACCTTTTTAATAGTGCCTTGTGGAGTTCAAAGGAAATTGATAGAGAAACTAAAAGGGAACTCAGTCGTGTCTCAGTAAGATTACAAAATGAAGCTCGTCTTTGGGGAGAAGCATTAAAAGGAACGGTGCTTGACCCACGTACAAAGGAGACTACACGGTTCGCCAAGTTAATAAAACAACCTCCTCCCAAGGTTAAGAGGGCTGTTAAGGTAAAGCCTGATACTAAGGAGACTAGGGAACCTACAATGGGAATTAATATCAATGACAAGATACAAGACTTTACTGGTCAGATACTGTCAGGTAGGAAAACTATGGAGACCAGAGACACTGATAGTCTCAGGGCGTATGTTGGTAAGGAAGTTGGTATCATAAGAACGGGCAAGGGCAAGGCCCAAGTTGTAGGGTACATGACTATAGGTGAGCCAGTGGTGTACAACAACCGTGCAGAGTTTAAGAAGGATCAGTCCAAGCATCTGGTCAAGACTGGATCAGACTTTGACATCAGGGCAGGTAAGACCAAGTATGGTTATCCTCTAACTAATGTAAGGAAAGTAAGCCCCTTCCCTGTTACAACAAAAGGAATAGTAGCAAGAAAGATCAGTGACCCTAAAGTAAGGTTTGCTAAGAGGGTAGGCCAGCCAACTGCAAAGGAATTAGAGGCAGAGTGGAGGAAAAAGTCAGTCAAGGTTAAGCCAGATACTAAACTTCCAGAAGATAAGGTTACACTAGAAAATAAGAAATTTGCTAGTGGGTTAGAGAAACAAGAAAAAATAAATTATAAAAATTATGTTGATCCACGGTTTCAAAAAAGAACTTCCAAAATTTTGATGAGAAGTGCATCTCACCATGCACTAGGAACAAGAACATGGAATCCATTAAATCCACTTCTTACTAAATGGACTAAAACAACACAACCATTTGCAGATAAAATAACAAAAAGATTAGTTGCTCAAGGAACACTCCCTGATTCTGCTGAGTATAAAAATTTAAGACGAGAAATAAAAGGTATCATACAAAAAGCAGAAGACTTAGGTAGAGAGTTATATGATATTTTAAAAAATACAAAACAGGCAGATGTTATATATAAATATTTTACTACTAGAGATTTTGATCCTAATCAAATAACAAATAATAAAGAAAGAGAGTCTGCGATAAGAGCAAAATCTACTATAGATATGATAGGTAAGCAGTTAGTAGATAAAGGAATGATGGGAGAAAAAACGAGGCAAAAATATGAAGGGCAATATCTTCCACAAGTTTATTTAAAATATTTATTAGGAAAAAAAGAATTTAATAGAATTAGCACTACTGCCAGCTTAAAACTTGATAGAAGTTATTTAAAAAAGAGAAAAGATATTCCAGAGAGTATAAAACTATTATTTGGAGAAGTAAAAGACCCTGCCTTCCTTGCTTCAAAAGCAACTACTGTTCCAATAAAAGATATGGCAATGCTTGATTGGTTGCAACATATATCTACAAATTCTAATTGGGTTATCCCTAAAACAATGGTTAAATTTGATACAATAGGGGAAATTAAAAAAATTATAAAAAACAGTGAAGGTGATATATCTAAAGAAACTATTGATGATCTTGATTTAAAAGACACAAAAGAAGTAGATGTAAGTGCATTTTGGCTATCTAAAGAAGCAGATAGGATACAATCAATGAAATCTGAGTTTAACTTTACACCAGACCAAGAAATAATATTAAGTGAACTTGCTAAAAAAATGAAAAAAGCATCTGATGCAGGAATAGAAGCAGGTGAAAATATTGATACTAATTTGTATTCAAAGGTTCCAGACAGCCCTAAATATGGAATGCTTGCAGGAATGGCGTTAAGAAAAGAAATTGCAAATGATATATTTGGTAGTATGAATCTTATAACTGGAGAACCTTCTATAGCAGAAAGATGGTTAGGAGATGATAGTCTTGTAGCAGACTATAATAGACTATGGAAATGGGCAAAAGTAAGTGCTAACCCTCCTTCCTATGTTAGAAACTTTACTTCTAACTTAATATTAATGAATATGGGTGGAGTTGAAGTAAATAAAATGCCAAGTCTTATTGTCTCTGCATTTTCTGATATAAGAAAAAAAGGTAAACATAAAGGTCAATTACATCAACTAGCAAAAGATTTAGGACTTACCGCAGGTACATTTAGTAACGTAGAATTAAGTAGAATAGAAAGAGAGTTTAAAGATTTACAGATTAGATTGAAAAAAGATGGGAGTACACCTTGGGCTGTATATGGTGGAGTTAAAAAAGCATTTGCAAAATTTCAAGACTTTACATCTGATGCTTATGGAGGTATTGATGCCATAGGAAAAATGATGATGATGAAACATGGTCTTGAAAAAAGAGGTGTGGAAATAAAAGATTTAGGTAAATATACTAAATCTGAAAGGGCAATAGTTGATGAGGTAGCGGCAAATGCTGAAAAATGGCTATTTGATTATAGTAATACACTTCCTTCAGTAAAATACCTCAGAAGAATACCATTTGGAGCACCATTTATTTCTTTTACAAGTTTTGTTGCACCACTAATGCTTGAGACTGCTATTACAAAACCTTGGAAATTTGCTCCTTATTATGCTTTAGGTTTTATGGTAAAAGAATGGTTTAAAAATAATCAAGATGACCTTTCTGAAGAAGAAGTTGAAGGATTAAAATTAGGGCTTAGTGAATACCTTAGAGAAAAGGCTAAAAAAAGTTGGTTCCCTGCTGGAGTAATACCTCTTCCTTGGTTAGATGAAAATAGAAGAGTACAGTGGTTAGATATAAGTTACCTATACCCTTGGGGTATGTTTTCAGAAATGGCAGGAGAAATAGCAGAAGGAGATGTGTTCCAAGCCTTAAAAACTGCGGGAATGATGGGTAGCCCTGCACTAAATGTTGCATCTGCTATTATGAATGGTACTGATCCATTTACAAGACAGCCTATTGTAAAAGACCCTTATGCTTCTGGTTGGGAACAGATTGGAGATATTTGGTGGTATGCCTTTAACCTAACAATGCCTCCAATGTTACATGGAACAGGGCCGGGTAATGAAGGTTTTGGTGCAATAAAAAGGTTAACACAAGCATTTACAGGAGAACTTACAAAAGAAGGAGAGGCTAAATTTACAATGGGGCAAGCAGTCGGTAGAATGGCAGGGTTTAACGTGACACCAGTAGCAGTTCCAGAAGGAAGAAATAAACATTTAAGATTTGAATATTCTCAACTCTTAAAACTCCAAAGGCAGGCAAAGAGAGACATAACTAATATGTATATGATGCAAAAACCTAAGAGTGAAATAAAAGAAAGAATTAATGAATATAAAGAGAAGTTAAAAGAAAGAGTTACTGAGTTTAAAGAAAAAGTAAAAACAACTAAACCTCCCCTACAATTAATTAAGGCAAGGGAGGAGTTTTTGAAAAAGAAGAAAGCCTCTGCTCAAGCGTACCGAGCCTCTTAGACAAATCCCTGACAACTTTATTTAATAAAAGTATGTGTTGACTTGCCTTTATTAAGGCTTCTTTCTCTAGTTGCTTTTCTGTCATTTTAGACATTCTATAATCATCTAGTTGAATAATCTCGCTCATAATCTAATGTCCTTATTACTCTATCAAATTTTATTTTTTCTTCATGAGAGAACATAGGCCACTCATGTTCTGGTTTTAAAATGGTGACATTTCCACCACGTTGCATAAATTCTTCTACTGTTTCTTTCTTTTGTTTATTCATTTTGCCTCTTTTAAGTTTATATTAATACTATATCGTAAGTCTGTCTTTACTGGAAAGCAAGGATGATGCCAATAATGCTTCATCATAATGACACACCTATTCTTTTTTGGTGTTATTCGTTTAAATTTTGCGTTTTTATTAAATTCATCTGGAGCATAACAATCATAAATAATTAAATCTCCATCTGAATCTTCCATATAGATAATTGCAGTAATGTCATAATCTTTATGACCATTATCATTATAAGCATCAATATGGGGGGTAGAGCCAGAATTTTTACAAGGCCAAGTAACTCTAAACCTCATCCTATGAATATAATATTCTTTATCAAGTTCTCTTGAAATAATATGAGCAGGATAGAGAGATAGGTGAAATGCACCTTCTTCTATAGCAAAATATCTTTGCAATCCTGACCCTCTATTATTGGCGGTTGTAATATGAGGGATTAGTTCCCACTTAGGTTCTTGAAAGGCTAATTTATAGTCACTATATGCTGTTTTACTAAAAAAATTATCTATAATTTTAATATCCATTATACCTCACATGATCCGGCTGTGCAGGCTAATTCCTGACTGGCTATTGTATAGTCTTCTTCTTCATACTGTGATAGATTATCCCAATCTGCTTCAGTAATCATTTTACTTAACTGATTGAATGTTTTCTTATCACAGTCTTCATAAGGAGCCTGTTTATAAATATGGTCTGAGTGTGGTAAAAAAGACACACCAGACATTGTTTCAAAGTTTTTAAAGACCCATGCACCAACATCTAACCACTCATCTTCCATAACCGTGATAGTGATTGATGGTTTATGTTGACACCAGTTCTCTTGATAGGTTTTCCACACTTCTAACTGTTCAATAGCAGAGCGTTTATCCCTTGTTATTGACCCGTCAGGACTCTTCATAGGAAATGAAAATACTACTGTATCGTTGGGCTTGGTTATATCTGGTTCCCAATGCCATTCCATATCCTTCATAAAAGAAGTCATAGGGTCTTTTACATCCATCCTTACACGCCTTATATAGTAAGGGGCGTGTCTGGCGTGAATACCACTTGCACTGTCTACTAGTTGTGAAACTGTTCCAGATGGTTTTACACAAGTAATAGATGCACTATAATTAATTCCTATTTCTTCAGCAAATGCTTTATTAGTATCAATAGCTATTTTTCTAAGATCACTTAAATCACATGGTTTAGGATTTGAAGTGATTTTATTATCCATAATACCAGTAAGACTTACTCCAAGTAACCTCTCTTCCTCACAATTTTTCTTCCATTCCCTTGGTAAGTACTTGAAATTAGTGAGGGTTGACTGAATTGTGCCTAACATTGTGGCAAATTTTACTTTTCTGCCAATATCCTTTAATTTGTCCTCAGAACGGACAACTACCTCTGATAAGTTACAGAACTCTCTTGATCGCAAAATTATCTCAGAGCAAGGATTAGTACCAAAAGTATAAAGTTCTTCGTCTACAAGGCGATCTGAGAATCTTTTTGCTTGAGAAGCCGATGCTTTTGATGAAAATATACCCCTTTCACCCGATTTGCTATCATATAAGGCAGTCCACTCACGAAGAAACGTACCCGCCTGTGGTTCTTGATGATAATTAGCAGAATTATTAGCTAAAGCACGTTGAGGATTTTCTTTCCACCACTCACCAGACTTAGCATATCTCATTTCATCATCGTCTATATCACTTAAACTAAGTAATGCAGAACGTCTTACACCACCTACTACTACTACCTCAGCAATCTTACATACTATATCATGACACTCTATTGGCTTTAACCTTCTACCTTTTGCTTCCTGTGCAATTTTTACTGTAAAATGAAATAGATTATCAAGTGGCTCAGGCCCACTCGCCCTACCTCCAAATGTCTTTAATATAGAACCTGCTTCTCTTACATTAGAT
>MDSZ01154583.1_pt1 | contig 17234 bp, 20 predicted proteins | sample 811201 | NCBI WGS metagenome assembly MDSZ01 (sample SAMN05326647, study PRJNA326480) | marine metagenome | isolation source: seawater | place: Indian Ocean: North | collected 2010
ATGCTGCATTTTTTTCAGCTTCTTGTTTATTTTTTCCAATTCCAACTGCATTCAATTTAGATCCATGCGTTACACTAATTGTAAATTTAGGTTCATGCTCTGGACCCTGTTTTTTAATAAAAGAATATAAAGGTAACTCATTATTTTTTTTAAGACACCATTCTTGTAACCTCGATTTAGGATCATATTCCGCTAAATCAATTTTACTTAATTGATTCTTCCATAATTTATTAACAATTTTTTCAGTATTCTCAAAGCTCGAATCCAAGTAAATTGCACCTATCAGAGCTTCGAGTGAATTAGCTTTAATAGAATCAAACGATGAATTTTCAAGTTCCTTAGAAATTTTTATAAATGGAGCTAGATTTATTTCATTAGCAATTTTTTTTAAGGTAGTTTTACAAACTAACAGAGAATACTTTTTTGCTAATTCTCCCTCTGAGTCGTAAGTAAAAGTAGAAAATAAATTTGATGAGATTATTAGCCCCAAAACTCTATCACCAAGAAATTCCAATTTCTCGTAGTTATTTTCACTTTTTCCGACACTTGAATGCGTCAAAGCTCTTAATACTAATTCATAATCCTTAAATTTATAACCTATAGATTGAAATAGTTTTGAAAATTCATTCATCTTTTTTGCTAGGGAGCAGACTTACCAATAATCTGTCTTTTCTTAGTGCAGGAATCCATGTCCAAAATTTTAGAAAGCTTCCAATATTTGTATCAAATGAAACAAAAACTAATTCTGCCCTTCCTACTAAATTCTGTTTTGGAATTAAACCAATAAATCTGCTATCTTGAGAATTATCTCTATTATCTCCTAAAACAAAATAATTATTTTCAGGAATTCTAATCTTATTAAAATTATTAGTATTAAGACCTTCAAATGCTTTTACAAATTCATAAACGTCATAGTAAAAATTATTTGGAAGTGTTTCTGAAATTCTGTCAACATCAAATAATTTATATTTTTCTGAAGATTTTTTCTCAACTTGAATTTTTTTGTCGTTGATAAACAATAAATTATCTTTCATTTCTAATGTATCTCCAGGGAGACCAATCAATCTTTTAATATAATCTGTCTTATCATCCTCTGGCGTTTTAAAGACAACCACCTCTCCTCTTTTTGGTTCTTTAAAAAATATCCTACCAGGTATTAAAGGCATACTAAATGGAAGTGAATGTTTTGAAAATCCATAAGAAAACTTTGAAACAAATAAGTAATCTCCAACTTTTAAATTTGGATACATTGAGCCAGACGGAATACTAAAAGGCTCATAACAAAAACTTCTAATAATTAATGCTGCAATTATTGCATAAAATAAAGAAAGTAAATTTTTTTTGAAATCTGGTTTTTCTTTTTTTTTTTTAAAAAATATATTCTTCATCATTGGATTTTATTACATAAAATATCAAATACCAGGATGATTTATAATTTTCATAAATTTCTTTATTGTATTTTCAAGACCATCAAAAATTGAATTTGAAATTAGGAAGTGGCCAACATTTAATTCAATTATATTTTCGATTAAAACAATCTGCGCAGCATTATCAAAGTTTAATCCATGACCGGCATGACAATCTAATCCTAGTTTCTTGCAATGAAGAGCAGCTTTTTTTATTCTTTCAAACTCAAAATTATTATTGTCTTCTTTAAAACATCTAGAAAATTTTCCAGTATGAATTTCAACTGCATTAGCCCCTAGATCAAAAGCATGTGAAATTTGATCAATATCTGGATCAACAAACAATGACAATTTAATTCCACTTGAGGTAACATCAGGAATAAATTTTCCTAAATAATCTAACTGATTTTTAACATCAAGACCTCCTTCAGTGGTTAACTCCTCTCTTCTTTCAGGAACTAAACAACAAGCATAAGGCCTAGTCTTTAGACATATCTCTTTCATCTCATCCGTTGCTGCCATTTCTAAATTCAATGGCAATATATTTTGTTTCCTTAAATCTTCTACATCTTTATCTTTGATGTGTCTTCGGTCTTCTCTTAAATGTATAGTAATCAAGTCAACTTTCAATGAATAAAGTAGGCTTGCAACTTCCATAAGGTTTGGGTGGTCTTCATTTCTGGCATTTCTAAGCGTTGCAACATGATCAATATTAACGCCTAATCTTATTTTTTTTTTCATAGAACCTTTTTTCTAAGTAAAATTTGCTAACTTTATAAGTAATCAACCATACAATAATTGCAATAGGCAAACTTCCAACTAAAGTGGGAAAGTATAAATCTTGAAAATTTTCTATTAAAAATTTTATTTTAAACTCATACTTTTCTAGTGGTGAAAAAAAAAAAAGTAAACCTAATTTATATGCTAAATAAAAAAAAAAAGGAAACGTCCATGGATTTCCAATAACCGATCCAACTGTTGCCGCAATAAGATTACCTCTCATCAAAAACGTTCCTGAGTAGCAAATTATTAAATGTAATCCTAATAAAGGTGTGAAAGAAATTGATACACCCCAGGCCAAACCAATTGCAACAGACTCTGGAAAATCCTTTATTCTAAAGATTTTCATTTTAATAAGTCTGAGAATTTTTGAAATATTCATTTATAAGTTACTTAAACTCTATAAACATTCTCTATAAATTCAGAAGTTCTCATTGAAGCTATCACATTGATTAGGTGTTGCTTATCTTTAACATCAATATCAATATTTAGTTTGAAAAAATCGTTGTCTCTGTCAGTAATTTTTAAATTTCTTATATTACTTTGTGATTTGGCTATTATTGAAGATAGGACACCTAAAGATCCAATTTTATTTTTAATTATCACATTTATCTTTGCAGTAAATTCAGTCTTTTTATAAACTAACTTCTCCCACAACACTTCCATTACCTTTGATTTCTCAAATTTGGATTTTTTAAAATCTTCACATGTATTTATATGAATAATTAAACCCTTTCCTTCAGAAATAACTGCAACCGCATCGTCTCCTGGAATTGGGCTGCAACAATTTGCGAAGTGAATACTCATTCCAGGTGTAAAATCTTTAAGTATGAGAGGAAGAGACTTAGATTCACTTTTTCTTCTATTTCTGTTAAATAAAATTATTTTTTTATTTGTCCTTAAAAGTTTTTCCTCAGGAAACATAGATGAAATAATTTTGACTGGAGAGACTTTTCCTGTTCCGATAGACTTAAATAAGCTTTCTAAGTTTTTAAATTTAAATTTTTCTAAAATACTTTTCAAATTTCTCTCGGAATATCTAATTTTTTGATTTTTAAAATGATTCATTAATATTTCTTTTCCAAGTTTTTTAAAATCCTCATCTTCTTTAGTGTGAAGAAGTTTTTGAATACATGCTCTTGCTTTGCCAGTGATTGACCAATCTAACCATTCCGTTGATAGTAAGTTTTCATTACCGCAGACTATTTCAACTTGATCCCCATTTTTTAATTTTGTATACAATGGTTTGAAGGAATTATTGATTTTTACACCGACACAAGAATACCCTACATCAGAATGAACGGAAAAAGCAAAATCTAAAGGCATTGCTCCATTCGGTAAAGCTATCAAATCTCCTTTTGGTGTAAAAACAAAAACCTGGTCTGCATGCATTTGCATTTTTGTATGCTCAAGAAATTCTTCGGGCTCATTTGATTTATCAATTATATCTAAAATTTGACGCATCCATCTATATTGTTTTCCATCTTTTGGATTTACTTTATCCTTATATATCCAATGAGCAGCAATTCCAAATTCAGCTTTCTCATTCATTTCAAAAGATCTAATCTGGATTTCTATTCTTTGATTTAAAGGTCCAATAAGCGTTGTATGTATAGATTGATATCCATTCGGTTTTGGAGTTGATATATAATCCTTAAATCTTCCAGGCACATAGGAATAAACCTGATGCAAAAGACCTAAAACAGAATAACATGTTTTTACATCATCGACTAAAATTGTAAACGCCATTATGTCGGACAACTGAGAAAAATTTACGGACTTAACTTTCATTTTTTTCCAAATTGAATAAGGTGTCTTTTCTCGTCCAAAAACTTTAAAAGTGATACTATTCTTTAATAAAAATTCTTCAATTTTCTTTACAATTCTATCTAATACATCCTCATCTTGCTCTCTCAGCATTGATAGTCTTTGAATGATAGATTCTCTAATATCAGGTTCGGTCACCTTAAAACTCAAATCATCTAGTTCTTTTCTTATTTCATCCATTCCCAATCTTTCTGCCAATGGAGAATAAATTTCAAGTGTCTCATAAGAAATTCTTTTTCTTTTATTTTCATCTTTTATAAAATCAAGAGTTCGCATGTTATGAAGTCTATCAGCTAATTTAACAAATAGGACTCTTATATCTTTAGAGGTAGCTAAAATTAATTTTCTAAAATTTTCAGCTTGATTAAATTTATCAGATCTTCCTTCAAATTTCGATAATTTGGTAACCCCATCAACTAAAAGTGAGATTTCATTCCCAAAATTTTTTTTAATATCTTTTAAACTAAAATTAGTGTCCTCTACTACATCATGAAGAAGGGCGGTAATTATAGTTCTTGAATCAAATTTGTGATTAGCAAGTATTCCTGCAACCTCTAAAGGATGTGAAAAATAAGGATCTCCTGAAGCTCTTTTTTGACTCCCATGTGCTCGCATTGAAAAAACATAAGCTTTATTGAGCAATGCTTCCTCAACATTAGGATCGTATGACTTTACTTTTTCTAATAATTCTACTTGTCTTAGCACATAAGAATTTTATGACAAAAACAATTAATTTGAAATATCTATTTTAATTTTATTCTTCTGATAAATCATTTTGCTTTGTTTCAAGATCATCGGTAGGATTATTTTCTTCATTAGAATTTTTCTTTTGACTAATTAGCTTTTGAATCTCATTTTGAGTCATGTAAATCTTCTTGCGTTTTTTTTCAGAAGCGTTTTCTTTTTCAAAATTATCAAATGAAACTTGAGAGGCATTTTCATTCATTGGTACAGTATCCTCTTCGTCAATGTCAGTTTCTTCTACAGGTTGATATCTTTGAGCAGCAATTACAATTGATTCCCAAGTTTTTAATAAATCAATTTTTTTTTCTGCGATTTCTCTCAGAGCAACAACTGTGTTCTTATCATTATCAATTGTCACTTCGGCTTCCGTTCCAGATGTTAAATCTCTAGCTCTGTTACAAGCGTATATTACCAACTGAAATCTATTTGGTATAGATATTGTACAATCTTCTGTAGTTACTCTAGCCATAACTAGTCATTTATATTAAATATATTTTGGTTTTCAAGAGTTTTTAAAATATTTTTTGCCTTTTTCTTTAGTATTGGATGCTCCCAATCTTCGTTTATATCGCATATGGGCCTAATAACAAACTTTCTTAAATGCATTCTAGGATGAGGTAAAATCAATTTATTAGAATTAATCAATATTCTATTATAACTAATTAAGTCTAAATCAATAACTCGAGGCTCATTCTTAAATTTTCTTTTTCTTTTAAAAAATTTTTCTATTTTGAATAACTCTAAAAGTAAATTATTTGGTGAGATCGATGTTTTTACACTCACAACTCCATTGACATAATTTGGTTGACACGATTTAGGAACGGGCTCAGTCTCGTAAAAGTTAGAGATTTTGTCAATTTGAACTGTTTGTTTTAGAAATTCAATTGCTTTGAAACAATTATTAATTGGTTCACCAAATGATTTAGAACTCAAGTTAGATCCCACAGCAACAAAAATCATTTTTTTTCCAACCTTGCTTTTTCTCTCTTCCAGTCTTGTTGCTTTTTATATTCTCTCTTATCACTTTTTTTTCTTCCTTTGGATATGCCGAGTAAGACTTTAATAAAACCTTTTTTATTATAGTGTAGATCTAAGGGAATTAGTGTGAATCCATTTTGTTTTATTTTTATATTTAACTTATTAATCTCAGATTTATTAAGTAACAATTTCTTAGGCCTTACATTATCAAGATTTGCTTCGTTTTTTTGGTAATCCTTTAAATCAATATATAAATTTTTAATCCAAAACTCACCCTTCTTATCAAAAGCAAATGAGTTTTCCAGTGAAACACTTCCTTTTCTTATTGACTTTACTTCTGGTCCCTTAAGAACAATTCCACTCTCTATTTTTTCGGAAATCTGATAATTGTATTTAGCCCTTCTATTTAAAGTGATTATAAAGTTGTTTTTTTTCACCGAAATTAGATCAAATTAAGTTTTTTTAATGCAAGATCAATTTCATCCATAGTTAATTTTTTTACAGGTGTTAGAGGTAATCTTAAAACATTTTTACATTTGTTCAATTTACTCAATGCATATTTAACTGGACATGGACTTGATTCTAGAAAAAGTGCTTTGTTAAGGTGGTATAAATCTTGATTTAATTTCATTGCTTTTTTTATATCTAAGTTATTCCATGAATTGTAAACCTCTGAACATAATTGTGGTGCTACATTAGCAGTAACAGATATGCAACCAATTCCTCCATTTACCAAGAAAGCTAAAAAAGTCGAGTCTTCGCCAGAAAGTTGATCAAAATTTTCACCACAATTTAATTTTATATCCATTGGTGAGGATAAATCCGAAGTTGCATCTTTGATTCCTACAATATTTTCAATTTTAGATAATTTAGTAATGAGGTCAGTAGACAACTTAATTACAGATCTTCCAGGAATATCATATAAATATATGGGAAATTTAGGATTTTTATCAGCAATCATCTTAAAATGTTTATATAATCCATCGTCAGATGGTTTATTGTAATATGGTGTTACTAATAATGTTGCAGAGGCTCCAGATTTTTTTGCATGATCAACCAAATCTAAAGTTTCTTTGGTTGAATTTGATCCACATCCAGCCATAACTGGAACTCTGGATTTACTTCTTTCTATTATAAATTCTGTAATTTTTTTATGCTCATCATGACTAAGAGTTGGAGATTCGCCAGTAGTTCCGCAGGACACTAAACCGTGGGATCCATTTGAAATTAAGTCATCAACGTGTCTTCCTAAGGAATCTAGATCTATTTCGAAATTTTCAAGAAATGGTGTTATTACTGCAGGTATTGACCCTTTAAATATCATTTTGCTCTCACTAAGACAATAAAATAATTATAATATTCTTATTGTTAAATATTATCTAGAAAATAATAATATGAATTAATGATTATAAATTTCTTAAGAATCAAGTTTTTTTTTTTTTTAGTTTTTTTACCTTTACGAACTATTTTTGCATTAGACGTTCCAGAACCGGAGGCCCGTCCAGAAATAAAAATCAATAAATTTCAAGATGTTTTTGATCAAATAAAAAAACAAAATTGGACAATGGCGATTGTATTAGCCGAAGATTATAATAATGAATATTTATCATCATATATAAAATGGCTTGATATTACTAGACCTGGAAGTAACCATTCTTTCAAATACCTAACTAACTTTTACAAAGAACATAAACATTGGCCAAAAAAAGAAGTTATTATTCGAAAAGTTGAAGAATCTATAAATAGTAAAATGTCTTCAAAAGAAATAGTAAATTGGTTTGATCAGAATTTTCCCAATACTTCAAAAGGAAAAATTGAATATCTTGAAGCACAAATCAAACTTGGTTTAATATCTAACAAACAAGATAGAATAAAGAATATTTGGATTAATTCGAATCTTAATTATAAACAACAAAGATACTTTATTAAAAAATACAGTAAATACTGGGATCAATCGGATAACTGGGAAAGATTTAACAGACTTTCATATGAGGGAAAAAATGTTTCTGCTAGAAGAGTATTGAATAGAATAAGTGGAGGCAAAAGGAAATTAGGAGAAGCAAGACTTGGTTTGAGCCGAAGATCTGGAAATGTTACGCAATTAATAAATAATGTACCCGTAGGTCTTAAAAATGATCCAGGGTTAATTTATGAAAGAATGAGATGGAGAAGGAAAGCCAAACTTGATTCTGCGGCAGATCTTCTTATTTCCCCTCCTAAAAAAATTGAAAATGTGAGAAACTGGTGGATTAATTCTAGAATTATTGTCAGAAGATTACTGAATAAAAAGAAATTTAATAAAGCTTACCAAATACTAAAAAATCATTCACTTCCTTTATCCAGTCAGTCTGGACTAGAAGCTGAGTGGATGGCAGGCTGGGTGTCTTATTTTCATTTAAAAAACTATCAAAAATCAATTTCTCATTTTAAAAATGTATTTAATAATTCTGACAATAATTTTAGATCAAAAGCAGCTTATTGGCTAGGATTGGCTAACTTAAAAATAAAATCAGATAAGTCGATAGTCAAAAAGTGGTTTCAAGAATCTGCAATTAATAAATTTTCATTTTACGGACAAAATGCAGCCTTAAAGTTAGATATATTTAATTTAGATAAAGAAAAAAAAGTATCCAAAAAACCGAAAAAATTTAACGATTTACTTGAAGTAATAAAAATTATTATTGCTTCTGATCAAAGAGATGGAAAAACATATCCATTTTTTAAAAAAATATTTGAACTTTCATCAGAGGATAATGAAAAACTCTTTATACTTGAAGAGGCATATAAACTTGAAAACAAAAGTATAGTTGGAAAGTTATCAAAGAAACTTAAAGAACCTTCAATAAAATATTCTTATCCCGAAATAGTGGAATTTATTCCTAAAAAATTTCAAAATTCAAAACCAACAATTGCATTGATACATTCTATAGTTCATCAAGAGAGTAATTTTTCTATCAATGCATATAGTTCAGCTGGGGCGAGGGGTCTTATGCAACTCATGCCTTTTACTGCTAAAAAAGTGGCACAAGATTTAAAGATAAAGTACTTTAAAAATAGATTAACTACAAATCCCCAATATAACATTTTACTTGGAACAACATATATAAATGAGATGTTAGTAAAATTTAAGAATTCTCTTCCACTTGCTCTTGCTGCATATAACGCAGGACCTAATAGAGTAAAAATTTGGTTGAAAAGATATGGAGACCCTAGAAGTGGAAAAATAAGCTACGTTGATTGGATAGAATCAATTCCTATTACCGAAACAAGATTTTACGTTCAAAAAGTATTATCAAACCTTAGAATATACCAAAAAAAATACAACTTGGACTTATATAAATAATTTTAATGACATATTGACATAATGTCATTTTGGCATTATATTATAAATGTACTGCCTTAAAGGGGTACAAAATAATAACAATCTTGCTTTAAAAGGAGATAAAATGCAAAATACTATAACAACTATAGATAAAAATAGATTAACTCCATTCACTGTTGGTTTCGATGAACTTTTCGATAGACTTTTTGATATGGACTTAAATTCTAATGGATATCCACCGTACAACATTTTAAAGACTGATGATTTCAATTATATAATTGAAATGGCTGTCGCTGGATTTAATAAAAATCAGATTGAGATAGAACTTTCTGACGGCGAGCTAACAATTAGATCTAAGACAAAAGAGACTAAATCTGAAGATTCCAAAAACTTAATACATCATGGAATATCTCAAAGATCATTTGCTAGAAAGTTTACACTCTCAGATGAAATACGAGTGAAAGACGCCGATCTTAAAGACGGAATGCTTAGAATTAAACTCGAGAAAGTAATTCCTGATCATAAAAAACCTAAATTAATAACTATAAAATAATTGATTGGGGAGTTAATTCTCCCCATCAATCTAAGACACAAATTATTTGACAAAGTTAAGCATACATATTATTTAGATATTAATAATCATTATCAAAATAATATGCGTGTTCTTTTTACTTTGCTATTCATTTTCTTATTTGAAAATTTATTTTCAGCTGAAATTAATCTTTTCACTACAAGGCATTATGAATCAGACCTAGATTTGTATAGAAAATTTGAAAAAAAAACTGGGATAAAAGTAAATGTCGTAATAGGTAAATCAAAGCCTCTTGAAAAAAGGATTTTGGAAGAAGGAAACTCCTGCATCGGAGACTTACTTTTTCTTGCAGATGCCGGAAGACTATATTCTGCTCAAGAAAAAGGTTTATTTAAAATTGTAAATTCCCCTATTTTAGAAAGTATAATTCCCCCTCAATTAAGGTCACAATATTGGTTTGGAGTAACTAAGAGAGCTAGAATTATTTTTTATAACCCTGAGATAATGTCTTATGATGAAATAAAGGGATTGAATTATGAAGATCTTTCAAAAAAAGAGTTTCAATCCTTGATTGCTATAAGACAATCAAATAATGTTTACAATCAATCGCTAGTTGCTTCGTTAATAGAAAATAATGGAGTTGAATTTACAGAAGAATGGCTAAAAGGATTCGTACAAAATTTTTCGAGACAGCCTCAAGGAAATGATAGAGCCCAGATATTATCTGTTGCTGCAGGTGAATCAAAAATAGCAATAGCAAATACTTATTATTATGCATTAATGTTATCGGGTAAAAAAGGAGACGACCAAATGCTGGCTGCTAAAAAAGTCAAACCATTTTTTCCCAATCAGAAAAATAGAGGCACACATATGAATATTTCTGGAATTGGTATTCTTAAAAACGCTCCGAACACTAACAATGCAATTAAATTCGTCGAGTTTCTCCTGACACCTGAGGCTCAGAGCCATATAATCAAAAACACTTTTGAATACCCAATTATTCAAGGTATCAAACCATCTGAACATGTTTCATTAATGGGATTGAATTTTAAACAGGACAATTCAACAGAAGTTTCAAGTTATGGTAAATGGCAGAAAAAAGCATTTGAATTAATGCAGAAATCTGGTTGGAACTAAAGATTTTGAGACTTAATCTTCAATATCACAGGAAAGATTATCTCTATTACGCGGTTTTACTTATATCAATTTTTGCCCTGATACCTTTATTTACAATTATTACAAACACCTCGATTCTTGACTTTAACGACATAGTTTTTGAAAGTTTTGAATTTTCAAAATTTTTCGTAAATTCTTCTATTATTCTTTTTTGGGTAGTTTTTTTAACTTTCATTTTTGGTGTTTTTTCTGCTTACTTGGTTTCATTTTTTTCATTTTTTGGAGTTAATTTTTTTAAATACGTACTTATATTGTCATTTGCTATACCTCCATATATCTTTGGATATTCATTTTCAGCTTTTTTTGAAAATTTTGGTATTTGTTATTCATTAATAAACTTTTTTTTTGAAGTTGAAGATATAAACAATTACCTCCCAAAGTTTTCCCCAATTACAAGTTCAGTAATTTCTCTATCATTTACTCTTTTTGGTTATGTTTATATTTTATCAAGAACTTCTTTTATAAGTCAGTCTACCAACTTGATTGATCTTGGCAAAAGTATTGGTTTTTCTTCAACTAAAATTTTTTTAAAAATTATTATTCCTTGTGCAAGACCAGGAATTTTTATTGGACTAAGTTTAGTTGCTATGGAAACACTCTCTGATTTTGGGACAGTTTCTTATTTCGGAGTTTCAACTTTTACTACTGGTATTTATAATTATTGGTTTATTTTTGATGATTTAAAAACTGCAAATTTTCTTTCACTTTTACTACTTTCTTTTATTTTAATTTTTTTTTTCTTAGAAACATTCTGGCGAAAGAATTCTAGATTTCATTCTTTAAAAAATGATCGGAAGAAAAGAAAAATAAAACTTGGAGGTTTTAAAGGATTTTTGGCCTTTTTCTTTTGTTTAAGTCTTTTTGGCCTAAGCTTTATTTTACCGTTTTTACAAATGGTATATTGGTCTTTTAAATTTCCCGAATATTTCCAAAGCTTGGATATTCTAAAACTTAGCTTAAATACCCTATTCATAATACTTATTACTGCCTTTCTTATTATATTATTTTCTTTGATAACAAATTTTGGTAACAGAATTTTTAAAAATAAATTGTTAAGCTTTATCTCAAACCTCTCAATATCAGGTTACGCTATCCCCGGAATTATAATATCTGTATCAATTATAAGTTTTTTCTCAATGTTAAACGATTTAACAACAATAAATCTTAAAAGTTTATTTATAGGCTCATTAAGCGGTTTGGTTTTAGGTTATTTTTTTAGATTTTATTCTATTTCATATAATGGAATTAAATCCAATTATTTAAAAATCAATTTCTCTTTGGATGAATCATCCTACTTAGTAGGATTTAATCGTTTGAAAACATTTTCAAGAGTTCATTGGCCTATTATGAATAAAAATATTTTTTTTATATTTATTTTAATAGCCTTAGAAATTATTAAAGAACTTCCGATTACACTTATTTTGAGGCCTTTTAATTTTGAAACTTTTTCAACAAAAGCATATAACTTTGCTTCTCAAGATTTAATTGAAGCCGCAGCTATTCCTTCTATGTTTTTAATTTTTTGGACAAGTATTTTTATTTTAATTTCACTAAAATACTTTTTTGAGAATAAAAAATAATTTATAAAAAAGGATGAATAATTTTTTTGAAATTCTAAATTCAACATTCTCCTCAAGTGAAAATCATCATTTAAATGATATAAACTTCTCTATACAGGAAAAAGGTGAAATCGTTTGTCTAATAGGTCCATCAGGAGTTGGAAAAACTACAATCCTTAGAACAATAGCAGGATTAGAAAAATTAACAAGAGGTGAAATATGGCTAAATGGAAAAGTTTTATCGTCAAAAAGCATATCAGTAAGTCCGGAAAATAGAGGTATTGCCCTGTCTTTTCAAGACAATTGTCTTTTTCCGCATAAAAATGTTTTTGATAATATAATTTTTGGTCTAGAAAGAAAAACAAAAAATAAGTTTATATACTCACCTATTGAACTTCTTGAATTTTTCAAAATCACAAATCTTAAAAATAAATTTCCTCACGAAATTAGTTCTGGTGAGGCTCAAAGAGTTTCACTTGCTAGATCTCTCATTTCTTCTCCAGATTTGTTACTTCTAGATGAACCATTTGCAAATATAGATCAGATATTAAAAGAAGAACTTCAAAAAATTGTTAAAGATATCTTAAAAAAAACCAAAACCGCAGCAATTATAGTTACTCATGATCCATATGAAGCATTTTACATGGGGGATAAGTGTGGAATAATAATAGATAACAAATTAAAGCAATTTGATACTCCCTACAATATTTATCATTTTCCAAATTCCTTAAGCGTTGTTAATTTTCTCAAAAGAGGAATTCTTATAAATGTAAAAATTCTTGACAAACAAATTTTAAAACATGAATGTCTTGGAATAATTAATGGAAAATATGGTTGCTCAAACCTCAATCCATTTAATATTGGAAATAATGTTAAATTATTGATTCAACCAGAAGACATTCAACATGACGATAAAAGTAAATTAAAGCTGCAAATTGTAGATAGAAAATTTAGAGGAACAAATTTTATTTATACGTTGAAAACTGCAAAAAAGGAATTAATTCCTGTTTTAGTAGAATCACATCATCAACATTTACATGAAAACAATGAAAATTTTGGAATTAAAACTCCTATAAATATTGATCACCTTGTTTGTTTTAAAAAAAATTGACAGGATAGTCTTTACATTTTTTTTTTTAATCTTAATGTTAATTAATGGATGAAGATAAATTAAATATTTCAGTTAGAAGATTTCTAAAAAAAGTTGGAATTTCATCTCAAAGAAATATTGAGAGTAAGGTTCGTGAAAAAATTAAGTCAGGTGAATTAAAAGATACAGATAAAATTAAAATATCTGCTAATATTAGTTCAAATGAAATCGATTTAAATGAAACAATAGAAGATGAAATAGAAATTTAAATTGGAAGAGACAAGCATTAAAAAAAAAAATACTTTCGAATTTTGCGAGAAAGAATTTAAATCTTTTAAAGAGGACATTTTATGTACGCAAGATGACCTGCATAAATCAATGGAAGGAAATGCAGTTGGATTCATTCTCTTTTATGTTTTTGCAGTAATTTTTGTAGCTCTTTTATTTCAACTATCCACAAAGGACTTTTCAAAAAAAGGAAAAAAAAATAAATAATTTATTTCTAATTCTTTTAGTATTAATTTCTCTTCATTATTTATTAATTTTTGCTCTTTTTATGATTTCAGAGAGTTTTAACTTAAAAGGAAGATTTATAAGCAGAGTACTAAGAGAAAAAAAAAACTTATTCGTCTTTCTCTTAATTTTTACAATTCTTTTCCTTACCGGTAGTTTTATAATACTAACTTTTTCTGATAAAGAAAAAATACAAATATTAAATTTTCTATTCTCATTTATACTTATTTTTGAGGTATGTTTGAAAATATCAAATTCTGAGAGATTTATTTCATGGATTGGAGAAAATTTAGACAAAACGTTTAGATTATTCATAATGTTTATAATTAGTCTCAATTGCACTTATTTTTTTACACGATTGACTCTTCAAGTTTTAAAAAGTAGTTAAAACAAACCTCCATCTAAAAACTTTTGTACAATTTTATTGGGAGAATTTAAAAATTTTTTTTTTGGAGATATTTCAATAATTTTACCTTCATTAATAAATATTATTTCATCAGCAAGTCTTTTTGCTTGAAACAAATCATGTGTTACCATAATAATTTTTTTATTTCTTTTTTCTTTAACAAGATATTTTTCAATTGTTTTCGTTGATTTCATATCAAGGTTTGAACTTGGTTCATCTAAAATTAATAAATTAGGTTGCGTAACTAGAGTTCTTATAAAAGATAAATATTGTTTATTTCCTTTAGATAATCTTCTTGCCGAAACCTTTTCTCTGCCTGAAAATTTAAAAGATTCCATAAAAAACTTTATCTTTTCTTTAACAATCTTTTTATCTATGCCTTTTATCTCCAAAGGGTAAGAAAGATTCTTATACACATTTCTTCTCAAAAAAGTTACATTCTGTGACATATAACCAATATTAGGTCTGTGATTATTCAGCTTTATTATGAGTTTTCCGCTGCTTGGTTTAACTAATCCTTTTAAAATTTTAGTTAATAATGTTTTTCCGGAACCATTTGGACCTAAAATAATAGTTATACCTTTACAGGAAAAATCAAGAGAAATTTTATCAAAAAAAAATTTATCGTTTATCTTATAACTAATTTCATCTAAAGAAATTTGATCAGCTTTTTTAATCATAGGAGTTATTCTTTGCAATTGTTTTCATAAACATAACAATTGCGTTGATTGAAATTGAAATTATTATTAGTACAATTCCAAGTGACATTGCCATAGAAAGATTCCCTTTAGAAGTTTCAAGTGCAATGGTAGTTGTCATAACTCGTGTATAATGAATTATATTTCCACCAACAATTATTATTGCGCCAACTTCCGAAAGTGCTCTACCAAGACCAGTTAATATACATGTTATTAAAGATATTCTTGCATCAAAAACGGTAGTTTTTATTCTGTTTAAGTTATTCACCTCAAAAGTATCAAATATCTCTTTATATTCTTTAAAAATTTGTTGTAAAAGTTCTGTGCTTACTGAAATAATAATTGGTAGAATAATAATAACTTGCGCTACGATCATTATTGAGGGTGTATATAAAATATTTATAAATCCTAAAATTCCATTTTGCGAAAAGATGATATAAAGCACGAGTCCAACAAAGACTGGAGGCAAAGCCATCATAGAATTAAAAAATATTATTAAAGTTTTTTTTCCATAAAAATTTGTAGAAGAAAATATACCTGCAATAGGCAAACCTATCACACAAGAAATGAAAAGTGCTATCATCGATACCTTCAACGATAATAGAATGATTTCATAAAGATCAGCATCAAATGATAAAATTAATCTGATTGAATCGGCTAAAACACTCACCTAATTAAATTAATGTTTACCAATAATAACAGCTGCTGCGGGAAAAATACAAGTAACATGATTACCCTTATCTAAGTTCATATCTTTGCATATATCAACTGGAACTGCAGCATGTATAAAACTTCCAGTTGTTTTTCCATCAGCATCGGTTTGCTCGACAGAAACTCTAGAATAACTTGAACCATGAATAACAGATGTAACCTTGCCTTGGATTTGATTTTTTGCACTAATTCTCATTGTGGACTAACCTTTCATAAAATTATTAAATGAATAATTTATTTTTTTTTCCACAAATAAACAAGCCCTGCTGCAGAAATATTATGCCAAATACTAAAAATTGCCGATGGTAGTGCAACTATTTTGGAGAAATGAAGTAGTGCCAACGTCATGCCTAAACCTGAATTCTGCATTGCAACCTCTATTGCAATAGTTTTCCTAACATCACCTGGATATTTCAAAAAATTGCATAGCAAGAGAGTAAGAATTAAACCGATTAAATTGTGTAAGATAATTCCAATTATGAGTGTGTAAGAAATAATGTCTAAACTATCATAATTCACTGCAAAAATTATAGCAATTATCAAAGCAACCATAAGTTCCGATAAAAATGGAAAACTTTTTGTGTATTTCTCACTTTTTGAAGACATAAAAGTTTTAATTATAAATCCACTAACAACAGGTAAAAAAATAATAAAAAAAGTTGATTTTATCAAACTAATTAACTCAATGTTTATATCAACGGCTGCGTATAATAAAATTAAAAGAGGTGTTAAAATTACAGCTAATCCAGTGGAAACAAAAGTGCACAATATTGACAAAGAAACATTGGCTCTGCATATATAACATATAACATTTGATGCTGTACCTCCAGGACAGGCACCAAGTATGATAAATCCCAAGGTTATTTCTTCAGAGAAATTAAACAATTTACAGATTATTATTGCAAGAAAAGGCATCACTGAAAATTGTAAAAGTATTGTAACAAAAATCCAAATTGGTTTGTTAGCTACAGTTTTTATCTCATCAAATTTAATAGTCATCCCCATTCCAAACATCACTAGACCTAAAAGAAATGGGATATAGGACTTAAAGAGTATAAAAAAGTTCGAAAAAAAGTAACTTAAAAAAAGAAAAAGAAAAATAAGTATAATAAAACGGGATTTGTGCAATTTTTCTTTAATGAAATTTTAATCTTGATAATCTCGTAGCATTTTTTTTATTTCAATTCCATGCATTTCTTCTTGTTTGATCATTTCTCTTGCATATTCTTCTATGTATAAACTTTTGTTTTCAGCTTCTTTTAATAAATCTTGATAAAGTCCAATTGCCTTTTGCTCGTGATTAAAACTCTCATTTAACAAATCTTTTATAGAATGTTTATTAGTTTCCTCAATTTTTGGAATTGCTTGTGATGGATGCCCTCCAAGTCCAGTTAATAATTCTCCTGCTTGTTGCGCATGTTCTAAAGATTCTTCAGCTTGTTCTTTGAAGAATTTATCTAAACTTAGTCTATTAGGCCCAGTGACCATTAAA
>MDSZ01129972.1_pt1 | contig 17233 bp, 15 predicted proteins | sample 811201 | NCBI WGS metagenome assembly MDSZ01 (sample SAMN05326647, study PRJNA326480) | marine metagenome | isolation source: seawater | place: Indian Ocean: North | collected 2010
ATTTAGTGCTATAAAATCTGATAATCGTATGCAAAGAGCATTCTTTAAAAGTAAAAATAATAAATTACAAATGATATTGCCTAGTAATAAATCTATACGTTCACAAGATTTAGAAAATATCTATATGGATGCTGCTCAATTTTATATAGGAAATACTAATTCGTGGAATAAAAAATTAAATATATTTCAGACAAAATCATTCCCCTTTTTGATACCTGAAGACAGAGTTCAAGATATAGATAATAATGAGGATTGGAAAATAGCTGAAAAAAAGTTTAATGAATATTTAAATTAAGTTATTTTTGTTTTTTGAGCAAAAACCAAGTTATGTCATCCTGAGGTGCGTATTTGTCGTTATAGTATACAAATCCATAATCGATCAACTCGAGATCACTAAATTGTGCCATTATTTCTCCTGCAAAATCTCTTTTAAATAATTTATTCTTATGCCCTCGATAGTCTAACTCAATTGGTTTTCGATTATAATATTCTGCAATAAGTATGTATTTATCAGAACTATTGTATAAAATTTTGTATACGTTTTTTAATTCAATTGGGTTTATATGTATTAAAACTCCTTTTACCATACTTACGTCAAACTTTATATTTTCACTGTAACTGAGAATAGAGCTATGAGTTACAGAGCAAATATTTTTTTTTCTTAGAATATCTGATGCTTCTTTGTTTATCTCAACCGCATGCATTTTTATTTTTGGATATATTGATTTTATTGCCTCTAAATTCATTCCAACATTAGCTCCAAATTCAATGAGGGTACTTATAGATGAAATATTTTTAAAAATCTTTTCAAAAAAAACCTTGTTTGAGATTTTTAAATCTTTTGACTGATTTCTATTTATATAATCAATTCCAAACTTACCAGACCAAAAACTTTCTTGTTCATTCATAAAATTAATATCTATCAATTATCTCAATAAAATTTCCTTTATCATCTTTTTTAAAAATTTCAGTATTTACAAATGAATTAATTATACTTTTTAATTTTTGTTCACTTATTTCAAGGTATGAAGCAAATTCCCTCATATTATCCGCGCTGACATTTCCATCAATTTGTTTTACTAGCTCCAAAGCATCTTTACGATTCATTTTGCCTAATCTTATCTCAATATTAAGCTGATCAGTTGCTCTTCCATATCCAAATTTTAAGTATTTAATCCTCTCTCGTATATCAATATATTTCATGTCGCAATTTTCAAAGTTACTCCATGAACCGGCAGAGGGTTCATTAAGAGATTTCCAGCCAAGTTTTTTCACGAACTTTGTATGTTTTATAGGGTCCCATTTCATGAAGTATCCAAGAAAAACTGAGGTGACATTATTCTCTATAATTTCTTCGTCTTTTGGATATTTTAATAATGCCAAATCTTTTTCTTTAATTTCACTGTCAATCATGTCTTCCTCTCTCAGCCCTCTCATACCTGCAAATTCCTGTCGCCACCTTTTGTCCATGATCATTTGTAATCGATTTTGTTCTGGCCCTCCATATTCAAATTGTGGATTTTCTCCGTAAATTACAATTGGTATACCAAACTTGGAAGCAATATTTATTGGTATTGAAAAGATACCTACGTGATTAACCCAATACGGATCACCAATCAATTCTAAACCTTTCCTCACAAGTTTTTTTATTACAAGTGGATTTAAAGTTATATGAAAGTGATCTACTCCTATTTCTTTGAGAATATTAAGGTTATGCAATCCTGTTTCTGTTTGATCAAATTGATCAAATGTAACTGCGAGCGGGTTAAGATGTAAAATATTTTTTGCAACATAGACCTGCCAGGTACTGTCTTTACCACCACTTACTGGTATTACACAATCATAAGCACCTTTATTGTGAATTTTTTTTTCATTTATAATTTTATGTAGATCATCTAATCTCTTTTCCCAATCAATCGATTTCTTATTATTATCTTTAAATTTATTATGTTTCATTTCAGCTGATGTACATGCATCACATACATCATCAGCATTGAAATATAGGTCTGGTTTTGTATTAGGAAATAAACATTTACTGCAATATTTTATACTCATTTTGTTCTTACAGGGATTTTGTTTGACTTTAAAAATTCCTTTAATGTTATAATGCTTTCTCCAACCCAGTAAAATAGACTTCCCGCTGCAATTGCTGATGCTCCTGCTTTAATAGCTTGCAGTGCGTGATTACATGAACCGCAACCCCCTGACGCAATAATTGGTACATGCAACGCGTCAACCGCCTGATTTATTCCATCTAAATCATATCCTCTCATCATTCCGTCCCTTGTTATACAGTTTAGAAATATTTCTGCAATTTCTAAATCTTTTATATATTTCAACGTCTCAACAAGATTGCCGTATCTTTTATTATTTTTATTTCCAAAAATGCAAATTTTCTCGTTATCAATTTCAATATAGTCAAGAGAGAAAACCACTGATTGACTTCCAAATTTTTTTGTTATTTGATTTATAATCTTTAAATCATCATAAAATAATGACCTTATTAGCAATTTGTCAGTACCTAATTCATATAACTTTTCAGCTATTTCTAGAGACTTAATTTTACCTCCAATTGTTAAAGGCATATTTGCTTGACTCGCTAAAATGGAAATTTGATCGAAATTTAGATTTTCTTTAGGTCCTATGTCTATAATACATAATTCATCCGCAAGCCGATTAGCAAATACATTAATTGTTGAAACAGGATCACCAACTATTCTGGGATTATCAAATTGTGTAGTCTTTACTATTGAACCCCCACTTAATAGCAATGAGGGTATTATTCTAGTTTTAATCATTCATGCGCATAAGTTTACAAAATTTTTAAGTACTTTTTTTCCAGATTTATGGCTTTTTTCAGGATGGAACTGAACACCAAAAAAATTTTCTTTCTCTACCGCCGCAAGTACTTTTGACTCGCCAACATCTGTATAATGACATAAAGAAATATCATTTTGGACTATATGGTAACCATGAACAAAGTAAAAATTTTCTTCATTATCAATATTTTCAAAAATTTTTATTTTCTTTTTTGAATTAAAATCAATCTGATTCCATCCAATATGCATGTTTGTTTGAAATTTACTTTCTTCCATTTTAACTACTTCGCCACTGATAAGATTGAGACCTTTACTCAAGCCGCCTTCATAACTAACTGAAAAAAGTAGTTGCATACCAAGACAAATACCTAGAAGAGGTCTTCCACTTTGAAAATATTGTTCTAACTCATGTACAAAATTTTTGGAATATAGCTCTTTGCTTGCAGCATGAAAGTTTCCTACCCCTGGAAGTATAACTCCACTAAACTCATTACATCTTGATGCATCATTGAATGTTTGATAATTAATTTCTAAGCTATTTAATGTATTGCAAAGGGATGTTTTATTAGAAAATCCCAAATCAATAATCCCTATCATATTAAAAATTAAATACTTTCTAGAAAATCGCCAATTCTTCCATAAGAGAAAAATTGTGAGTGAATATAATCAAGCTTTTTTTCAATATTTTTGTTGCCTATACTCAAATATTTATGCTGCATTAGCCAGTCTACATTTTTTTTTATAAAAGATTTACTCTTTAGATTGGAATATTTTACCCAAAACTCGTAGTTATAAAGTAAATCGTAAGGATGAAGGTAGATAATTGGAGTCGTTTCAAAGTCATTACTCTTTAACATTGTCTTTAATAATGAATTTGTGTTCAAAATTCTAAAATATGACCCTCCAGATTTAACCTGAATATTTTTAATTACAAAAGATTTACAGACTATAGGAAATTCAATTAAGCCTATATCTTTAAAAAAATTTTTAACTTCATTATATTGATTTAATGAATTTCTGGTATCTTCTAAAACATAACTCGAGTCGTAGCGAAAGTACTTACTTAAAACTGTAAATATATCTTTTCTCATTTGAGGGATTGAAAACGCCGGCGCTCTAAATCCGATTGGTTTTTTTCCACATGCCAAATATAGCGATTCAATAGATAAATTTATATTATTTTCAATTGTTTTCAGATCCTGTTTATAAATTAGATCATGCTCGAAGTAGTGCGAAGCTATTTCGTGGCCATCATCAGAGATCTGTTTAATGAGACTCGGGAATTTCTTTGCTAATATACCCGTTACGAAAAAAGTGATTTTTCTATTTTTTTGGTTTTTGAGAAGTTGAGTAATTTTCTGATAACTTTTGAGCAAGGCCTCATAACTGCTGTTGTCTCTAATCGTTCTACCTTGCATTTCGTAAGTAAAGTCTTCAAGGTCGATAGTAAAAAAATATTTTTTCAATGTTCTATCTTAATTCTTATAAAAAAACCTCTTTCCATTCTAATGATATCAGTATTTTCAAGGCATCCAGCATCTTTTAACACATCTATAATTCTTTCATAAGAATATAGATAAAGAGGGCAATTTTTTAACCAGTATCTTACTCTTCGTTGCAACCCTAATATGCCATATGGATCGGGAATTGAAATATATATTTCTTTATTACAATCACTAATTAATTTTTTGATAACAGTTACAGGATCTTTAATATAATCAAAAAAACCCATAGCACAAATAGCATCATATTTTTTATCAAATTTTATATCCATATAATCACCAGTTATAGTTTTAAATTCTGAATCAAAATTTAAATTAGCTACTCTCTTTTCTGTAAGTTCTATCATCAGTGGCGCAATATCCAATGCGGTCACGTCTTTTTTTTGCTTAAGAAATTCGATTACATAATGGCCAGGGCCACATCCAAGATCTAAAATAGACTTTATATTTTCATTGCTTGTAAATTCTAAAGTTTTTTTGAATCTTAAAAAAACCGCTCTTCTAAAAAATTTATCGATGAATTTATCGAAAGTTGATCTTGGCTTATCATCTTCGTTGTAAATACTCGAGAATCCTTTCGAATAGTTATCAAAAAAAATTTTTACTTTCGCGCTATCTGACATGACTTTCGCTTGATATTAAAGGTTTATTGTAATTTAGTATAAGTATACTATAAATCAATATTTATTAACATCATCAAAAAATAATAATGTTTCTGATCAATTCAAAATGTTTTTTTATAATCTTCTAGATAGAGATAGATTTAAATCAATTGATTTATTCTCTTATTTATATTATCTTTTACCTGTTGCAATCATAACAGGTCCTTTTCTATCAGACCTTTTTTTATCTTGTATTAGTATTTACTTTATTTTTCTTTCTTTCAAACACAAACTTTATAATTACTATAGAAATTACTTTGTTTATCTTTTCTTAGCATTCTATTTTGCACTTATCATCTCTTCATTTTTCTCTATTGATAGATATGAGTCTTTTACTACCTCTATTATTTTTATTAGATACTTGCTTTTCGCACTTGCTACTATTTATTTAATAAACCATGTTAAAAATTTTAAAAAAAATATGTTTTTATCTCTTTCCATCACTTTTTTTATCCTGGGTTTTGATGCTTATTTCCAAAAATATAATGGTTTTAATTTATTAGGATGGGAAACAGATAGTATAAGAGTTTCAGGCCTCTTCGGAGATGAACATATTCTTGGCACATATTTTGCAAGACTTATGCCAATATTTTTTGGCCTTTATGCATCATTAAATCTTAATTCAAAAAAAAGTTTTTTATTTATGCTAGTCGCATTAATTTTAATTGAAATTTTAACATTCATTTCAGGTGAGCGCACAGCTTTTACATTACTTACTTTATCAACCATAATTATTATTTTATTTATCCGTAAATATAAGACTATGAGAGTGATAGCTCTAATTGTATCATCATTAATAATTTTTATTATTTTAAATACCAACGAACCAGTAAGAGATAGAATGATTAATCAGACAATTTCTGAAACTGGAATCGGAACTGAAGATGTAAAATTATTTTCTTCAGTTCATGAATCATTTTTTGAAACTTCGCTTAAAATGTTTATAGATAGTCCGATCGTTGGACAGGGCCCTCGAACATTCAGAATAGCATGTAGTGATACAAATTTTTCAGAAAAGCAAGTATGTTCAACACATCCTCATAACATTTATTTTGAATTATTGGGTGAGACGGGAGCAATTGGCATTATACCCCTATGCATATTGCTTGTTTATGCATCCTTTTGTTTAATATATCAATTTTATACTTTATTAATCGTTAAAACAAAAAGTTATCTATCTGATGAAGAAGTATGTTATTTTGCAGCTATTGTAATTAATATTTTTCCTTTTGTGCCATCTTTTAGTTTTTATAATAACCTCATTAATGTAATGGTGATAGTAAGTATTGCATTTGCAATATCTAGTAAAATAGCTATTAAAAAATGAATTTATTAATAATTGAAATATTGGGTAGTTTAAAAAAATTAACAAGACCACAAAAAATTATTTTCTCTTTTCTTGTTGATACAACCTTATTTTTTTTTGCAGTATATATATCTTTTTTAATTACGAGTTATACCTTAAGTGATGAGAAAGTATCTGGTTTTTTTTCTATTTGGTTTTTTTTCTCTATTCTTTTAACAACAAGTTTATGTTCATATTTTTCAAACATAAATCAAATAGTACTTCATACTATTGACATTAAGTCACTTGGAAATTTTATTTTATATAATACATTATTGACTATTGGTTTAATTATATTAATTCAATTTAATTTTTATAGTGGTAGCTTAAAAATTATAATTCCATTTTTTTTTATTAATTTCTTTTTACAGGTTCTTTTAAGAGTTTTGTACTTTTTCTTAATGGAGGTTTTAAAAGACAAAGTTTCTGTAAGTAAGAAAGTTTTAATTTATGGTGCTGGTAGTGCAGGACAATCATTGTATCAGTCTTTTAAGGATAAAGATGAGTATGATATCATTGCTTTTATCGATGATAATCCGAATTTAATTAATACTTTAATCTTTTCTAAGAAAGTATTAGCTCAGGACAACATAAAAGATTTTTATAAAAAAAAAAACATTGATGAAATTTGGCTTGCAATTCCTAGTATATCGAAAGAAAACAAAATAAAAATTTTAAATTTTTGTAATCAATTTACTGACTCAGTTAAAATAATGCCAGGAATATACGAGCTTCTTAAAAAAGGGAATATTAATTTTAATCTTGAAGAGATAAGCATAAGTGATTACCTGAATAGAAATCAAGTCTCAATTGATGTATCTTTGTATAGTAATAGTTATAAAGATAAAAATATCCTTGTTACTGGAGCGGGAGGCTCAATAGGATCAGAATTGTGTAATCAGCTTTTATTAACAATGCCAAATTCTATAGTTTCTCTAGAGCAAAGTGAGTTATCTCTATATAAACTAGGAAATAATTTATTAGAAAAGAGTGACGAAACTAAACTAATTATGTGTTTAGGTTCTGTGACAAATAAAAAATTGATTAACGAAATACTCTCAAAATATCAAATTGACATAATTATTCATGCAGCTGCTTACAAGCACGTTCCACTTGTTGAAAAAAATATTGTAGAGAGTTTTCGTAACAATATCCTCGGAACAAAATATCTTATTGAAGAAGCAATAAAAAGTGAAATTTCTAAGTTTATACTTGTATCAAGTGATAAAGCAGTAAATCCATCAAGTTTAATGGGAATTACAAAAAGAATCTGCGAATTAATGGTACAAACTCAATTCAGCGAAAGAAAAATCAAATCTGCAATTGTAAGATTTGGAAATGTGATCGGCTCCTCAGGGTCTGTTATCCCATTATTTCAAAATCAGATACAAAAAGGTGGGCCAATTACAATTACAGACACTAGAATGACAAGATATTTTATGTCTATAGAAGAAGCATCACAGTTAATTTTGCTTTCAGGTAAAATGTCAAAAAATTCAGAGATTTTTCTTTTAGATATGGGTAAAGAAATAAAAATTTTAGACTTAGCAAAGAACATGATTAAACTTAATGGGCTTAAATATAAGGAAAATCCTCAGGCCGAAGGAGATATTGAAATTAAAGAGGTTAATAAAAGGCCTGGTGAAAAATTGTATGAAGAATTAATTATTAGCAATAAATCAAAGAAATCTGATCACACTAAAGTATTTATAGCTGATGAAGAAATTTTAGAAAAAAATATTGTATTACAAATGGTAGATAATTTAGAAACTGCAATCAATGAACAAAATAAAAATAAAATTGAAGCACTAATTAGTAAATATAAGGATTTATTAAAATATGAAAAAACATAATCGCCCCATAATTGGAATAATTGGTTTAGGTTACGTAGGCTTACCTTTAGCTCTCGAATTTGGAAAAAAATTGATGACTGTTGGATATGATAAAAATCAAGATCGTATTCAGCAATTGAAAAAAGCTTGTGATCATAATAATGAATATTCAAAACGTGATATATTAAATTCAAAAAAACTTAAATTTTCATCAAATGTTGACTCACTGCAACATTGTAATTTTTTTATAATTGCAGTTCCTACTCCTGTCACAAAAAATAAATTACCAGATTTAAAAATGATTAAATCTGCTACTCGAGCAGTTGCGAAATTTATAAAAAAAAAATGATATAATAGTCTATGAGTCAACTGTATTTCCTGGTGTTACTGAAGAAATTTGTATTCCAATAATTGAAAAATTTTCTGGATTAAAAAGAGATAAAGATTTTTCTTTTGGATATTCCCCTGAACGAATTAACCCTGGTGATAAAGATAGATCTCTAACGAATATAACAAAGCTAATATCAGGTTCCAGCAATAAAGCGGCCTTATTAATAGATAAAGTTTACAGATACATTTTAAGGGACAATACATATGTGGTAAAATCTATAAAAGTTGCTGAGGCAGCAAAAGTAATTGAAAATATTCAAAGAGATGTAAATATTGCACTGATCAATGAATTTTCAAATATTTTTCAAAAGCTCAATATTGATACTATTGAAGTACTCGAGGCTGCGAAGACTAAATGGAACTTCCATTTTTATGAGCCTGGACTGGTTGGGGGACATTGCATAGGTGTAGACCCTTATTATTTAGCATTCAAATCAAAAAAGGTTGGTTATAAGCCCAAAATCATTTTAGCTGGGAGGAAAATTAATGAGAATGTACCGTATAGAGCAGTAAATGAGATATCACAGATTTGTAAGAATAAAAATATCCAACTTTTAAATTCTAAGGCATTAATTCTTGGACTTACATTCAAAGAAAATTGTTCCGATTTAAGAAATTCAAAGGTATTTGATTTAATTAAAATTCTTTCGAATAAAAAAGTAAAAATTGATATATATGAGCCGAATATAGATAATTTAGATTTTGATATTAAAAACACAAAATTAATAAAAAAAATTAGTAAAAATTGTTATGATATAATTATCTTAGCTGTTAAACACGAGCAATTTAAAAAATTTAAGAATAAACAAATTCTAGGCTTTGCAAAAAAAAGATCTGTCATTTTTGACATTAAAGGCTTTCTTGATAAATCCATTATTGACGCAAGATTATAATAGTGTAGTAAAAAAATATGCTAAATAACAAGACTATATTAATTACAGGCGGAACAGGATCATTTGGTGCAAACTTTGTAAAATATGTGTTTGAGCATCATAGTCCAAAGAAAGTGATAGTTTATTCACGAGATGAGATGAAACAGTGGCATATGGCTCAAGAATTTAAAAATGAAGATCGAATACGTTTTTTTATTGGTGATGTTAGAGACAAAGATAGGCTTCATAGGGCATTTCATAATATAGACATCGTTGTACACGCAGCTGCATTGAAAATCGTAGATACTGCAGAATACAATCCATTTGAGTTTGTTAAGACAAATATATATGGTGCGATGAATATAATAGACGCTGCGATTGACCAAGGGGTTGAAAAAGTTATCGCGTTATCTACCGATAAGGCGTCAAACCCGATAAACTTATATGGTGCGTCCAAGTTAGCCTCAGATAAATTATTTATTTCAGGAAATAGCTACACTGGTGAAGCTAAAACAAAGTTTAGTATTGTAAGGTATGGAAATGTAATGGGTTCAAGAGGATCAGTTATACCACTATTTATCAAGCAAGCGCAAAAAGGGGAAATTACAATAACTGATATTGAGATGACTAGATTTATGATCACAATTGAAGAGGCGATTAACTTCGTATGTGAGTCAATTGATTTGATGATTGGAGGAGAAATTTTTGTAAAAAAAATACCAAGCATGAAAGTAAAAGATATTGCAAACACTATTGCGCCAAATGCAAAGATTAAAATAATTGGTAAAAGACCAGGTGAGAAAATGCATGAGCAAATGATAGGCTTGGAGGACGCTAACCATACTTACGAAATGTCAAATAGTTTTGTAATATTGCCAGAGATAGAAAATATATCTAAATTTAATCAATTAATTAAGAATGCAGTAAAAGTAAAAAATAATTTCTCATATAATTCATCGACAAATAATATTTTTATGACTCAAGAAGAATTATCTAAATGGATAGACAAAAATAGTGATTCTTTGTCAAATAATTAATTCCCTTGAATATAAAAGAAAAAAGCTTAGAAAAATCATTTTGTTACAGGGCTTCAGCATTCAATCATATTAGGCCCGAGGAATACAAATCTACATTTCAATCAAGAGTTAATGCTTTTGAGTTCGATAGAATTCACAAGAAAGTCTATCAAGAATATATCGATTTATTTCATTTAAATAGAGATAGTGAATTGTCAAAATATTTTGGAATAGCATCTGTAAAAATTGTTTTGTTAATATCGCACCTTATATATGATGAATTATTATTTAACGATTTAAAAAATAATAAAATAGATTATATTCTAGCAGACAAAGTTGATACATTAAAAAAATCGTTAATAAACTCCCATAAAGACATTTTCAAACAATTTGATAACAATTATTTAACACTAAAAAAAATTAAAGCTCATTTGAAATTTGTTAAAAACCATAGAACAATTAATTTAAATTTTGACTCAATTTTAAATAGTAATTCTTTGATTTATATTGGTAAAAAAAATAAATCAGTTGCTAATTTTTATTCAAATAGTAATAGCAGAAATTATTTGATAGATAATAAAATATTTTATCCAATTCTAAAAAAAGTTAAATTAGAGTCCTTGATAGAAAGTAAATTAGATAATTTTTTTCAACGAATTATTACCAACTTTAATCTTTCAGAAAATTATTTTATTAAAGAAAAATTTAAAAAAATTAAATATGATTTAGAAGTTCTCTATAATTTTATGAATACAGCTCAGAAACTTACAATTAACAAGAGATCTTTAGGTTTCTATGTTCATGCAATCGGACACCCAATTAATAGATTTATTGCTGCAGGTCTAAGGCTATCTAAAAATGAAGTTATTTCAGATATACATGGCAATATGGATTTTACACTCAGAAATAGCGGTGAAAGAGTCATATATGGTGAATTTTCTATTTGCTCTCAATTAATTGCGAAATCATCAAATGAATTTGATCTAGCAAAAGATGTTAATAATCATGTCTTATGCGCAGACAAAAAGGCAAAAATCAGTCTAAATATAATTAAGGATGATAAGTTTAAGAAATTAAAAATAAGAAACAAGATAACGGGAGATATTAAAAAAGTCATGGTAGTCGGATTTCCCCATAAACCTACTTTTACTGTAGGTCAACCTCATTTAAATTCTATTACTCAAATAACATTTGAAATAGATCTGTGTAATCATTTAAAATCGTCAGGCTATAAAGTTTTTTATAAATGTCATCCTGATAGAATTGATGTAGCAAGGTCAGTATTTAAAAATAAGGTTGATTATTTTTTAACTGAAAAATTTGAGGATTGTTACAGCCTATGCGATTGTATATTTTTTACTTATGCTTCCACAACAGCTTTTGGTTTTGCCTTAAGAACAGATATACCTATTGTATTATTTAATTTTAGTACTAGTGATTTAAATTATGAAAACTTAACTCGAATTGAAAAAAGATGCTCCATATCAAAAATAAATTTTGATAAAAGAGGTTATGATAAGATTAATATAAGTGAAATAAATAAACTCATTATTGATGCAAAAAATAAAATACTTAAACACTAAATACTGTGCTTATAAAAATACAAAAATATATTTGAAAAAAAAGTAATAATTAAAAAAAAAGAATGTCAATTCCTGAATTATTAGTAATTACAAAAGATATTGATCCAGAAAAAAAGAAAGAAATCTTTTTTCATAAAGCCAATTATAATTGGCCAATTACAGAGGATAAAAGTCAAAAATTTCATATTATTATTATTGGTCATCCTATAATAAATAATGAAATTAATTCTAAAGAAGTAATAGAGTATATTAAAATAAATAACTCTTTAGATAATGATTATATATCAAAAATAGATGGAGAGTTTTTAATAATTTACTTTGATATATTAAATAACTCACTCAATGTAATAAATGATAGATTTGCTTCAATTCCAATCTTTTATTTTGTTTATGATAATAATATCTTTATTTCACAATTTTATTATCACCTAGCAAAAAAAATAAATGAATATGGATTATTTAAAATAAATAAAACAGCTATAATTCAATTTCTAACCTTACAGAGACTATTTGGTGACATAACTTATGATCATATATCAAAATACCTCCCTGCGGCTTCAAAATTAAAATTTCAAAATAATAAAGTAATTATTACAAAATTTTGGGAGCCAAATTTTAAAAAAAACAAAAATTCTCTTAAAAAGAATGCTTTAGAATTGTCTAATTTATTTAAAGAATCAATCAAAATTAAGAAAAGCAACATAGATAGTAACATAAGTCTTTTTTTAAGCGGAGGATTAGATTCTAGGATTGTATTATCTGCTTTTGATAGAAATGTTGATTGTATCACTTTCTCTGAAAAATATAATAATGAGAGTCGAGTTGCATTTCAGGTAGCTAAAGCAGTAAATTCTAATATCCAGCACATTGAAACAGGTAAAGATCCATTTTCAAAGCATTTAAAAGATATATCAAAGTTAGGTGGAGGTATGTATGTTTTTGATCATTCAATATTCCTCACCTTAAAAGAGAGATTAATTAAAAAAAAATCAGTTTTCTTTCATGGTCATGGCATAGATTTTATGCTGCAGGGAAAATATTTACCAAAAAAAAATTATAAATTATTTAATTATTCACTGACAATGAAATCATTAAGGATAGTTGACAATGATTTCACAAAATTTTTTATAAACAATATTCCTTATAGACTTAAAAAAATAAATATTTTTAACTTGATTAGATCGGATAAACGTAAATTAATATTTGATAATTTATATCATTCAATAGAGGCAATATATAAAGACAGTTTGCCATATTCATATAGCAGCTACGACTCTTGGAACTATATGACAACACACAATTTGTCGCGTCATTTTTCTCATGCAAATCTTATGAGTATGGCTACTCTTGGTGAGGTAAGGTCCATAGTATATTATAATAAGATATTTGATTTTTATCACTCTGTGCCAGAAAAACAAAAAATTAATGGTGATCTCATTCGTCAAACACAAAAAATATTATCAAAAAAATTAAGTAAAATTAAATCTGCAAATGATAATATTCCAATAAATCTAAGTCCTTTTATAAAAGATTTATACAGGGTAGCGCATAGATTATTTTTTTTTCTTGGATTAAGTAAGCAAAAAAGTTTGTGGCCATCATACGAAGATAGAACTCATCCGAGCAGAGATATGATTTTTTTTGAGAGTGAGAAAATGATGATAAAAGCCATGGAACTAAAAAATTCCAAATTTTTGACTGATTTAAATCTCATCGATACAAATCTTCTATCTGAGTTTTTAGATAAATGGATTAAAAATCCATCAAAAGGTGATGGTGCATTAATATATTATTTAATAACATTAAACGAATTTTTTTGTGATATAATGTCAAATAGTAAAAATTAATATTATAATCTTATAATAGAAGTTTAATGATTAATTTATACCTAAATATAAGTATTCCTGGCATCAGAAAAAATGGACTAAAATCACATAAAAAATCAATTAATAGGTCAAAAAAGAATATCCTTTATTTTTTAAAATAAAAAAATATAAAATCTAAAAAAAATAAAATGTTTAGTGCAAATATAAAAATTCAAGATTTTAAAAAATTACTTCACCGGTTTCCCCATTATTCAGAAGTAATTGATAAAATTTCAAAAAAAAATGGAAATGTTATTAGCATAAATATTTCTGATTTAAATAAAGAAAAAAAAAATCTACCAGAGGATATTTTTAATGAAATTTACTTTAAAGCCCTTTCAATAAACGACAATCATTTCTCAAGTATACAACTACAATTCAAAACAATAGTTGAGCTACCTAGAAGTAAGGTAAATCACATTCTCGAAATTGGGAAGGGGCATGGTGTATTGTCATCATTGCTTAAGAATTTTGATTATAAATACAAGTCTTTTGATATAGATGAAAATCTTTTACCTGATATCTGTGGCGATGTTACAAACATGGAAAATATTGAGAGTAATTCTTTTGACCTTATATGTGCGTTCCAGACTTTAGAACACTTACACTATGAAAAATATCTTTTAGCAATAAAAAATATGGCACGAGTTACCAATAATTACTTATTAATAAGTCTACCGTGTGATCAAAATTATTTTAACCTTTCTTTTAAATTAAATTTTAAAGAGAAGATTCTTCATAGATTAAATTTTAATTTTAAAAAATTGATTAATATGCCTAATTTAATGTCACGAGACATCGATGTTAGCGTTTTTGACAAGAGAAATGATAAGAAAAATCCTCACTATTGGGAAGTAAATCGTCCCTCATATTCGAAAAAAAAAATTATTAAAAGTTTAGAAAATGTGGGCTTAGAAAAAATAAAAGATTTTCATAATAATCACTATGCTTACCATTGGTTTATTCTTTGTAAAAAAAAATAAATTAATAAAAAAATTTATTATGAATAAAAAATTAAAAATTGGTTTTATAGTCGATAGTTACCACTTAAAAAGCTTCACTTATGAGTTAATTAAACATGTTAATGATTTAAGTTTGTTTGAAAAGCCAATTTTAATAACTGGTCATCAAAAATATAAGAATGAACAAACTATTAAGTTAAATTTTAAATATTTATTACACTCCATTAATCTTTTTTTTATAAATTTACTAATACGCCTGATACATAAGTATGAATTAGGAAATGCAATAAAAAAATTTCCTAACTATAGAAAAAAATATGATATTACCAAGCTAAAATTAAAATGTATAAAAGTGAAAGCTAGGTGGTCAGCATCTAATTTGATATTAAATTTTGATGAAAAGAGTGTAAGTGAGATTAAAAAAAATAATTTTGATTTAATTTACTTCTCTGGTAGTGGAATAATTCGTGGCGAAATTTTAAATTCTACTAAAATAGGAGTTATCTCTTTACATCATGCGGATAATCGCTTTATGCGAGGAAAACATTCTGGTTTCTGGGAAGTTTTAAAAAACAAACCAACCACTGGTTTCATAATACAAAAATTAAATAATAATTTAGATGCTGGCGAGATAATTTTGAGAGGAAATATTAGAACGGCAAATTATTGGTTAACAAATAATGCACGTATATTGCATAAATCGCTGATATTCACTAAAAATGTTTTTAATAACTTTGCATTAAGTAAACAGATCGATTTAAAAAAATATGATCAGTCATATACAAAGAAGATATTAAAAATTGATAATCCTTTTATACTTATAGCATATATTTATAAGATTTATTTCTTGAATTTTGTAAATCGTATTTATTATAAAATTCTAGGTAAAAAAAATAGATTAAGATGGTTTGTATCATTTAAAAAAACAAAAATCGAAGACCATGATTTTTCTTCATACTTAAAAATTAAAAATCCTAAGGATAGATATTTAGCCGATCCTTTTGTTATTGAACATCAAGGTAAGAATATTTGCTTTGTAGAGGACTATTGTTTTAAAAAACAAAAGGCGCATATCTCAGCTATTCATTTAACATCAGATAACTATAACTTTTTAGGAAAAGTGATAGAAGAAGATTTTCATTTATCTTATCCTTTTTTAATAAAGCATAATGGAAACATTTATATGGTACCTGAAACAAATCAATCTAATCAAATCAGACTATACAAATCTGTAGACTTTCCAACTAGATGGAAATTAGAAAAAATACTAATAGAAAATATTTCTGCATCCGATACAAATATCTTTAATGTATCTAATACTTGGTTTATGTTGACTAATGTATGTTCTTCTAAAATGAATGATCATAATTCTGAATTACACATTTTTTATTCTAAAAATTTATTATCAAATTCCTGGCAAGAAATTAAATCTAAAAATCCAGTAATATTCGACTCAAATATAGCCAGAAATGGAGGTTACTTTATTAAAAATGATACAATATTCAGGATAAATCAAATTCATTCAAAAAAATACTATGGAAATAAATTTGCAATTAATAAAATAATAAAATTAAATACTGATGAATTTAAAGAAAAGCTAATTACAACAATAAGCCCTGATATTAAAAATGGAAATGTAGGCTCACATCATTTTAATTCAAATGGAATATTTAATGTCATTGACAACGCATATATTGATTAATTTGTGATATTTAAAGAAAAAATTAATAGTAGATTTAATAGTTTTCATGAAAATACTTTTAGTAAGCAGTAAGTATCCTCCAGACTACTCTGGATCCGGCAACAGAATTCACAATACATATTTACGTTTAAAAAAAAAATTTAATATTGAATTTTCAGTAATTTGCAGTTCAACAAAATTAAATATTACTAAAACATATTATCTTGATGAAATTAAATGCACCTGTATTTCAAAAAAGATATTAATCAATAGCTCAATAAAAAAAAATAAAACAATAAAAGCATTAATAAATCGTATAGTATTTTGGCGGGAGTTTATATTTTTTATCTCTTATTTTTTAAGGACTAGAAAAAAAATAGACTTAATGCATGTTGTAGGAAAAAATAACATAACAACTTCTGCAGTTATAATATCTAAAATATTTAAAATTCCTTTAATTGTAGAATTAGTAAATTATACCCAAAATCCCAATTACTATCAGCCGCTCTTACTTAATTTATTTCTAGCAAAAAGTTATAGAGAAAATACCTTAATAATTTGTATATCTAAATACTTAGAGAAACTATGTAGACAACATAAAATTTATAATACCTGGCATAGACCTAATCCAGTGGATGAAGAAATATTTAACCTGAATTACAATAGTATAAGCAAAAAAGAACTTTTTGGATTTAATGAAAAAG
>MDSZ01080877.1_pt1 | contig 17232 bp, 27 predicted proteins | sample 811201 | NCBI WGS metagenome assembly MDSZ01 (sample SAMN05326647, study PRJNA326480) | marine metagenome | isolation source: seawater | place: Indian Ocean: North | collected 2010
AGCCTAGACAAAGACTTGCTCCAATAGAAGGAGAAGCTATAACAATCGAAGGTGTAGTAGAGCAAGGAAGAGCGCAAGGTTTTTCTGATACAGCTATCAAAGCAGTATTAATAGGTCGTGGATTCAAAGCCTCTGATATTAATACAGCCTTGGAGGAAGCGCTGAAAAAAGGAGAAACATTACCCGCAGTGTTTAGAACAATACCAGACGGGTTACAGTTCTTTAGGAGTCTACGCTCCAAAATCAACAGGTTTAAAAACACTCCAAATAGAAAAACAAAAGAAAAACCTAGTAATGCTGAGGTAAGGGCTAAGGCTTTAGATATTTTACAAAATACTGAAGAATATAAAAACCTACCAGAAAACCAGCAGAACGAATTAATTCTAGCTATTGATAAATTTGTAGGCAGCAGAGCTAATAAAACAATACAGCGTGAGATAACTCGTGTTAAAAACTTAGTAAAAGGTTTTAAAAAAGGGGTGAAGGATTTAAGAAGCGCACAGATTGAGCTTAAAAATTTCATTCGCACAGTTATGCCTAAATCTCAAGGGTATTCTGAAACAGATATTGCAAATGCAATAAGCATAGTTACTGATGTTAAATCAATAAACGATTTACCAGCAGCAATTGAAAGAGTTATTAAAAAAGTAGAAACTGCAAGAGAAAGAAAGAAGAACTCGTTAATAAGTAAGCTTCAAAAATTTGTATCTTCAAAAGCTAAAGTAATACCTAGAGGCTCAAAAAAAAGAAAATCAAAAGGACTTGATGCTCAAGGGCAACAATTTTTTTCTCAACTAAATCAAATACTAAAAGCTGCATTAGGGTCTAATGCTATAAACAGAATGGCTGTTATAGCAAATGAACTTTCAGACATTGAAAGATACAATGAAATTATTGCTAAAGAGGCTAGAGGAGAAAAGCTTACTGTAAAAGAGTCTAAATATTTAGACAAGTCTATTGCTTTTGAAATGTTTGCAGACATTAAAGACAAATCACTAGAGGAAGTGCAGGATTTATTTGAAGATTTACAATCAGGTGCTGAATCATCAAGGAAGGTTGTAAAGGAAAAAAGAATTAGAAAAGCTGAAAAAGATGCTAGACTACAAGAGCAAGTAACTTCACAAATAGAAAAAGATTTTGGAATCCTTTTTAAAACAGATAAAAATGGGAAAAAAGTTTTAAAAAGTATTAAAGAGATTCGAGCGGATATAAAAGAAATTAACAAGAGCTTTGCTAAATTAAAGATATGGCAAGGGTTAAAAAATTTATATAAATATTATGATTTTACAGTAGGTAAAAATATATCTGCTTTTTTTAGAACTAAAATAGCTCATCTCGGTTCTTTAACAAGAATTTTAGATAATTACTCTTTAACTGGATTTTTTCAAGAACAGGTTTATGACAGGTTAAATATCATGAGCGAGAACTCTTTGAAAGGAAAATTTTATCAGCAAAAAATTATAGATTCTATAGCTGATAGTGTTGAGGGAATAGAAGGAGGATATTCGGGTATATTAAAAAAACTACAGACAATTGGAATCGTAGAAATTACTGAAGGAAACAAAAAAGTAGAGTACACCGCAGACCAAATAATGAGAATGTATGCTTTAAGTCTTAATGACGTACAAAAGAAGCGTTTAGAAAAAGAAGGTATAAAAAACATAAAAGAAATAAAAGATATTCTCGGTCCAGAGCTTGTTTCTTTTACAGATAGAATAGTAGATTACTTGAGTAATGATTACTTTGAAGGATTAAATGATATCTATTCAGATGTAAATGATGCTAACTTAGGTTACATAGAAAACTATTTTCCTACAGCAAGTATATCTGATGCAGACCAGGTTAGTCTTCTAGATGGAGACTTTAATAAAGTTTTAGGTTTAGAAAATGCATCTGCTCTTAAAGAAAGAACAGCAAAAGATTTACCATTAGATTTAGAATTTGGATTTTCATACACTTTAGAAAACTATATAAATTCTATGGAAAGATATAAAGCATATGCGTCTGGAACTAGGGAGCTTAATACTATTTTTAATACAGAGGCTGTTAAAACATTATTAGATAAAAATGTTTTAGATATAGATAATTTAATCAGGTCTAGTATTAATTTTGAAATAAATCCTACATACGGTCTAAGAAATGAAATCAAAGACAGCACTCGTAAAATTTTTAGTTGGTTTACATCGTATGCTTTATCTTTTAAATTTATACAAATACCTAAGCAAATGACATCTTTTGTCAACGCTTTTAATGAGCATCAATTTAGACCTGGAAAATATACTCCAGTAATAGACACGCTTAGCTTCTTGGCAGAATACGCTCTAGTTCTAGCTAATTTCAGAAGTAATTTGAAGAAAATGAAAGAAGTGTCCGCAACTTTTAGAGAAAGATTAGAAAAAGGATTGGAGGGAGATATTCACTCTTTAGAATCTGGTGGATTATTTCAATATCTTCCAGAGACAAGCGCTAAAGCCACTAGGCTAAGAAGAAATTTTAGAAAAGCTGCGGCTTCTCCAACAGTTTTAGGAGATGTGTTGGGAGTTATGGGTTATGTGGCAAACTATAATAGAAATATTAAAAACGGAATGAGTCAAGCAGAAGCATTGAAGGCTTTTAATAATTATAATGCAACTCAACAAAGTAGAAGAAATACAGAAAAAAGTCCTATTCAAAGAGCAAAAGGATATAACAGAGTGTTTACATCTTTTGGAAGCACCTTATTTTTACAAATGAATAGGGTAGCTATGGCTCAAAGAAATATTTTTGCCAAACATTTATTAAAAGGCAAAATGCCCCCAACCAGAGATATTAGAGATTTAGCTCTAAACCTTTCTATTGCTAATGCATTATTTGTTGCAACATCAAATATTGCAAGGCTGTGGGCAGGAGATGATGAAGATAGAAAAGAGGTTTATTTAGCTATTGCAGAGGCTGCTATTGGACTAAACTTATTGTATCAAATTCCTTTATTTGGTGTTGCGGCAGAACAAGTGGTACAAAGAGCTGAAGTTGGTTTAGGGCTAAGAAAAAGAGTAACAACATCTAGTCCGATTGTTAATCCATTTAATGCTTTTTGGTTTAAATTAAACAGGTTTATAAAAGAACCTACTTATTTTAGTGCTATTAAAGGAGTTATAGATGGAGTTTTGGGAGTCCAAACAGACCCAGCTGTAGGTGTTATAAATTTATTTAAAGACATGGAAGCTGATGAAGGAGAAATATATGACTTTATAGGTATTAGCAAATCATATAGACCAAGAGATAAAAAAACACAGGGTCCTCCTCCAGATTAAAAAATAATTTTATATAATAAGTAACACAGTATCGTGTTTATTATTATCGCTATCGTAAAGTTTACTTTAGGGTTTGACATACTTAAAAAGTTTTTTATTATCAAAGGACAGCATCAGCTCTCCTTCTTCTGACCAAGTAGCTCTACCCACAAGTCCTTCTATAGGAAGATAGTATATCCCATCTATACAAGACCATATCATTACAGCGTGAAGACGCTTGTCTCTAAGTTTAATAATCTTTCGAGCCTGAACCATGAGTGGGAACGAATCTTTCATCTCTGTATCCAAAACATTTACCTCTGCATATCCTATGGTAGATTTGTTTTCCCCTATGATTCTGAAGTCTACATCTGCTGGACTAAGCTTCTTATAGCTACCACCTATTCTTCTTAGGTAAAGCTCTACAGCTTTTTTTTCTTTGGTTATATCTTGGTCTTGTTCAAACATTATAAATTCATTAGACAATTAATAGCTGTGTGTCCTCCTAATATCACAGCACAACCTATAGCTTGCTTCTTAAAATGCTTTGCATATGCAGCCGCATATGAGCCGCCGTCTATGCCGCAGCCAACCTGCATACCAAAGATACGAAAGTTTCTACCAACCATCCACTCAGTATACGCTTGAGTGTGGATATGTCCCTGGACTGTAGACATCATATCGTTCTTCGCTTTTGTACGAGCTGTTCCACCTTCGCCGTGAATGTATTGTACATTATCATATACGATACGCTCTACCCAGTTCCATTTTGTTCCCAGCACCTCATTATAAGATTTAATCCATGCGCTCGGAATATCTGATGTCTGTGCCTTACGCATTACCATCCTATCATGGTTTCCAATAATAACATCTGCCACTGGGAATGCTTTCTTCCATTGATTAACCACTTGTATAGCGTGGTAAAGCTCATCTGCCCCTCCTAAGCCATCACTTGATGTCTCATGGTATGAGGTGTAATGATTATCAATTATATCCCCAATAAATACTACTTGATTACATAAATGTTTTGCATACGTTTCCTGGCAAAACTCCAGGTAACCTTCTAGTTCGAATGGAGCGTGTATGTCTCCAACAACTAAGATTCTTCTTTCGTTTGTAGTTAAGTTGTCGTATGCTATTCTTTTATCGCCTTTAAGTCTTGGTCTAAAGTCTTTAGAGTTCATCTTGTACTGATTCTAGTATTAGTTTTAGTTGTTTTATCAGCGATTGAACCTCTATTTTTAAAGAGTCAAAGTCCTTGTCCACTAAGTTCTCGTAGATGTTGTTGGATGCAGAGTGAACCTCATCCATAATAAAGTTAATGTTCTGGATACGTTTATCCTCCAGAGATTTCATACGCTATCATTCGTCCATAGCCTGAATAAGTTTTGTGCCTAATTCAGGGTTAATCTTTTTGATGGCGTAATAGATTTTCCTAGAGTTTCCTTTAATTAACTTTCTTTTTGATTTAGGTGTTTCAATTCCCATGTTAGTATACATATTTGCATCCATTTCTAAAAGTCTGTCCACTTTTTTCTTCGGCGTACATTCAGTACATTCAACAATATTAGGAATATTTTCAATACTAAATTCCATAACATATATTTTAATGGTTTCATAAAGTTATGAAAAATATTTTATATATCGCTGGCTTCTAGTTGTTTGAAGTTTTCATATGTCTGTGGAGCTGTTTGTTTTAGCCTATGCAATAAAAAAGCATATCTACCTTTAAGCCTTCTGTGTTTAGCTTCTAGGTCGTTATAAGCTAATACATAAAACTGTTCTTCAGTTTGTGCAAATCCAAACTCTTCAGGGTGTTGACGTATTTTGTCATTTACCTTTTTATCTAAATTGTTATAAATATTTTTTAGATTGGTATCGTATGTCATCCAATTTTTTAAGCTTCTAATACCATGTAAAACTGTTGCATGATTTTTGTCAACTGTACTTGATATAGCCGCCATAGTCATTCTTGATTTTGTTCTAAGAAGCAGATAGTACATAGCTCTAGCTTCTACATATACTCTCTTTCTTGTTTTTCTTTTTAATTGTAAGTTAAATTCTGATTCTACTAAATTTTTAATTAATTCTACACACATTTTATATGATTTTATTTAAGTTATATAGGTCTAAATATTCATCAGATGTTATCTCAAACAACTGAAAAAAATAAGGGGCTTCGTTTTCTTCATAAATATATCTAAGGGCAAAGTATACTGGATTTCTACCACTCAATACAAATCCAATTATTTGAGAGCGATAATTTTTTCTTTCTAATTTTGGTAAAGCTTTTTGAATTTCAATAATAATCTTTGTTGCTCTGACTGGAGATAAGGTATCTATAGTCTCGATTACTGCTTCATCAAGCTCATAAAATGTATCAGCCCCGGTATATTTCTGTAATAAATCCATGTTTTTTTAATTCTTTTAATCGGTACTCTTGTAGGGAAGAGACCTTACCCTTTTTTGTTTTTATTTCACTAAAGATTACATTACAGTTAGGTGGTATCGCAATAATATCTGGTATACCATTCTTATTTGTTTTAATTAATTTAATTACATAGTAGCCTTCGGCTTCTAATTCTTTAATTCTTTTTGACTGTATCTGTTGTTCAGTCATAGACAGCAAATTTACTAATTTCTTTTATAGGAATCAGTACAGCCATCGAGGTATTATCGTCTCCCATTTCTTTAATGGAACCTTTTATAGCGTACTCTCTTGCTACATCTTTGAGCCTCTGGGTTTCTACTATTAGTATCACTTTGTCTTGATACTCTTTAGAAAATATAAATACCCAGTAGTCTGCCTCTGTGGTTACTATACCTGATGGTTTATTCCTGCTTTTAAATTCAATAGCAATGTTTCCAGTACGACCTATCCAGCTATCTCGTTTTACTTCCAGCTTTTTGTTTGAAAAAATCTCGTGAACAATTCGTTCGCCTTCCTTACCTATCTCTAGGTCATATCTAAAATCGCTATTGTAATCCATTTATTATGCGTGCATAGTAATTAAAATAAATCGGTATTGTTAAAAAACAATATTCTCACTAAGTATATAATACATACAAAGGAAGAGAGATATATAATAAAATTAATAAAATCCATAATCATAAGCTAAGTAAATCCTTTTTAAAATGTGACAAGGTATAATCTTTTTTATTTGTTACAGCCTTGTATATTTTTTTCTCAATACCTCGTTTACTAAATATCCAATACACATTATTTTCTAATCTGTTTTTAGTTGTCATCCTGTCCCTGCTCTGCCAGTAACTGGTAGCACTAAAGTCTATGTTGTAATACACCAAACACTTGGCTTGACGCAAGCTTATTCCTTCTCTCCCGCTCACAATCTGCAAGGCTATGCTCTTGTCTGTTGTATTAAACTCATCTAGTTCTGTGGTTAAATCATCTCCGTAGACCTCTTTTAGAGCCTTCAGCTCTGCTTTAAACTTATAAAAGATACCCACCTTCGCTTTGTAAAAATACTTGTGTATAAACCGAGCTTTTGAATAGTCCAATACTTCTGCGTTTCCACTCTCAAACTTTATAGTTCCAGAATATAGCTGATGAAGTTTCATCATTAATTTTACAGGCGTGTCTGCAAGTATTACTTCACGCTTTCCTTCGATAACTAAATGTTTCTTTAGTTCCTTTGCTAATTCATAGGTTGTCTTTTCCATCTCTACCTCCAAAACTTTCTCTGTAGTCTTTACTTTAAATCCTGCTTCCTTTTGTGAGTAGGCTATCATATATGGTTTCATACTATCCATTATGCTAGGAAGTCCATTTGAATAATCTCTGATACGCAGGCTGTTTATCATACGCTCCGTAATTTTTATATGAGCGTGTGCAAACTTATAAAAGCTACTATACTGTTTGAATGGATTGTTGGGTATGCCATACACTTGATGGTACATTTGACTATACGATTCAGGAGTTGGCGTTCCTGAAAGAAGTATAACTTTAGCTTTGCTTTTTATTATACGCATCTTAACATCCCTTGCTCTCTTACTTGGCTTTGGAAACGCACCCATAGAATGTGCTTCATCCAGTATAATAACATCCCAGTCTAGCTCGTATGATACCTTGTGAAGACTTTCATAATTTATCGTATGCAAATAAAAAGATGGCTCTAGTAGTTCGTAATCTTTCTCAATAGAAGATATTGCTTTTTTCTTAGTCACAAACAATACCTTCTGTGCGTTTACATTACTAGCAATAGATAAAGATGTTAGGGTTTTTCCTGTCCTAACCTCCATAGCTAAGTATACAAAACCACTTATGTTTATAACCTTAGTTGCTTTTTCTACTATAGATTTTTGATAGTCTCTTAGTTGTATCATAAAATTTTAGTTTTGCTCTTAGCGTATTAATCTTTAAAACTTTATCCCATTCTTTCTGAGATGAAAAATAAAAATGCATCTCTTTTAAAATGTCATCTGTAATCTCTTCGGTTGGGTTGTGTATAAAATACGAATTGTTTACATCATCGAAATGTCTCAGTGAAACTTTGTTGATTATAATATCGTAGGAGTTTCTCATAGCTATGTCAATGTGATATTTCAAAATTCAAGTTCTTTTTGTTTTTTAATCTCTTTAAATTTAATCCATCTTCCGATTGAATCTCTACCCTCTTCGGGTAAGAATCCTTCTTTGAATAATCCATAAGCGTTTAACCACTTGTAGAATCTAGTTCTCGATATTGAATACTTCGCTCGTGGCGAATAGTCTGGGTACTCGTGAACGAAGTCCTCGTATAGTTCTTGCTTGTATATCTTTTCTCCTTCGATAAGTCTTCTGTTAGGAATAGTACCCTCAATAAGACCACACCACTCAATAAAATCGTGACAGGTCTCTGCTGATAGTTGTCTTACTTTCAGATTTACAAACTTACTTTGCATGAGTCCTTTATTTAGAAACAGTTGTAAGCACTCAATCATATAGTTGTCAAACTGTAGCCACTCCTCTGTATCCCAATCGCTAAAGAACATCTTACCAAACTCTATGATAGGTGTAAACTCTTTTGTATAGTATTGGTGTAGTTCTAGTTCCCACTTTCTTCGAGCAAAAGAATTACCTGCACCCTTGATTGCATAGTTGGTTGTAATAATTATTTTCGGAGACTTACTGAATGGTATCGTAATCGCATCCTTGTTTTTCTTTTCAAGGGTCATACCTTCTGTCACTACACTGAACAATCTTTCGAAGTCAAAGTATTTTTTTACATCATCAAAACACAGGAGCTGAGTATCTGCTGATACGAGCTGATATGCAAATGCTCTCTCGAACGTAAATGATTTACCATCTATGTTCACTAGTTTTTTCATATGACCTAATGCATTTTTAAACACGCCTTTGCCTGTTCCTCCTTCAGGATTGTCTGATATAATCTCATCATTTAAAATCACAGCAGGGCAGTAGGACATACTCTTGTGTCCATGTAGTAGGAATCCTATGGTTGATTCCATTGATGTGGTTCTGCTACTGTCTCTGTTGCAAATGTTATTGATAAAGCTTTTGTAATCACACTTGGTTACAGGCTCTTCTTTGTAGTTCCTGTCTATGATGTGGTCTTTCCAAACGTAACCACCAAGGTCTAGGTAGTCTATGGTTTTGATTTCATCCTTGGTTATTCTAACTGCACAGTTGTTGTAGTATAGATAACTTGTATCGTGTGTATCCTCAATAAACAGTATATCTATTGTGCTTAACAGACTTAAAAAATCTTCCTTGAAAAATCTAGTCTGGTCTGCAAAGTAATTATATACACTAAAATCATCTTGATTTTTTAGATGCTCAAGGACAAAGTCTTTTATTTCTTTATCGCTAGTGTGGTCTATAAGGTTGTTGGTTACCTTTACAAACACATAATTTTTACTACCCTCTGGACAGTACTTGTAGAATCCATTGTCTTCTAAAAACTCTTTAAATACATAGTGTATTATTTTCACAATACCCTTTTCGTTCTTAGTCCAGAACTTCATCTGCTTGTTCTCATCATCAGCACGCTCTAGTACTGCATCGATTACTTCCTCTTCTATATCAAGTCTTGATAGTTGAGTTCTAATCTCTGATTTGTTTACGCCACGCTTTAGTTTCTGTCTTATCTGAGTTATAGCCTCATCATCCTCGTAGTACTTTGAATTAAACTTAGCCGTGTTCTGATATGCTGAGTTAATAGTTTGCTCTATCTCTGATAAAGTAAAGTCTTTTGACTGGTATTGGTTACATATGTATTGTGCTAGGTTCTTATTTATACCATAATCATTGAATGCCATTGCTAATACATATACATTATGGTTTCTCTGACCTTCTATCATTGGATATTTTTTTTGCCACCACTTAACCAGTATGTCTACAATCTTATTCTCATCTGTGATTGGTATCGTAGGTTGGTCTTTGTTGACAATAACTTCTCTGTACTCTGTCTCTTCTATTGTTTCCCATACAGTAGACTTATCGTTGACATATACAAGAGGGTCATAAGATTCATAACAAACCCTGCTTATGTTTTTACTTGTAGTGTCGAAGTGATTTGAGTTGTAGTAGTTCTCTAGCGATTGAAAGTATTTAACGTGATTCTCAGCATCGTTTGGAATCTTAACCAAAACTTTCAGTCCGTTTCCTGATGGTGATATAAAAACACAGAACGTATACTTATCCTTCATCATCTTCTCCTTGTCTTGTATCATATCCCTTTGCTTGGTGTATCCATCAAAGTCCAAACATATAAGTCCACTATGTTCAAGCAAAGAGTTGTCTGCACGTTTGGAAAACTTACCACTAAAACATATTGATGGTAGTTTTTTTTTAAGTTCGTTACGCTCAGATTTATCTTTTTCTTTTCTTATTTGAGTTACAAGTTCTTTAGACTTGCCATCTCTTATTCTCTCGATAATCTTAGCCACATCTATGTGGAAAGGTGTATCGGTATTCTTTATGTCTTTAAATATTGTGACGATGTGTGTCATTTTGGTGTCGGTTTTATGTCGATTAAAGTCAATGTTTATAAGGTCATGTCGGTTATGTCGATTATTTCTTCGTATATAAGAAAATAAATAATTATAAATAATAAAATATATATAGTATATAGAATTTTAAAAAGAACATAGCACAAAGCCAAAAAAAGGGGAGTAGTTAACTCCCCCTAGTTTGGAGCAAAATCTAAAAGGGTACTTCTGTTTGTGTTTCAGTAGCAGTTTTTGATTTTGGCTCAAAAGTATCTAGTTCTGTGTAATACTTTCCAGACTTAGCTATCTTGGTCTGGGTGTTAACCCATCCATTCTTTGCATTCTTTTTAAGGAATGCAATAAACTCATCGACCTTGTATGATTGGTTTACAATCACAAAGTCGGGAGCGTTCTCATTTCTTTTGCTGATTAATCCATCAGCAAACACTTTTTCTTTTTGGTCTGTCATAATAAAAAATTAAAAATTAAATAGGTGTGTTTATAATATAGTTATCTATATTATCTTTTGAGTCAGGAGCAAACCATTTATTGTAGGATGCTACTGCTTGTCCGACCTTTTCTTCAGCAAGAGTCATTGAGTTCTCGCTGACCGGAAATATTCCTAGGTCATAATATCTTTTTCCATTCCTGTCATACTTCTTAGTCTTTCCTGTGACCAGAAACACAACAGCTTTACCAAATAACTTTTGGTAAATATATGCTTGAGTGTGATAGAAATAATAGGGAGCATTTCTTACAAACTTAAAAACATCTGAAGACGTTTTCAAATCAATTACATAATCCTTGGTAAGGATGTCAGCCTTACCTTTCCACATTGCTCCCATTATCTCTCCGATTGCAGGTACTTCATACTCAGCAGTCGGGTCATTAATCAAATCAAAAAAAGGTAAACTCTCTAGTGTAAAATCCACCATATCTTTAATGCCCTCAGCATCTTTTGTCAGAAGAGCGTAGTCTAATTTATTGTCAGCCACATACTCTTTGTACACCTTAGTACTTCTTGATGTGGTATCTACAATATGAAAGTCCTTAGCCTTCTCAGGTTCGAGTATCAGTTGATGGAAGTATCTACCCTTTACAAAGTGTTCTCCATCCTTCTGAGGTGCTTGAAATTGCCTTGGCTCAGTTGTAAGTGCCTCGATGTTTGAGTTGGATAGGTAGTTTAAACCTATACCATTGTAATACTCATTGTCATCCTTTAGCTTTTTTAGAATCTGCTTTTCGTTCATCTTCTAGTTGTTTTATGATTGGTTCATATTCTTTAAATCTCTTAACTATTTCTAGTAAGCTTATCACGATTTGTCGTGTCTGCCCTAGTTCGTTAATTATCTGTTGCATCACACGAGTTTGAGACTCGACCTTGTTCTGCATTTCGATTAGCTTACTTTCCTTCATAAGCTTTTTTAACGGCAGTCTTATCTTTCGCCCGAAGAGTTCCGTATTTCTGGTCTTCAAAGGTTTTAATAATTTGCTCTAGAGTCATGGTATCTTTCTTGGATGCGATATACTTTAGTGCTTTCGCCCAATTGTCTGTGTCCAAGATGTACTCCTTTGGTTTGCTAGTATCAGTCTTCTCGTTCTCGATTGCATTAACTACCTCCTCATAGGAAGCAATACTACCATCGCTACCTATACCTAGCAGTCCTAATGCACGACCTACTGCTGATGTCTCGCAGTTCTCAACGTGGTTTCGTTGGTTGATTCTACTTCCATCTTGCTTTTCAAAAGCATGACCAACAGAAGCTACTCGCCCATCGGGATATGATATGGTTGCTTTCATCAGCACCCAAGACATATCATCTGCACATTGAATGATGTCACAGTCTTCTGACCAGTCTTTATATTTCTCTTGTGAACGGAAATAGTTTACTCTTGTGTGTACCTCAGCGTATTCTTTACCACCTTGTACCTTTATTGTTTTAAGTTGATTTGTCATAATTAAAATATTCTATTTTTTTCTCCTAATCTTCTGTTATATAATTCTACTATACTTCTTGCAGTATCATCTGAGTTTGGATAAATCATCAGCTTGTATTTTTGTAATTGCCTTTTGAATCTTTTAATATCAAAGTTCTCATTACTCTTTACTACTTTACTAAACGCTCGTGCAAACTTGGTTGTTTGTGAATACATTGGAATGTATGGTTCAAGTCCTACAATCATATCCGTTAACATTACACCTTTGTCTATATTGATTTTAAAAATACCTTCTCTGATTCCTTTAGCTGAAGATTGAGACGTACTATCTGAATATAAATCAAGGAGTGTTCCTGTTGATAGTTTGGTATCATTATTCTCTATTACTTCTCTAATAAGTTTGTAGTGATTATTACCTCTTTCAGCATAATGATTTATGTAATCCATAATAGACCATCCTTTTCTTATAATGTTTACAGGGATGATACTATCTGATGATGCACCTATTTTTATCTTAGCAACGATATGTTCGCCCATTCTTTTTAGTGCCTCGAATCTATGCTGACCATCTATAATATAATAGTCTTCATTGATTGTTATCTCTTCTAACAGTCCTATCTCTGAGATAGATGCTATTAGTTTTCTAACGTGCGATTCTACAATACTTCTGTTGGTGTTGAAGAATCTAAATCGATTGTAATCTAGGGTTCTTACAAATTTAGTTTTCATGTTGATTTAATTTTTGAGTTATTTTATAATATTTATTTAAAGTTACCTTTCTTGTTTCTTTTAAGAAAGAAATATACTTAGAGTTGTTTCTACCATTGATTTCATTTTTCATTTTTTCTTCAACAGTATCAAGTCTCTCCTTATATTTTTTAAGTGTCATCTTACAGACACCTACTACCCACCCAAACTCAAAGAAGATATTATACTCATCCTCATCTAGTTCTTTGTAGTAGTCTCCACCTCTCGCAGTATTAAATATCTGTACTGTGTTGTCGTTGTGGTTTCGTACTATTTTGATTCCATAAGACATCCTCGCATCGTATTCATTACCATCAAGGTTTGTGGTTGCATGGTCTTCTACTGCTTGTTCGTAAACATCATGTAGTTCATTATACATCAGCAGTAATAACTTCAAGGCGAGGAATAATTCGTTTGTAATCCTCGCTCTGTTCAATCTTCTCATTCATCTTCTGTATACCTCTTAGGATATTAGAGTGATGGATGTTGTAGTTGTTCTTCTCTAAAAATCTTTGGATAGATGCAACAGGTATGCCCCTCTTATTACAAAGATAAAAGAAGAGTTGTCTCTGCTCTAGACTATCATAGTCTCTTGCCCCAGAAAATAATTCGCTCTGGCTTATACCAAAAAATTGAGTGATGTTGTCTATGTAAGACTGAAAGATTTGTCTCTTATTCATTTTAAAAAGATTTTATTAGCAAGTGCCACCATATCTATAATGTTCTCTTGCTTTGGGTTACGTTCCCTGTAGGGAGTTTTAGTTTGGATTTGAAACTGTTTAGCTTGATAGTCATCATCAAGAAAGTTATTAAACAGTTGGTCTTCTGAAAGTGTTGGCATAATATATAAGTTTTATGTTTACTCAAAGGTAACACATCTTCTGCACACCACCAAACTTTTATGCAAAAAAAAAGAGAGCCATTTCTGACTCTCTACTTAATTAACTTCAAACTTTATGAACACTCTTATTTATGCTAATGTAATTAATATTCTTGAATATTCAAAATTTTCTCTGACAAATCTACAGGTTCTTCTAAGTTCTGATGGTAATACCACCCACTATCATAACTTTCATCAATCCTCGTGTAGTATTCAGCAAGTCTGTATACATCTACACCATCCTGTGTCTGTCCATGAGCATCCCATTTAGGGATATCAAATCTTTCATGGGAATATTGAGTTCCATTTTTATATACAATCTCTCCTCCCCATCCTTGTTCTTCTTCATAATAAAAAACCATATTAGGAAAGTGTTTGGCAAGTTTATCAAGAACATCATCACTAAGTGTGTCCCATGCAGTTGTAAAGTTTATTTGGTCTCCTTCTACATCTTGGTCGTAGCATCCCCATTTAGTTCCCCAATTGTTGCAGTTCCAAGCATACCAATTTTCTTCTTGGTCTGTTGGTCTTGGCATGACTAACATAGCTAGTCCACCATTCAAGTGTTCTGACTGCTCGTGTAATACTTTAGCAGTCAAAGGCTTGTCTGTATGTAAAACATTATAAACGTGATTAGGCATTGTCTTTTATTTTAAGGTTATTAAAATCTTTCGCTTGGTCTAGGGTATCAAAATCTTGATACCCACCTCTAAGTCCATTGCAGTCTGACCACAATACTCTAAACTTATTGGTTATTGTTTCTGTTATTTTTGTTCTCATAATTAAAATTTATTAAAGTGTGTTAATGCTCTCCATTTTGAGCCGACTGCTCTTACTTGATAAAATGGTGGTTCTAATTCTTTTATGTCGTAAAGGAATTGTTTTGTGTAACTGCACCATTCTATGCTTATAATCTTAGATTTTACTCCAAGATGATAAACAATATCTCCAATATCTGCTTTAAAATTTTTCATGATTAAAATTTATTAAAGTGTGTAACATCGTTTTCTGTAAACCATCCATCACATCCTGTGCAATGGTAGTTGTTGAATCCATCATACTCTAGGTCGTGGAAACAATCTATGCATATTGGAGACTCATCCTCCAATGGCACATCATCAAAGCTAAACTGATTGCAAGATGGCAATACCTCTTCCTCTCTTTCGAATAGGTATGAGCGTAATGGTGCTTGACTATATGACTCGTGGTATACCTCTCCCTCGCTCGTATGAGTTCGGTTGAAGTATATCCAACAAGTGTATCGCTTACCCTTGGCAAGAATCTCTGTCTGCTTTCGCTCGTAGAAGTTGGGATGTCCCTCAAGACTGTCTAAATCTCTTAGCGTATCGTTTGATACACTAAAGATATCTACCTCTACATTGTATCCCTTACCCTCTCTCTCGATGAGATACGGAAGTCCTTTGATAACAAGAGGATATTTGTTAGCAGTCACACCACTAGCGATGTGGTTTGAAGTTCTAAGATAGCGTTGGTAGTTTGAGTATCCTTTCTTTAGAGTTCCGTAGACTGCTACAAGATTGTCTTGTAGTACGTTGGTCTTGGAATACCATACTCCATCTCTGTGAGTGTAGAGATGCTTGTTGTAAATCTGAAACGAACGAGTTCTAGTATTGATTGTAACGAATCGACAATCATACTTGGCTAGTGATTTTTTCCAAGTCTGTCTCGGCACAAGTCCTAGCTTGTTAGCTAGTACCTTACTATCACACATCTTGTCATTGCCAAGTCCCTTGATAGTTCCGTTCATCATCAGCAGTTCATCAGAGTTGTTACCACATACAAATGGATGTGTGTTGTCTCTGTTTATTGCACCAACAGTTGCATACCTAAAGTGTGCAATGAATGGTCTGTCTGTGTTTAGAAGTTTATACTCTTTTGATTTGTGGTACGATACCTTATAGGTATCTAACCAAACAATGCCTAGTCCGTGGGGATTAATCCTCGCTGAGTTCTTGAGGATGTCCATTGGAATGGCATTGGTCTTTTGTTTGATAATAATAATACACATAGTTTTATGTTTGTGAGGAGTGCATTGGTCTACACTGACCTCGATTAATAATCACAAAGATAACACATTATTCGCACATAACCAAATTTATTTTGTGTTTTTTGAGTGTCGTTGTGACGACACTATTGTGAGTGTCGTTGGCGACACTATCGCATAAAAAAAGGGAGACATTTCTGCCTCCCCATCACTAAAAAAACAAAACAAAACATCAGGATAATCCCAAATACCTTGCTACTACATATAACCCTATCATTAGTGTCATCTGTACTCCCATCATTATTGCACCCATCTTTAGAATGGTTGTGTCTGATGTTCTCGCTTTCTCTTCGTTTATGGCTTGACCTACATTCCAATAGGTTCTGCCTTGGTAATGAACAGGTCTTACATAAGTTTTTCCGTTCACTTTCTTTCTTGATTTGATTAATAAATCTTGGAGTTGTTTGTCCTCGATTTTGTTGGCTAAATAATCAGTTTCAAAATTCATAATATATAGTTTAGTTAAACGATTTTAATCCTAATCGTTATAAGGAGTTTTAAATCGATAAGTCCGGAATGTTTCAGCTATCGATTTATTGAAATCTCGTACACGCTTTCTGTATTTTTCATCGGTACAAAATTTCTTCATGGCATGAACGCTAGTCTGTCCATGGTCACTTCCATAAGTCTCTTCGAATTGTGCTATCTGCTTTAGCTTTGCATCTAGCGTTTTTTTGTTTAGTTCCATAGGTTTTGCAAGTTATATAAATTATTTATTATTCAAGTTATTATTTATCAACAGGTTAGTTTTTTGCCCTGTCTCTTTTTCTACCTGTCGAGACAATTTACCCCACTTTTTTTGCAGGGTAATTGCTCGTTCCCATCTAGCTTTACTGCTCATAGTAATGGGATTAACTGTTCAACATCAGTCAAGTTATAATGCTTGACCTTCACTTTATTCCAGCCATTGCTGGGAATTGATATGCCATAGTTCTTTCTCACGCTGGTGAGAGCCGATTGTATCGCATTGTCGTTGGTATGATACCATCTCACTCTGCCATTGGCAGTAGTTCTAACACCCTTTCGAGTGCGTTTAAGGAATCCTATGCCTAGGCTATCAGCAAAGGCTATGAATCCATCGTTAAGGTACACATTAGTGTACGCATAGACTGAGTACTTTTTTCGTGTCAGTCTTTCGGTTAAATCTAACTGTGTCATAGTATTAATAATATTTGTTAAAAATAGATTTGATTTGACTAAGTATTGCTATCTGTTCTGATTCAGAATAAGCTTTACTTCTCATCTCCTCATTGAGATTATCTATAAGTTCTTCAGCACGTTCTTGTGCTATCTCTCTTCTTTTTTTATCTCGTTCTGCATATTTACATTCGTAGTTTACACTCATAATATTTAATTTAAATTAATGTTTCTGTTTCGAC
>MDSZ01081879.1_pt1 | contig 17229 bp, 15 predicted proteins | sample 811201 | NCBI WGS metagenome assembly MDSZ01 (sample SAMN05326647, study PRJNA326480) | marine metagenome | isolation source: seawater | place: Indian Ocean: North | collected 2010
AATGCACAAATCACATACAAGTTGAAAAGATTAGATCTGTACTTGGGAGGAGAAAATCTGACCAATTACACACAAGACAATCCTATTGTAGAGCCAGAAAATCCATTTGGTCCAAATTTTGATGCAACGAGAGCATGGGGACCGATTATCGGATATAATGTGTATTTTGGTCTTCGTTTTTCAATTAAAAGAAAAAAAAATGATGAAAATTAGATTAAAACTTTCGACCCTATTCTTTCCAGTTGTCATATTCATTTGTTCAGGATATTTAACTGCACAAAAATCTCAAACCGTAACTTTCCAGACTTCGGCACAATGCGGTATGTGCAAAGAAAGAATTGAGAAGGAAATGAACTTTGTTTCAGGCGTTCAATTTGCGGAATTAAACATGGAAGACATGAGTCTCACTATTAAGTTTAAGTCAAAAAAAACTACGGCAGATGATTTGAGAAAACGGGTTGCAGCTATTGGTTACACGGCCGACGATGTGTTGCCGAAAGAGGAAGATGTCAAGAAGTTACCTCTGTGTTGTCAGCCAGGAGCACATCGTTAAATTTTTTGGTTGTCTTTCTTGTGAAATGGTTATCTTCGCCACGACCATTTAATTCTACTGATGAGTGATCCAATTAAACATGAATGTGGCATAGCTCTTTTGAGGCTAAAAAAGCCCATTGAGTATTTTATCGAAAAGTATGGAACGGCTTTTTATGGGGTAAATAAGCTCCATTTATTAATGGAAAAGCAGCACAATCGTGGACAGGATGGAGCAGGGGTGGCCAATATTAAATTGGACATGAATCCCGGTGAGCGATATATTTCGAGGATTCGTTCGGTCAACAAAACACCTATCAAAGATATTTTTGAGCAAATAAATTCGCGTTTCCAGAATATTTATGAAAAAACACCTGAAAAAATCAAGGATGTTGAGCATCTAAAAAAGTCTGTTGGTTTTACAGGTGAATTATTTTTAGGACACTTGCGATATGGTACTTTTGGTAAAAATTCCAAAGAAAGCTGTCATCCTTTTTTGAGACAAAACAATTGGATTACCAGAAATTTAGTTGTTGCAGGTAATTTTAATCTGACCAATGTAGACGAGCTATTTGATGTCTTGCTTAAGGTTGGGCAGCATCCCAAAGAGATGTCTGATACGGTTACGGTTCTTGAAAAAATTGGACATTTTTTAGACGTAGAGAATGATGAGTTGTATGGTCAATTCAAAAAAGATAATATTTCAAACCAAGAAGTTTACGAGAAGATAGCGAAGCATATTGAAATTGAAAAAATCCTCAAAAAAGCCAGCGAAGATTGGGATGGTGGATATGCCATGGCTGGATTGCTTGGGCATGGAGATGCATTTGTTTTAAGAGATCCCGCAGGAGTTCGTCCCGCCTTTTGGTATGAAGATGATGAAATTTGTGTTGTGGCTTCAGAGCGACCTGCCATTCAAACTGCTTTCAATCTTCAGGTAGAGGATGTGAACGAATTGAATCCAGGACATGCGTTGATTGTGAAAAAAGATGGTAGTATAAAAGAACACCTAATCAATGAGCCAACTAAAGTGAGTAAGTGCTCCTTTGAGAGAATTTATTTTTCGAGGGGTTCGGACAAAGACATCTACAATGAGCGTAAAGAATTAGGGCGTTTGATTGTTGAGCCAGTTTTGGAAACTGTTGATCATGATTTGGACAATACGGTCTTTTCTTTTATTCCAAATACCGCTGAGATTTCTTTTTACGGGATGGTCAAGGGTCTGGAATCTTATTTGAATGTTCAAAAAATAGAAGAGGTACAGAAGCTCGGCTCTAATGCAAGTAAAGAAGAGCTTGAAAAGATCATCAACCGACGTGCGCGCATAGAAAAAATTGCCATCAAAGACGCGAAGCTCAGAACCTTTATTACGCAGGATGATTCACGCAATGATTTGGTTTCTCACGTTTATGATATTACTTATGGAGGGATTCGTGCCCACGAGGACAATCTGGTAGTAATAGATGACAGTATTGTTCGAGGAACCACTTTGCGGCAAAGCATTTTTAAGATATTGGATAGAATGAATCCTAAGAAAATTGTAGTGGTTTCATCAGCGCCACAAATTCGTTATCCGGATTGTTACGGGATTGACATGGCGAAGCTAGGTGATTTCATTGCCTTTAATGCGGCGATATCACTCTTGAGAGAACAGGGTAAAGAGTCAATCATTGACGAGGTATATGAGTTGTGTTTGTCACAAGTTGACATGCCAAAAGAAGAGGTCATCAATCACGTGAAAAAGATTTACGATCCATTTACACCTCAGGAAATTTCAAAAAGAATTGCTGAATTGTTGACCCCTGAAGATATGAAAGCGCCGGTAGACATTGTATATCAGTCGATCGAGAATCTGCATCAGGCTTGTCCGAATAATAAAGGCGATTGGTATTTTACAGGAAATTATCCGACACCGGGAGGAAACAAAGTAGTCAATAAGGCCTTTATCAATTGGAAGGAAAATCGCAACGAGCGGGCTTACTAGTTATTCGCAAGAAATGAATGATTTGCAATTTTGTCTGTGGCGCCGGATTGCTTATTGATAAAACCCTCAATTTTTTGTTTGAGTTCTAATTTATCGTCAAGAGCATTAAGTTTTTCAGATAGCTCTTCTGCATTTTCAATAACAAACCCAATCCCTGCATCTATGAAACTTTGTGCTTCTGGAAACTTCTGATGCCGAGGTCCAAAAAACACAGGTAGTCCATAGACCGCAGGTTCCAAAATGTTGTGAAGATTGCCCGAAAAGCCACCGCCAATCAGTGCGTAATCGGCATATTGATAGGCGGAGGTGAGGTGCCCAATGGTATCCATAATCAAAACGCGATTTCCTTGATATTCCTCATATTTTGTATAAAGAACAGAAGGGCAATTTAAGAGGCTCTGAATGCGTTCAATATTACTCGAATTGATATTGTGCGGAGCAATAATCACTTTCGCATTTACATTCGATTGCAAGTATTTTTTAATGATTTTTTCTTCGGCTTCCCACGAGCTTCCTGCGATGAGTATCGGGCCTTCAACCGCGAATTGTGAAAGAACAGAATCTTTTAATGTCGAGCTGTTCTTGTGCTCGATTACCTTATCATAACGCGTGTCTCCCGAAACCTCAACTTGATTCACTCCAATCGATTCAAGCAGCTCTTTTGAAGATTTATTTTGCACAAAAAAATGGTCCATACTTTTGAGAACATTTGTAAAAAAGCCTCCATACCATCTGAAGTAAATTTGGCTATCTCTGAGTAATGTCGATATCGAAATGGTTTTTATCTCTTGTTTCTTACATCCCAAAATAAAATTTGGCCAAAATTCATATTTAACGAATACGGCTAATGCAGGATTCACCTTATTCAAAAATAGTCTGACATTTCCTTTTGTATCGAAAGGAAGATATATGGCAATATCGACGGAATGGTCTCTTTTCTGGTAATGATTCATGCCGGAGGGAGAGAAAAAAGTCACAAGAAGAAAACTTTTAGGATGGCGTTTTTTTAGCTCATTCATGACAGGAAGCCCTTGATCGAATTCGCCCAGAGAAGCACAATGAAACCAAATGACATGAGAGTTTTCAGGGATTTTATCCAATGCTGATGTCCAGCTTTTTCGCCCATTTACACCCTCCTTTATTTTTGCATTAAAAAGAGAGGCAATTCTTAAAAACAGAATAAATAAATGGATGCCTATTTGATAGAGAAAATTCATCAATTAAAATAAAAGTCCTTAGGTTGTCTTTTGTAAATAGGAATCACCCAACCCAATTTAAAACCTATCTGAACATCGAGACGAAGCTCAGTTGAAACGGGAACATCAGGCTCGTCGAAATTGATTGTTCTTCGGTTTTTTGTAAAACCCTCTTGAGCATATAACCCGCCATAAAAGTGATAACCACCATCATTGAGCATAAAATTATATCCTATAAATTGATGAATATTAACGCCAGTTGTAAGACGGTCATAACCTTTCTTGTAATCCAGCTCGATTTGAGGAATGACTTGCTCATTCGTTTCAATTTTCATTCGGTGTAATAGATATCCCACACCTGTATGAACGAAAATACCAGAGTTTTTATTTGAACCAAGAACAGGGAAGATTTTACCAACGCACGCATTGATATTAAATCCACGCGGAAAAACCAATACTGCGGCTATGTCTCCATTGACATCAGTGATGTTACCATAGGAGTCAATTAAGTGATCAAACAAACCTGTTAGTCGAATGTCATTCCCGAAATGAAATGAAGACTGAAGCCCGTAAAACCAATTTTTAGAACTTTTAAAACCGGTCATTACACCGATGTGATTCATGAATCCATAACGCTCTGCCAAATCAGCTTGAGGACAATTCCCCCCATACTCTGCTCCTATCCAAACTCTAGACATTACAGAGTCCTTTTTATTCCATTGGGAAAAGGACAGTACAGGAATCATCAAAAAACACACTAAAAGAGGCCTCATAGAGAACAAATTTAAGACCATTTTTTGATTTAAGGTAGGGATAATACAATCCCTTGGAATTCAGCTTTTATTTTTGATTTCTGACCCGTTTTTAATTCGAGAATATCTTTCATATTTGTTATATTTGCAAGCAACTTAAAAGAAGGAATGAAAAAAATTCAAATGGTTGATTTGGTAAGTCAACTAGAAAAAATCAAACCATCTATAGATAGGGTAATAAATGAGGTGTTGTTAACCGCTCAGTTTATTAACGGTCCTGAGGTAAAAGCTTTTCAATCTGAACTTCAAGATTATTTAGGAGTAAAGTATGTTATACCATGTGCAAATGGTACAGATGCCTTGCAAATTGCCTTAATGTCATTAGGGTTGAAGCCAGGAGATGAGGTCATTACACCTTCTTTTACCTACATCGCTACGACTGAAGTTATCGCGCTACTTGGGCTTAAGCCGGTATTTGTGGAGGTGGATCGAGATACATTTTGTATTGACCCTGAGGGAATCAAAAATGCAATTACCGATAAAACTAAAGCAATTGTTCCAGTTCACTTATATGGACAGGCTTGTAACATGAATGAAATCATGTCTATTGCCAAAGAAAACAATTTATATGTGGTTGAGGATAATGCCCAAGCGATTGGATCTGAATACAAAATGTCAAGTGGTGAAACGGTTAAAACAGGAACCATTGGTGATATCGGATGTACTTCATTTTTCCCTTCGAAAAATTTAGGGTGTTTCGGTGATGGCGGTGCCATTTGTACAAATAATGATGAGCTTGCGGGTAAAATGAGAATGATTGCTAATCATGGACAGAGCAAAAGGTATCATCATGATATGGTGGGATGTAATTCACGCTTGGATAACTTGCAGGCCGGAATATTACGAATCAAACTTCGAGAATTGGATTCCTATCTCAATAAAAGAAGAGAGGCGGCATCTTACTATGATGAAGCATTTGCCTCAATTCCTGAAATTAAAGTGCCTTATCGATCTGATGATTCGCGACATGTTTTTCACCAATATACATTGACATTAGAAGGAATCGATAGAGATGCGCTCCATCAATTTTTAGCAGAGAAAGACATTCCATCCATGATTTATTATCCAATCCCAGCACACCGTCAGAGGATGTTTGCATCGTTTGGTGCTGAAAAATCAGATTTACCCGTAACGGATTGGTTAACAGAAAGAGTCATCTCTTTACCGATGCACACAGAATTAGAGGAGGAACAATTAAATCACATTACAACTTCTGTTTTGGAATTTGTAAAAAAGAACTAAAATGAAAAAAATTGCAGTTGTTGGAACAGGTTATGTTGGTTTGGTTACCGGCACATGTTTTGCTGAAACAGGGAATCATGTTACCTGTATCGATATAGACGAGGAAAAAGTCAATCGAATGAAGGGAGGTAAGGTGCCGATATACGAACCTAACCTTGAAACCTATTTTGAGCGTAACATTGCGGCTGGCCGATTGAGGTTTACAACTTCATTAGAGGAAGGAATTAAAGATGCAGAAATCATCTTTTTGGCATTACCAACACCACCAGGCGAAGATGGCTCTGCTGATTTATCGTACATTTTAGGTGTTGCGGATGAATTGGGTAAGCTAATTCAAGAATTCAAGGTAATTGTTGATAAAAGTACTGTGCCTGTCGGGACAGCGGAAAAAGTTGAAGCGGCAATCAAGAAAAATACAACTCAGGAATTTGCGGTGGTTTCCAATCCAGAATTTTTGAGAGAAGGATTTGCAGTTTCAGATTTTATGAAACCGGACAGGGTAGTCTTGGGCACCACCAACGAGAGGGCTAAGCAGATTATGGAAAATCTATACAAACCTTTCGTTAGGCAGGGAAATCCCATCTATTTCATGGATGAAAAATCAGCGGAATTAACAAAGTATGCGGCGAATTCATTTCTGGCGACGAAAATTACATTCATGAATGAGGTTGCCAATTTTTGTGAGCTTGTTGGTGCTGATATCGATAAGGTCAGAGTTGGTATAGGTTCTGATACAAGAATAGGAAAACGATTTTTATTTCCGGGAATTGGTTATGGAGGCTCATGTTTCCCAAAAGATGTTCAGGCCTTGGTTAAATCAGGTAATGATGTTGGATATAACTTTGAAATTTTAAATTCAGTTATCAATATCAACCAAAATCAGAAGACGATTTTATTCCCCAAAATCAAAAATTATTTCAAAGGATCTCTAGAAGGTAAACGCATTGCAGTTTGGGGCTTGGCTTTCAAACCAGATACGGATGATATTAGAGAAGCTCCGTCTTTATATCTCATTGAAAAACTATTAGAAGAGGGAGCTACAATTTGTGCCTTTGACCCTGAGGCTATGGGTAATGTGAAATCTGTACTAGGAGACCGTATCGAATATGCTGCTGATGAATATGCAGTTCTTTCCAATTGTGATGCACTATTAATATGCACGGAATGGAGTATTTTTCGAAATCCTGATTTTGAAAAGATTAAAGGAAGATTAAACGATTTGGTAATTTTTGATGGTCGAAATTTATTTGACACAGAAGAAATGAACAATAAGGGCTTTTATTATTCAAGTATTGGTAGAAAATTAATTGAACAAGCGTGAAAAGAGTTTTAATAACAGGTGCAGCAGGTTTTTTGGGGTCGCACTTATGTGATCGCTTTATCAAGGATGGTTGTGCCGTTATTGGAATGGATAATTTAATAACAGGTAGGATTTCAAATTTGGAGCACTTATTTAAACATGAAAATTTTGAATTCTATCACCACGATGTTTCTAAATTTATTCATGTCCCAGGAAACCTTGATTATATTTTGCACTTTGCGTCTCCAGCAAGTCCTATTGATTATTTGAAGATTCCTATTCAGACCTTAAAGGTAGGTTCTTTAGGAGTGCACAACTGTTTAGGATTGGCAAAAGCGAAAGGAGCACGGATTTTAATTGCTTCTACATCAGAGGTCTATGGGGATCCTGAGGTACACCCTCAGCACGAAGAGTATTGGGGGAATGTCAATCCTGTAGGTCCAAGAGGGGTGTATGATGAAGCAAAAAGATTCCAGGAAGCGATTACAATGGCGTATCACAATTTTCATGGGTTAGAGACCCGGATTGTACGTATTTTTAATACTTATGGACCAAGAATGAGGTTAAATGATGGAAGAGTTTTGCCTGCTTTTATTGGTCAAGCATTGAGGGGAGAAGATTTGACGGTATTTGGAGATGGATCACAAACACGTTCGTTTTGCTATGTCGACGATTTAATAGACGGCATTGTTAAATTGTTGGAAAGTAATTACTCTGAACCTGTTAATATTGGTAATCCTTCGGAAATTTCGATATCACAATTTGCCGAAGAAATTATTTCGTTAACTGGGACAGAACAAAAAGTAATTTACAAGGATTTACCTGTTGATGACCCTAAACAACGTAAACCAGATATAACAAAGGCAAAGGAGATACTAAATTGGTTTCCTAAAATTGATAGATCAGAAGGACTGAACCTTACCTATGAGTATTTTAAGGGCCTAACTAAAGAGGAACTGTTTCATACGGAGCATAGTGACTTTGATAAATATATTATTAAATAATGAAGTATTACGCACACGACACGGCGGTAATTGATGAGGGTTGCAAAATTGGTGCTGACACAAAAATTTGGCATTTTTCTCACATTATGCCTAATTGTGAAATAGGTCTAAAATGTAATATTGGGCAGAATGTGGTTGTTTCTCCTGATGTGAAATTGGGGAATAATGTGAAAGTTCAAAACAATGTTTCTATTTATTCAGGGGTAATATGTGAAGATGATGTTTTTTTAGGTCCATCAATGGTTTTCACGAATGTGACAAATCCGAGAAGCGTTGTAAATAGGCGAGGACAATATGCTAAAACGACCGTTAAACGCGGAGCAAGTATTGGAGCCAATGCAACAATTGTATGTGGACATGACATAGGAGAATTTGCTTTTATTGGTGCAGGGGCAGTAGTTACAAAGAATATATTGCCTTATGCCTTGGTTGTAGGGAATCCTGCAAGACAAATTGGATGGATGAGTGAATACGGACATCGTTTGGAATTTGATGCGGAAGGATTTGCCATTTGTCCAGAAAGTAAATCAAGGTATCAATTAATAAATAATGAAGTAGTAAAGCGGTAAATATGCAGAGTTCGGAAAAAATAAAATTTGTCGTTGTAGGTGCTGGTCATATTGGAAAAAGACATGCCGAAATGATTCGTAGGGAATCCGAAGCAGAATTGGTTGCGCTAGCAGATATTAGGTCGAAGGAAGAATGTCAAGCTGAATCATTTGAAGTTCCATTTTTTAATTCTATCGATGAATTACTGAAGAGTGATTTAGAATTTGATGTCGTAAATATTTGTACGCCAAATGGCTTGCATTCTGAACAGGCTTTATTGGCTCTAAAGAATAAAAAACATGTGGTTTGTGAAAAACCAATGGGTCTTAAGAAGGAAGCCTGTGAAAAAATTATATTTAAAGCTTTACAGGTTTCAAAGCAAGTTTTTTGTGTCATGCAGAATCGGTATTCTCCACCTTCAGAGTGGATAAAGTCAGTAATTACCGAAGGCATTTTAGGAGATATTTACATGGTTCAATTAAATTGTTATTGGAATCGAGATGATCGGTATTATAAAAAAGGAGGGTGGAAAGGTACAAAAGAACTCGATGGAGGCACACTTTATACCCAGTTCTCTCATTTTATCGATATCATGTATTGGCTTTTTGGAGACATCAACAATATCGAAGGGAAGTTTTCTGATTTCAACCATAAAGAAACAACCGACTTTGAAGATTCTGGATTTGTGAGTTTTGATTTTGTAAATGGTGGAATGGGTAGTCTCAATTATTCTACAGCAGTAGCTAATCAAAACCTTGAGTCGTCAATGACGATTATTGGTCAAAATGGTAGTGTTAAAATTGGAGGTCAATACATGAATGAGGTCGAAATCTGTAACATCAAGGATTATGAAATGCCCGTTTTGAAGGAGTCCAATCCTGCAAATGATTATGGTCCATACAAAGGTTCTGCAGCAAACCATAATTATGTAATCAAAAATGTTATTGACGGAATTAAAGGGAGGACTTCGCCAACAACTAATGCTTTGGAGGGTTTAAAAGTAGTAGAGATTATAGAAAGAATATATAAAGTTAGAAACGAAAAAATAAAATAAAGATATGAGTGCGTTGATTTATGATAGGATGCTTAATGGAGAGGCAAAGCTGGCAGTGATTGGTTTGGGCTACGTGGGCCTACCAATTGCATTGGATTTTGCTCGTAAAATTAAGGTTGTTGGATTTGATATTAACCAGCAAAGGGTTGATATGATGAAAAATTCCATTGACCCGAGCAATGAATTGGATTCCAAAGATTTTGATGGTTGTGATATTGAATTTACGGCTGATATGAATGATTTAAAAGAGGCCCAATTTTTCATTGTTGCGGTTCCGACACCTATTGACGAAGCGAATTTGCCAGACCTTACACCTCTCATTGGAGCGAGTAAAACAGTTGGTAGCGTCTTAAAAAAGGGAGACTATGTGGTATATGAATCTACAGTTTATCCGGGCTGTACAGAGGAAGATTGTATTCCGGTACTTGAGCAAGTTTCTGGATTGAAATTCAAGGAAGATTTTATGGTGGGTTATTCACCAGAGAGAATTAATCCTGGTGATAAAGTACATACCCTTCAAAATGTTGTAAAGGTATCTTCAGGATGTTGTGAGGAGTCTTCAGAACAAATTGCAAAAACATACGAGCTAGTCGTTGGAGCAGGTGTACATAGAGCGCCAAGTATTAAAGTAGCTGAAGCTGCGAAAATAATTGAGAATACTCAAAGGGACGTAAACATTGCATTAATTAATGAGCTCTCAATCATTTTCAATAAGCTAAATATCAATACGTTTGATGTGCTCGAGGCTGCGGGAACGAAGTGGAATTTTCTAAAATTTTCTCCTGGACTTGTAGGAGGACATTGTATTGGAGTTGATCCTTACTATTTAACACACAAGGCACAACAAGCAGGTTATCATGCGAAGGTGATTACAAGCGGTCGTTATGTAAATGATTCAATGGGCTTCTATATTGCTAAACAAACGGTTAAGAAAATTCTTGCACAAGGAAAACATATCCAAGATGCAAAGGTATTGGTTATGGGAGCTACTTTTAAGGAAGATGTTTCAGATATTCGAAATTCGAAAATAGTGGATATCGTAAGTGAATTGAAATCATTTCAGGTTAAAGTTGACTTAATTGACCCACATGCCGATTCTTCAGAAATGGAACATGAATATGGTATTGCGCTTGCTGCTGAGACTCAGAATGACTATGATGCAGTTATCGTAGCGGTAAATCACGAGGCATATTTAGCCTTAGACGAAAAATATTTTCAAGGTATATTGAAAGATTCAAATGGCGTGTTTGTGGATGTGAAAGGTATATACAAAAATAAAATGAAAGAACTCGATTATTGGAGTTTATAAAATGGCAAATAGGAACATATTAATTTCAGGAGGAGCTGGTTTTATTGGCTCTCACTTGGTTAGGAGGTTTGTAAATAGATATCCAAATCATAACATAATTAATATTGATAAACTTACCTATGCTGGTAATCTTGAAAATCTCAAGGATATTGAAAATGCCCCAAATTACATTTTTGAAAAAGTTGATATCGTTGACGCTGATTCAGTAATAGCGGTATTTAAAAAACACCAGGTTTCAGATGTAATTCACCTTGCAGCAGAATCACATGTAGATCGTTCCATCGAGGGACCAATGGAGTTTGTAATGACCAACGTTGTTGGTACGGTAAATTTATTGAATGCGGCTAAGGACTTGTGGAAAGGTGACAATCATGTTTTTCATCACGTATCCACAGATGAGGTTTACGGTTCCCTTGGTGATGAGGGTCTTTTTACCGAAGAAACATCTTATGATCCAAGAAGTCCATATTCTGCCTCGAAGGCATCTTCAGATCATTTTGTCAGGGCTTATTATCACACCTATGGACTTCCAATAAAAATTTCGAATTGTTCCAACAATTACGGGAGTCACCATTTTCCAGAAAAACTAATTCCATTAATGATTCTCAACATCATAAACAAAAAACCACTACCAGTTTATGGTAAGGGGGATAATGTGCGAGATTGGTTGTGGGTTGAGGATCATGCAAGTGCAATTGACAAAATATTTTCTGACGGGAAAGTTGGAGAGTCTTATAATGTAGGTGGCCTTAATGAATGGACAAATATTGAATTGGTAAAATATCTATGTAAAATTTTAGATGAAAAATTAGATCGTGAAAAAGGGGAATCAGAAAAGCTGATTACTTTCGTTAAGGATAGAGCGGGTCACGATAAAAGATATGCCATTGATGCCACGAAACTCGAGAGAGAATTAGGCTGGAAGCCGTCAGTCAAATTTGAAGAGGGCTTAAAACGAACTGTCGATTGGTATCTTGAGAACTCAGACTGGGTAAATCAAATCATAAGTGGGTCATACCAGGAGTACTATAAAGAGATGTATTTAGATCGTTAAATGGGCATATTCAGTAACTTATTTAAAAAGAAAGAGGTTCTTCCATCTTTTGATTTGGGAAGATTTAAGTCGGATATGCATTCTCATTTAATTCCAGGAATCGATGACGGAGCACAGGATATGGACCAAACCATAGCGATATTGGCTAAATTCGAGTCATTGGGTTATAAAAAAGTGGTCACTACACCGCATATAATGACAGACTCTTTTCCAAATAACCCTGAAATAATCATGTCCGGGCTCGAAAAGGTAAAGAATGAAATAAAAAAGGTAGGTATTGAAATAGAGATTGAGGCTGCTGCAGAATATTATTTTGACGAGACACTTATGCCAAAAATCAAAAATAAAGAGCTTCTTACTTTTGGAGATAATTATGTGTTGGTTGAATTTGCCTTTCACTCTCCTCCCCAATTTCTTGACCAGCTTTTTTTTGAGCTCAAAACGCATGGATATAGACCGGTAATTGCCCATTTTGAAAGATACCTCTACTACCTAGGTAAAATAGACAAAGCAGAGAAGTGGCGCTCAGAAGGGATCAATATTCAAATCAATTTAAATTCTCTTTTTGGTCAATATGGTCCAGAGGTGCAAAAACAAGCTGAAAAATTAATCGATGAAGGTCAATTTGACTTTGTGGGAACCGATTGTCATCGGATAGAACATCTCATGATATTAGAAAAGAATTTATCCTCACCTTATTTGCACAAAATTGGAAAATACCTAATTAAAAATATGGTATTGTGATTGTTCACCTCCTCAGACATGCGAAAACCGAAGTTTTTTCAAATACTGGGAAGGATTTTGATCGAAAGCTTGCTCCAAAGGGACATCAACAATGTCTTGAGCTAAAAGCGCTTCTTTCAAAAGTAATGGGAGAAGAAACAAAAATATTTTCATCATCAGCGCGACGAACTCGTGAAACAGCCCGATTCATTTTTGACGACCAACAAGAAATTCTATTTTTTGATGAGCTGTACTTGGTTGGTAAAGATAACCTCATGGCGTTTATTAGTAATCGAGAGGAAGTGAAAGAGATTTTAATTATCGGACATAATTTTGGCATCTCCGAGCTTGCATCGTATTATACAGGTGAACAAATACTCCTCAAAACAGGAGGTTTTGTCAGTATTGATTTTCCCGACTTTTCCGTAAATGAGCTTTCTGCATCAATAGGTATCATAAAGGCGAATCATCGATGCACCATAGATTATTAAAGAACTTCTTTTCAATAACTTTATATTTGTCCTAATGGTTGTTGATGACTTTCTAAAAAGCAGTGTTGGTAATTATAAAAGAATAAAGAATAAAGAAGATTCTTTCATTTATTTTAAGCATCAAGACATCCCGAATATAAGCGTTTTAATGACCGATGGTTTGAGTCAATTTAGGATGGATGTGCATGAAAAGCATACTGGAGAGGAATATGCAGAGCTGTACTTTCTTCTCCCTGTCTATTGGGAAGAAAAAGACCTTTATAAAAAGGAAAATGAATGGGTTTTTGACTGTTTATCCAAGATTAAAAATCATGTAGAAACAAACAACACCTGGGTAGGTCATGGTCATACCTTTTCTTTTAAAAATGCTGAGGTATTTTTCTTAAATTCTCCAATTTCAACGCACTTTATGATTACAAAACCAATTGAGCTAAAGGAGCTATTGAAACCGATACAATCGGAGAAACATGCGGTACAATTTCTAGCGTTACTTCCCATTTATAAAAATGAGCTGAGCTTTAAAGAAGCGAGAGGAACCTTCAAACTGGAAGAAAAGCTTCGACAATACCAGGTTACAGAAAAAATGGATGGTTATCGAGAATCAGTGATCAAATCAAGATTTGCAAGATTTTTTAAGAAATGAAAATACCTTTTTACAAAGCACATTTGGCCCTATTCTTTGTGAATGTATTGTATGGTGCGGGACATATAATTGCTAAAGGAGTCATGCCAGAGTTTTTAACGCCTTCTGTATTTATTTTATTGAGGGTAAGTGGAGCGGTCTTATTTTTTTGGATGCTGGCCATCTTATTTAAAAAAACCAAAATTCAAAAGAAGGATATTCCGCTATTCATATTGTGTGGAATTTTTGGAGTAGCGGTAAATCAGCTTTTTTTCTTTCATGGGCTGAATCTATCCTCATCCTTTAATTCCGGAATCATCATGTCCATGAATCCAATAATGGTGGGTATTTTATCTTATTTTATCCTTAAAGAAAAGCCGACATCAACAAAAGTTTTGGGTGTATTGTTGGGTGCATGCGGTGCGATATTACTTACCCTAAAAGGTGGAACAAGTAGTGGTGATTCTGTTCTCGGAGACACCTTTCTCATCATCAATGCAATGAGCTATGCTTTATATCTGGTCATCGCCAAACCATTAATGAGTCGATATGCTCCAATTACTGTAATTACTTGGGTGTTTACATTTGGATTGTTTTTTGTTTGCTTATTCCCATCGACCATTCCCGATTTTATTCAAACAGATTTTAGTAGCATTCCAGATGTCATTTATTTAAAGATTTTTTACATCATTATTGGCGTGACTTTTCTAACGTATTTATTGACCATATATGGCCTTAAATTTTTGAGTCCAACCGTATCAAGTTCTTACATTTATTTTCAACCACTACTGGTAGTTTTGTTTGCTTTTGTTTTTTCTTATTTAAATTGGTCTGCAGACTACACAAATACCATTACTTTAGAAAAAATATTATACATGATTTTAATATTTTTAGGCGTTTATCTCACCTCTAAAACATCAACAAAAAAAGTGATATGAAAAAAATAATATGGTCCATCATTATTCTTCAATGTATCAGTCAAAGTTATGCTCAAAAGCATGCCGTCAGTGAGGAGGATTATTTGAGCTGGAAAAAAATATCCAATCAAAAAATTAGTGAGGCAGGGGAACTCGCTTCTTATTCTCTTGACCAGTTAAAAGGAGATTCCTATTTATACATTCAACAAAGCGCACCATTTCGACTCGACTCTTTTGAGCGTGGAAGTTCGGTGTCATTTCCTGCCAACCATAAGTTTGCAGTTTTTAAAATCCTTCCAGGATATGACACCCTGAGGAATTTAAAGCTGAAAAAGGTCAAAAAAGCAAAATGGCCAAAGGATACTTTAGGAATCTATAACTTTTCAAATAATTTACTTATTAAGGAGCCGGGATTGCAATCTTTTGACATCGCCGAAGAAGGTAGCACGCTCGCTTTTATTCAAGAGCTTAAAGATGTATCGAAAACAGGATTCTTTTTCTCATGGTTCAATTCGGAAAAGAATAAATCCACTAAAAAGGAAAAAATATTAAAGGTGTATCATTCGTATCCTATTATGTCTTTCAATCAGATTGGAGTTAGAGCTTTTAGTCTATCTCCTGACGGCGATCGGATCGCTTATATTGAATCCGTAGAAGATAAAAACGAAAAATCTTCAGAGCGCTTAGTTGTAAGGCGAACCAAGGACGGCGAGGTGGAAAATATATTTTCGGCTCATCAAAAGTATATGTCTCCCGTATGGAGTGCCTCTTCTAATAAAATGGCGTTTTTCTTTTCGAGTGATACTAGTGAAAACAATTATCAGCTCACTGTTCATGATTTTGGTATAAGTGCCTCTTTGTCTTTTGGAGATACCCTTGATAATAAATTGGATAAAAGCTTGGTTCCTTCACAATGGAGAACACCATTTTTCTCTCATGATGAAAATCGATTGTTTTTTGGTGTTCACGAAAGGGCTCAAAAAGAGCCTGAGGATTCATTGCTGGCTGACGAAAAATATCATGTGGATATTTGGCATTATCAAGATCAAGATATTCAGCCAAGACAAAAAAAGTCTCTCAAAAGAGATAAGAAAAAGAATGACTTATACGTATATAATTTTGATCAAGTTAACCTTCAGCGTCTATCCAATGATACACTTTCAGTGGTGGTAAGAGATGAATATGAGCCTGATTATGCCCTAGCCTATTCAAATGAATCTTATGCCATCGAATCCCAGTGGTCCTATCCTTGGAAAAACGATTATTTTCTCATCTCATTGGATGATGGTCAGCTCAAAGTCATCAAAAAAGGATTACAATATCCAGGTTATTTATCTTCAAAAGCTCAATATTTTACTTATTTCGATGAAAAAGACAAGGAGCATAAAATCATGGATTTAAGTAATAACAATGAAAAATGCATCACTTGTAAGCAGGATAGTATTGTCTGGACCAGAGATATCAACGGAATGGCATTTGAGGCTGGTCCTCGCAGATCCGTAGGTTTCACTAGAAATGATCAATACATTTTTCAGTCTAAGTGGGATGTATGGTCCTATGACCCGATGGATGATACCTTGATTTGCATCACAGAGGGACAAGGAAAACAGAGACAGATAGAAATGTCGATTTATAAAAAAAATAGAGATAGTGTGTATTTGGATATCCCTACGAGCTATATTTCTGGATTCAACAAGCTGAACAAATCGATGCACCTTTTCAACTGGTTGAAGCATGAGGATCACTATGACTTAATTGAGCACATGCAATCACCCCATAAGCTGCAATCTATTCTGTGGTCTGGAAATGGAGAGAAAGCACTTCTGAGAAGATCATCGGTCAGTAGATATCCTGATATTGAAATAACGGACAAGGAATTTCAAAATAAGCAAGTCATCTCCAATGCCAACCCACAGCAAAAAGATGTTTTCTGGCCAACTGTAGAGCTGGTAAATTGGTACAGCTATGATTCTATACCTCTAGAAGGTCTGGTTTATCTTCCTGAAGATTACGACACCTCAAAAAGCTATCCATTGATGATTTATTATTATGAGCTGAATTCTGATAATTTACACAATTATCGTTCTCCGAGACCATCTGCCAGTATTATCAATCCCATAGAATATGCTTCTAATGATTATGTGGTTTTTATTCCAGACATTAGGTATGAGACTGGTTATCCAGCAAGATCTGCCTACAGCTCCATTATGAGCGGTACGGATTTTATTCTAAAGAACTATGCGGTGGATTCATTAAGAATGGGATTACAGGGCCAAAGCTGGGGAGGTTATCAAACTGCTCAATTGATTACAATGACCAATAGATACGCTGCGGCAATGGCGGGAGCCCCAGTAAGTAATATGTTTTCGGCTTACGGCGGAATCCGTTGGGGTTCAGGACTCAATCGTCAATTTCAGTACGAAGCCACACAGAGTCGTATA
>MDSZ01048412.1_pt1 | contig 17228 bp, 20 predicted proteins | sample 811201 | NCBI WGS metagenome assembly MDSZ01 (sample SAMN05326647, study PRJNA326480) | marine metagenome | isolation source: seawater | place: Indian Ocean: North | collected 2010
TGGATATATTGAGAAAACAGATTATTCAAAAACAGTTGATAGTGCTATCGAGTTCGTTTCAGGAAAATCGAGGAAAATTCAAAAAAATCTTTCTGATCAAATGGAAAAGGCAAGTGAAGATTTAGATTTCGAAAAAGCAGCGATATTGAGAGACAGAATAAAGTCTTTAAATATAATTCAATCTTCGCAAAGAATTAATGAAGCAAATTTAGTCGAGGCAGATGTGATTGCTGGTTTTAAAGAATCTGGAAAGACTTGTATACAAGTTTTTTTTTATAGATCAAAGCAAAATTGGGGTAATCAGGCTTTTTTCCCTAAACATGATCCAGACGACAAGTTAGAAGATATCATTAACTCATTTATTGCACAATTTTATGAAAATAAAAACGCCCCACAAACATTAATTTTAAGCCATCAAATCAAAGAAAAAGATTTATTAGAAAAAACTTTTTCAAAAAAAGAGAACAAAAATGTTTCAATTTCTATTGCAAAAAAAGGAACAAAACTGAAAATTGTAGAGCTAGCAATTAAAAACGCCAAAGATAGTTTAAATCGTAAAATATATGAGAGTCAAAATAATAAAAACTTTTTCGAAGAAATTGCACAAAAATTTAACTTACCTTCCAATATAAGCTTGATTGAAGTGTATGATAATAGTCACATGCAAGGTACAAATAGTGTTGGAGCATTAATTACTTATGGAGAAGAAGGTTTTATTAAAAAAAGATATAGAAAATTTAATATTAAATTTAGAAAAAATGAACAAGATGATTACGGTATGATAAAAGAGGTTTTGAATAGAAGGTTTAAGAGAGCAATGCACGAAAAAGATAATTACTTATCATTTCCTGATTTAGTTTTGATAGACGGTGGAAAAGGTCAGTATTCTAGTGCAAGAGATACGCTTAATGAATTAGGACTATACGACATTCCTGTTATTGCAATAGCAAAAGGGAAATTTAGAAATAGTGGAAACGAAAGTTTTTTTCATAATGGAAAAGAGTTTAAATTCGAAAAAAATGAACCAACTTTGTTTTTTTTACAGAGAATAAGAGATGAGGCACACAGATTTGCAATAAGCGCACATAGGGCAAGACGAAAAAAAAGTTTAAGCAAGTCTCTTCTTGATCAAATTGAAGGAATTGGCTCAATAAGAAAAAGAGCACTTTTAAACCATTTTGGCTCCGCTAGGGCCGTAGAGTCTGCAAGCCTTGATGAGATTAGGTCTGTCGATGGTGTAGAAGAAAAAGTTGCAAAAAAGATATATAATTTCTTTCACGATTAATTATGAAAATTAAAATACCAAATATTCTAACTATAGGTAGAATAATAATAGTACCTATTTTTGTTTTTTCTTTTTATCTACCTGGTTTCTACGGTGATATTATTCCTTTCATTTTATTCGTAGTAGCCTCTTTTACAGATTTTCTAGATGGATTATTAGCAAGAATGTTTAAGGAAGAGTCTAAACTTGGTGAACTTTTAGATCCAATTGCTGATAAAATAATCGTAGCTGCAGCTTTAATATTATTGGTAATGGATGGAACTATTAAAAACTTTGAAGTTATTGCTGCTATAATAATTTTGACAAGAGAAATTTTGATTTCAGGTTTGAGAGAATTTTTAGCAAAAGGACAAATTAAACTTCCTGTGTCTAATTTAGCAAAACTAAAAACATTTTTACAAATGTTCTCTATATCAATTTTGCTTACTGGAGAAACTGGAAAAAAAATTATAAACTTTCAAGACTATGATGCACAGACTATAGGCATTATACTTCTGTGGTTATCAGCCTTTTTAACTCTTTTCACCGGTTATGAATATATCAGGAAAGGAATAGATCACGCTATTTCTGAAGATAACAAAAATTAAGCTGCTTTTTTTTTTCTTACTAAAGTTTGATAACTCTCATTTAAATCTAAAATTGTATTACATACTTTAAACTTAAATTTATCTATACAAGAAACTGGTGTTACTTCAGCAGCTGTACCAGTTAGAAAACAACCTACAAATTTTGATAACTCATTTGGAGATATCTTTCTTTCTATGACATTTATTTTTTTTGATTTTGCAATATCTATAACAGTCCTTCTTGTAATGCCGTCCAAAAAAGAATCGGGTATTGGTGTGTGTAGATTTCCCTCATTATCTTTAAAAAAAATATTTGCTCCAGTAGCTTCAGCGACATTTCCTTGATAATCCAGCATTAAAGAATCTGTATATCCATTTTGTTCAGCTTCATGTTTTGATAAAGTACAAATCATATAAAGACCAGATGCTTTTGTATCCCAGGGAATTGTATCTGGTGCAGGCCTTCGCCATTTTGAAATATTTAATTTTATACCCTCAACCTTTAGTTTGGGATCAAAGTATGATCCCCATTCCCAGGTTGCTATAGCAACATGAATTTTAGTTTGTTGCGCTGAAATCGCCATCATCTCACTACCTCTCCAAGCAACAGGTCTTACATAACCATTTTGAACATTTTGTTTTGAAACAATTTTATTACATGCATTATTAATTTCAGTTTCTGAATATGGTATTTCAAAGCCCATTCTTTTTGCAGAATGAAAAAATCTAGAAGTATGTTCTTCTAGTTTAAAAATAGATCCATCATAAACTCTTTCTCCCTCAAAAACACAGCTTGCATAATGTAACCCATGACTTAAAACGTGTAATTTAACATCATTCCAATCAACTAATTCGTTGTTGTACCAGATTTTACCTGATCTTTTATCGTATGGTATCATTAAAGGTTTTAATTTTTTAAAAAATATCTTTGTATGTATAATATGTCAATATAACTTACCAATTATGAAAGAACTTTTATATTTAAAAGACGAACAATTGAAAGGTTTTGTTGAAAAACTATTCATTGGATATAGAGAGACTTTTGCTGATGCTAAAAAGGTCCTAGAAAAACATTCAATTGGAATAGCTCATCATAAGGTCATTCACCTAATTTCGACATACGAAGGAATTACTGTTTCTGAGCTTTTAAAAAAATTAAAAGTTACTAAACAGAGCTTAAATAGAATTTTAAAAGATTTGATAAAACTAGAGGCAATCTTTTATGAAAAGGATAAAAAGGACAGTAGACTTAAGCATGTATTTTTAAATGAAAAGGGAAAAAAAATATTTAATGAAATTTTTTCAATTCAAAAAAAAAGAATTTATAATGCTTTCCTTAATTCTAATTCGGAAGAAGTTATGTTTTTTGACAACGTTTTAAAAAAAATTATTAATGATCAAATTTAAATCACATATACTTGTTGTTGATGATGATGAGGGAATAAGAGATCTTGTAAAACAATTCTTAAATGAAAATGGTTACTTGATTACAACTGCAAATAGCGCTGAAGATGCACATGAAAAAATATCACTAATAAAGTTCGATTTGATTGTCTTAGACGTAATGATGCCTGGCAAAAGTGGATTAGATTTTACGATTGAAAATAAAGGAAAAATTGATACACCAATTATTTTATTAACGGCAAAAGGTGAAGCTAAAGAGAGAATTGAAGGTTTACAAATTGGTGCGGATGATTATCTTCCCAAACCTTTTGAACCAAAAGAACTAATTCTTAGAATTCAAAATATTTTAAATAAAACTAAAAATAAAAATCAAAAACGCTATATTGAATTTGATAATATAAAAATTGATCTTAATAAATTACTAATAATAAAAAATAATTTAGAGTACAAAATTAACAATACTGAGAAAACAATACTTGAAAAAATGATAAATGCTCCAGGAGAAACTTTTTCTAGAGAAATAATAGGAAATTTAATTAATATCGAAAAAGAAAGATCAATAGACGTAATAATTACAAGATTAAGAAAAAAAATAGAAATTGATCCAAAAAATCCAAAATATCTTCAAACAATAAGAGGAGTGGGCTATGTTTTATGGGTTGAATAAATTTATAAAAAATTTGTTACCTAAGAGGTTATTTTATAGAGCTTTGCTTATTGTAGCTTTGCCAATTATAATTTTACAAGTAACCATTTCGGTTGTTTTTTTCGATAGCCTATGGATTAAAACTAATAAAGGAATGACAAGGGCACTTATTGGTGAAATAAAATTTTTTATTGATGCTTATGATAATGAAAAATATGACAAGGATTCTTTAACAAAACTATTTTCAGATGCGCACAATTTAAAAGTTGAATACTTGCCCCAAAAAATAAATGAAAAAGATAGTCCTGAAAGATGGTTCAGCCCAATGGATAGAACTTTAAGAAGAGAACTTAAATCAAATTTCACTAATTATTGGTTTGATACAACTTCTCTCAGAAAATTTATAGATTTAAAAATTAGCTACTCTGGTGGATATTTTCAATTTATTATACCTAAGGATAGGGTAACAAACACTTCAGCAAGAATTTTCGCATTATGGATAACCCTTCCAGCTTTTTTATTAATTATTGTTGCGCTAATATTTTTAAAAAATCAAACAAGACCGATCATTAATCTAGCAAAGGCATCTGCTAAATTTGGAAGAGGAGAAGACATTGACGAATTTAGACCTTCTGGAGCGCTTGAAATCAGACAAGCAGGATATGAGTTTGATAAAATGAGAAAGAGAATTATGAGACATCTAAACCAAAGATCAGAAATGTTATCTGGAATCAGTCATGATCTAAGGACACCATTAACAAGAATAAAATTACAACTTGCATTGATAAAAGATAATAAAATCAGCGAAAAGTTATCAGATGATGTACAGGAAATGGAAAAAATGCTTAATGAGTATTTACAATTTGCAAGTTTTCGCTCTACAGAGCACAGCGAAAATTTCAGTTTAAGCAATCTTGTCTTAAATGTTGTTAAAAAATATGAGAATAAAAATATTACATCATCTATTAAAGATAATATATTTATGAATGGAAGAAAGAATTTAATAACAAGATGTTTAAATAATTTAATTGATAATAGTATTAAATATGGAAATAAATTACAGATAAATTTATTTAAAAGTAGCAACCATAATATTATTACTATTGATGATGATGGACCAGGAATAGATGAAAAAGAATATGAAAATGTATTTAGACCATTTTACAAAATTAATAAAAGTCGTGGTGACTCAAAATCAAGTGTTGGCTTAGGTTTGTCAATTGCTTCTGATATTGTAAGATCTCATGGCGGAAATATCACTTTAGATAAGTCCCCATTGAAAGGCTTAAGAGTTAAAGTTTTCTTACCTTTTTAGGCTTTCTCTTAATTAATTTTTCTACTTTTTCTATTTTTTTTTCTAAAATTTCAATCCTTTTGTTTTGTACTTCTGTTTCCTCTTTGCTTGTTATTTTCATCCTAAAAATTATTTCATCCCTTTTTGATTTAAGAATATTGATGATCTCAGAACTTAAATCTTTATAAGAAACTAGTCCTTGTTCAAATAGTTTAGCCAATTTATCGATTACAAATTTTGATTTTGACATACATTTCCTTTTAAATCTAATATAATCTAAATTAATATAATTAAAATGTTTATTAACAATTTTGACCCAGTTGCATTCAATTTTTTTTCTTTAGAAATTAGATGGTATTCTCTTGCATATATATTTGGACTAATATTTGGTTGGTATTATTGCAAAAAAATTATTAAAGACATTAAAATAAATTATCTATTCGATAATTATATAACATATTTAATTATTGGAATTATTGTGGGTGGAAGAATAGGTTATGTTATTTTTTATAACTTTGATTACTATAAAAATAATATAATTGAAATATTCATGATATGGAATGGAGGGATGTCATTTCATGGTGCTCTGATTGGAGTTATAATTACAAGCTTTATTTTTTCTAAAATAAACAATCAAAAGATTTTGATCTTTCTAGATTTCATAGCAATAGCTTCTCCCATAGGAATTTTTTTTGGTAGAATCGCTAATTTTATTAATGGAGAGCTTATAGGGAAAGCAACAAATGCATCTTGGGGAATAATTTATCCTATGATAGATGATGTTCCAAGACATCCTTCACAATTATATGAAGCATTATTAGAGGGTATAATTCTTTTTATTTTGATGAATATGATTTATTTTAAAAAGAATTATAAGATCGGAACCTGTTCATATATGTTTTTAATTTATTATGGAATTTTAAGAATATTTTCTGAATTTTTTAGAGAACCTGATGCACATATAGGATATTTGTTTGGCTCAGTATCAATTGGAATATTTTTAAGTTCTTTTATGATTTTAATTGGTTCGATACTTTATTTAAAAAAATGAGTAATAATCTTGGAAATTTTAATTTTAAATTTAATAAATTAATTCCTGTCGACGAATTTATTGAAAAAGTTCTTTATGAGCCAAATGTAGGTTATTATACAAAAAAAATCCCTTTTGGAAGAAAAGGAGATTTTGTGACTGCACCAACAATTTCAAACTTATTTTCTGAGATAATTGGAATATGGATTGTTTCAACATGGGAAAAATTAGGTAAGCCAAAAAAATTTAATTTTGTAGAACTTGGACCTGGAGATGGAAGTCTTACAAAAGTTTTAGTTGATACATTCAAAAAGTTTCCTGAATTTAATAAATCCATACATATTTATTTGTACGAAAAAAGTGATTTACTTAAAAATATACAACAAAAAAAATTAAAAGGTTTAAATGTAAAGTGGATACAGAACTTTAGCAAAATCAAAAAAGGACCAATTATTTTTTTTGGTAATGAGTTTTTTGATGCAATACCAATTAAGCAATTTATATACGAAAAAAATTCGTTATATGAAAAATGTTATATAATTAATTCTATATCGAAGCTAGATCAAACCTACAAAAAAGCATCTGTTGATGATGTTATAAAAATAAAAAAATTTAAAGTTTTTAAAGGTCTAAAATTTATAGAATATCCTAAACTAGGATTTGTCGAATTAGACAATATTATTAAAAAAATTAATAAACTTTCAGGTGGAATTTTACTCATTGATTACGGTTATTTAAACATGGTTAATAAAAGTACATTGCAAAGTGTTATGAATAACAAGAAAATTAATATGGATAGTCTAATTAAAAATCTTGGAAAAGCAGATATTACTTCTTTAGTTAATTTTAAGCTTTTAAAGGAATATTTCAAAAAAAAAAATTTAAAAGTAAAAGGAGCTGTGTCACAAAAGTTTTTTTTAGAAAAAATGGGAATAATTGAAAGAGCAAGAATATTAGAAAAAAACATGACTGCTAAACAAAAAGATTATATGTCAATTACATTAATGAGACTTTTAGATAAAAATTTGATGGGTACTTTATTCAAAGTAATATTCGGTTTTAAAAGCCATAAAAACGACTTTTTAGGATTTCAATAATGCATTACTCTAGTAAATTGTCAAAATACAAATCTATAAGTCACTGTTTTTTTAATAGATTAGGAGGTAAATCAAAAGGAATATACAAAAGTTTAAATTGTGGAAAAGGTTCGTCAGATAGTAAAAATAATATAAATCAAAATTTGAAAATTGCCTGTAAAAAAATTACTTCTTCATATAAAAAAATTATTTTACTAAATCAAATCCATAGTAATAAATTTCATTTTTTCGATAAAAAAAATCTTAATCATAATAGAAAAAAAATTGGTGATGCATTAATAACAAAAGAAAAAAAAGTAATTATCGGAATACTAACAGCTGATTGTGCTCCAATATTTATTTACGATAAAAAACTCAAGATAATATGTGCTCTTCACGCGGGATGGAGAGGTGCTTATAGGGGAATTGTAAAAAAAGTAATAAATTTTCTAATTAAAAATGGAAGCGAATCAGAAAATTTAATTGCAGCAATCGGACCTTGTATATCTCAAAAAAATTATGAAATTAAAAGTGATTTTAAAACTAAATTTTTAAGACAAAACAAAATTAATGAAATTTTTTTTAAGAAAGTTAAAAATAAAACATATTTTAGCCTCAATAAGTATGTTTATTATCAATTGAAAAGCTTGGGTTTAAAAAAAATTGATAAAATTGAAAAAGATACCTACACTCCAAAAAACAACTTTTTTAGTGCAAGAAGATCTATACATAAGAAAGAAAATGATTATGGTAGAAATATTTCAATAATTATGATTAACTAGGACTAAAGATGAAATTACTAACTGGAAATAGTAATAAAAACTTAAGTAAAAAAATTTCAAAATATTTAAAATCAAAACTAGTTAATTCAAGTATAAAAAAATTTGCTGATGGTGAAATATATATTGAAATAAACGAAAATATAAGAGGCAATAGTATTTTTATAATTCAATCAATATCTTCCCCTGCAAATGATAATTTAATGGAACTGTTATTATCAATAGATGCTTTAAAAAGATCTTCAGCAAAAAATATTACAGCTGTAATTCCATATTTTGGATATGCTCGACAGGATAGAAAAGTTGTTCCAAGAACCTCAATTTCTGCAAAGCTGGTATCTAATTTAATAACTAAAGCTGGTGCAGATAGAGTTGTAACAGTTGATCTTCACGCTGGGCAAATCCAAGGTTTTTTTGATATCCCAGTTGATAACTTGTTTGCAACACCAATATTTGCAAGACATGTGAAAAAAAACATTAAAAGTAAAAATATTATTTGTGTTGCTCCGGACGTAGGAGGCACAGAAAGAGCAAGAGCTTTGGGTAAACTTCTAGATGTTGGCTTGGCAATAGTTGATAAAAGAAGACCTTCGCCGGGCAAATCACAGGTAATGAATGTTATAGGAAACGTTAAAGATAAAACTTGTATAATTGTTGATGACATAATTGACTCTGGTGGAACAATTATTAATGCTGCAAAAGCTTTAAAAGAGAGAGGTGCAAAAGAAGTTTTTGTATATATTACCCATGGAGTTTTAACCGGTGAGGCAATTCAAAAAATTAAAAAATCTTCTATAAAAAAATTAGTAGTTACCGATACGATCGATAATTTAGGAAAAACCAATAAAATTAATAATATTGAAGTATTGAGCATTGCAAATTTAATGGGTGAAGCTATTAAAAGAATATCTAACTCTACCTCGGTTTCAGACCTGTTCAAATAATTTTCTTGTGTTATTTTTTAATTGAGCTATAAAACTTTGTTTTTATGAATTCAATTGCAGCAACTCTTAGAGAAACTAAAACAAAAGGCCAAGTAAATGCTTTGAGAAAAAAAGGTAATGTTCCTTGCATAATATATGGTGGTAAAGAAGAAAATCAAAAAGTTTCGGTTTCTACAAAAGAGGTAAAAGCTTTGTTAGAAAAAGAAAATTTTTTATCAAACGTTTTAGAACTTAAACTTGATGGTAAAAATCAAAATGTTTTACCAAGGGAAATTATATATGACATCATTTCAGATGATCCAATCCATGTTGATTTTTTGAGAGTTGTTCAAGGCACAAAAATTGTTTTGGACATACCTGTCAAATTTATTAACAATGAAAAATCGCCAGGCCTTAAAAGAGGTGGAGTTTTAAATATAGTTAGAAGAAAAGTTGAATTAAAATGCCCAACTGAAAATATTCCTACAGAATTAGTAATAGATTTGGATGGAGTTGATATTGGAGATAGTTTTAAAATATCTTCAGTTAAATTGCCTGAAAACGTTTTGCCAACAATTCAAGGCCGTGATTTTGTAATTGCTACTTTGGCAGCGCCTACGGTTATTAAAGAGCCAGAAAAACCTGCTGAAGAAGCCGCAGAAGGTACTGATGGAGCTGAAGCTCAAGAAGGATCAGAAGGAGAAGTTAAATCATCTCCAGATGGTGATAAAGATAAAAAAGAAACTGATAAAAAAGAAACTGATAAAAAAGAAACTGATAAAAAAGAAACTCCAAAAGAAAAAAAATAGTGAAATTTCAGCTAAATATTAATTAAATATGCTTTTATTCGTAGGTCTAGGAAATCCGAGTCCTGATAGTGAAAATAACAGGCACAATATAGGCTTTAAAATTATTGATGCAATAAATCAAAAATTCTCTCTTTCTAAACAAAAACCAAAATTTAAAGGTCTTTTAACAACAGGAAATATAAATAATAAAAAAGTTTATGCTATCAAACCTCTAACTTTTATGAATAATTCAGGCATATGTATTCGTGAACTTATAGAATATTTTAAAATAGATGCTGAAGATGTAATTGTTTTTCATGATGATTTGGACATAAATTTTGGGAAAATAAAAGCAAAATTTGGTGGATCAAGTGCGGGTCATAATGGAATTGAGTCAATTGATAAATTTATAGGAAAAGATTACTCAAGAGTAAGAATTGGTATTGGCAAACCTAAAACTAAATCAACTGTAGTAGATCATGTGTTGAAAGATTTTGATGATGATGAAAAAGTTGAATTAGAAAAAATTACTGAAAACATAACAGGTTCTTTGGAAATTTTAATCGATAAAAAATTGGATCTTTTTTCAAGCACAGTTAATAATAAATAATGAGCTTAAAGTGTGGTATAGTTGGGCTACCAAATGTTGGTAAATCAACTTTGTTTAATGCTCTAACAAACTCAAGCAAGGCTCAAGCAGAGAATTTTCCATTCTGCACAATTGATCCAAATATTGGTGTTGTACCAGTGCCAGATAGCAGACTAGACCAACTAGCTGAAATATCTCAATCGAAAAAAAAAATTAATACAACCATATCTTTTGTAGATATAGCTGGTTTAGTAAAAGGAGCATCAAAAGGCGAAGGTCTAGGAAATAAATTTTTATCGCATATAAGAGAGGTCGATGCAATAATTCATTTAGTAAGATGTTTTGATTCAAAAGATATTCAAAACGTAAATAAGGATATAAATCCTATAAGAGATTTAGAAATAATAGAAACTGAAATGCTACTTGCAGATTTAGAGTCTATACAAAAAAGAATCGATAAAAAAAATAGAAAAAATCTAGATAAGGAAATGTTAAATCTTTTAGAGTCTGGCCTAGATTGTATAAACAAAAACATAGATATTGAAATTATAAAAACAAAATTTAGTAAAAAAACTTTGAAATTAAGCGGCCTCCTAACAATTAAACCAAAAATTTTTGTCTGTAACGTTGATGAAAAAAGTATTGAAAAAGGGAACAAATATACAGAAATTTTTATAAAAAAATTTGGATATGAAAATACAGTAATAATTTCGGCAGATATTGAAAATCAAATAAATAATTTGCCTAAAGAGGAAAAAAATAAATATATGGAAATGATAAAGTTAAAAGAAACAGGGCTTAATACTTTAATACAAAAAGGATATAAAATTTTAGAATTAGAAACTTACTTTACGTCTGGACCAGAGGAATCAAGAGCATGGACGATTCAAAAAAATTGCTATGCGCCTAAAGCAGCTGGAGAAATTCATACAGATTTTGAAAAAGGATTTATAAAAGCAGAGGCGGTTTCCTTTAAAGATTTTATTGAAAATAAGGGATGGATTAATTCTAGATCAAATGGAAAAATGCGGTTAGAGGGAAAAGATTATATAGTTAAAGATGGTGATGTCTTAAATTTCAGATTCAACACGTGACCAAATTTTTTTCATACTGAAATAAACAAGAACGGTAATAATTAAAAGATAAACAATAGCTCTGAACCCAATTTTATGTCTTGCCTCTAAATGAGGTTCAGCTGACCAAGCCATAAAAGTGACAACGTCTTTTGCCATTTGTTCAGGTGTTGCTGGCGTGCCATCAGAGTAAGTAACTAAGTCCTCATAAAGTTGTTTAGGCATTTTAATTTTATTGCCATACATATATTTGTTATAATAAACTCCATCATCTAATATCATATTGTCTGGAGGATCCTCATAACCAAGTAAAACTGAATAAATATAGTCAGCACCTCCAGATCGTGCTTTTACGAGCACAGACATATCTGGAGGGTAAGCACCTCCATTAGATAGCTTTGCTTCTTCAATATTTGAATATGGATCTGCAAACTTGTCTGATAGTTTTGCTGGTCTGGTAAACATCTCTCCATCACTATTAGGACCATCAGTCACTTCGAAATTTGAAGCAATGGCTTTTGCCTGTTCCTCCGAAAATTCAGGTCCACCAGTTTCGGATAGATTTCTATATGACAAATATTTCATTGAATGGCAAGACGCACAAACTTCAGTGTAAACTTGATAGCCTCTTTGCAACGATCCTCTATCAAATTTACCAAAAAATCCTTTGAAACTCCAATCAGTGGTTAAAAGTTTCGTTTTTTCTTCTCCAAAGACTGAGTGGCTAAAAAAAAATGAACATATTAAAATTAAGTAAAAAAATTTAATTACTTTCTTCATAATTTAACTGAATTCTTTTCTTTCTCTAACAGCTTCAGGACTGGGAGAGCCTCCAAGTACTGGTTCCGTTATACTTACGGGAATTGATAAAGTTTTTTCTCTTTTACCCAATAACGGAAGAATAACTAAAAAGTGAACAAAATAGTATACAGTAGCTACTCTAGCAATTAATAAGTAAATACCTTCGGCTGGCATAGCTCCCATATATCCCAGAATCAAAACATCTAAAACTAAAATCCAATAAAGTTGTTTATAGATTGGTCTAAAAATTGCAGATCGCACCTTTGAAGTATCTAACCAAGGAAGAATCACTAAAATAAAAATTGATGCAAACATTGCAATAACTCCTAAGAGCTTGTCCGGCACAGATCTTAATATTGCATAGAAAGGTAATAAATACCATTCAGGGACAATATGAGCGGGCGTAACTAATGGATTGGCTTCAATATAATTATCTGAATGTCCCAAAATATTAGGTGAATAAAAAACAAAAAACGCAAATACAATTAAAAATAACAATAAAGCAAATAAATCTTTAATAACAATATATGGATGGAATGGAACTGTATCTTTAGATGGTTTTTTTAAATCAATTCCTATCGGGTTATTGTTTCCAGGAACGTGAAGCGCCCAAATATGCAAAATTACAAGGCCCAAAATTAAGAATGGCAAAAGATAATGAAGACTAAAAAATCTTGTTAAAGTTGGATTATCTACAGAATAACCTCCCCATAACCAGTTTGTTATACCTTCGCCAAAAAAAGGCACAGCACTAAACAAATTTGTTATTACAGTTGCGCCCCAAAAACTCATCTGGCCCCAAGGCAAAACATATCCCATAAATGCAGTCATCATCATTAATAGATAAATTATCATACCTATAATCCATATAACTTCTCTAGGAGCTTTATATGACCCGTAGTACAAAGATCTAAAAATATGAATATAAACAGCTAAAAAGAACATTGATGCACCATTTGCATGCACATATCTTATTAACCAACCATAATTAACATCTCTCATGATATGTTCTACACTATCAAAAGCTAAGTCAGCATGCGCTACATAATGCATTCCTAACACAATTCCTGTTATAATTTGTGTTATTAAACAAAAAGTTAAAATTCCCCCAAACGTCCACCAATAGTTCAAATTTTTTGGAGTTGGATATTGTTTTAAATGATCAGCTAGAGTCAAAAGAGGCAATCTATCGTTAAACCATTTTCCTAGTTTTGATGATGGAACGTAATTGTGATCACTCATTTTTTTTATCCGATCTTAATAGTATTGCTATTTACAAATTCGTATTTTGGAACTTCCAAATTAGTTGGGGCGGGCCCTTTTCTGATTCTGCCTGAAGTATCATAATGAGATCCATGACATGGACAAAACCAACCATTATATTCTCCCTTATCTCCTAAAGGCACACATCCTAGATGTGTGCAAATTCCTAACATGACCAACCACTCTGGATTTTTTGTTCGATCTTCATCCTTTTCTGGATGTGGAAGTTCGTCTAAATTAACATTTCTTGCTTCCTGAATTTCTTCTTGAGTTCTTCTTTTAATGAATACCGGCTTACCACGCCAAAGCACTGTAATTGACTTTCCTGGCTCTAAAGAACTTACATCTACCTCTGTACTTGCTAAAGCCTTAACTGATCTATCTGGATTCATTTGATCAATTAATGGCCAGACTGCTGCGCCCACTCCTACTGCTCCAAGCGCATAAGAGGCTGTAAAAATAAAATCTCTTCTTTGAACTTTTTTTTCCGGTTTTTTTTCTTCTGACATTAATAAAATTTAGTTTATAATTATCTAATATATGATTTCATATAATAATAAAAAATATTTTTTTCTACTGAAACAATGACACACAAAAGCATTAATTTAAGGCCAAAAATAGCGTTATATGAGCCTGATATACCCCAAAATACTGCAGCCATTATAAGAACTTGTGCTTGTTTGGGGGCTGAATTAGAAATAATAGAACCATGTGGTTACTTGATAAACGACAGAAGATTTAAGAGGGTTGCGATGGATTACATGGATAAAAAGATAATCAAATTTTATTCAAGTGCAGATGAGTTTTTTAAAAACAAGAATGATCAAAGAATTGTTTTAATTACTACCAAAGGAAAAAAAAACTATAGCAGTTTCGAATTTAGAATAAATGATACTATATTATTTGGTAGAGAAAGTGCAGGAGTACCTGATAAAGTTCATAAAATTTTAAAAAATAAATTAAAGATACCAATGATTAAAAAAAAAAGATCTTTAAATGTTGCTTCTTCGGTTGCAATAGTTTTGGGAGAAGTATTAAGACAAAACAACTATATAAATTATGGATGAAAAAATAAAAAAAGAAATTGCAAAAAAATGGTTTAAAACTCTTCAAAATATAATTTGTTTAGAGATTGAAAAAATAGAAAATTCACCAAAAAAATTTGTTAGTAAAAAGTGGATAAAAAATAAAAAAAAAAATGAGGGTGGTGGAGAATTCAGAATTTTAAGTAACGGGAAAATTTTTGAAAAAGTTGGTGTAAACTTTTCACAAGTTAATGGAAAGTTTTCAAAAAAAATAAGAAAGAAAATACCAGGCACAAAAAAAAATGGAAATTTTTGGGCATCTGGTATTTCAGTAGTAATGCACATGAAAAATCCAAATATTCCTGCAATGCATTTTAATACAAGATTTATTTATACATCTTTTGGCTGGTTCGGAGGTGGAATAGATGCAACGCCTTGTATAAAAGATACGAACGAAGAAAGATGGTTTCATAAAGAACTTAAAAAAACCTGCGACTCCCATAATAAAGATTTCTATCACAAGTATAAAAAATGGTGTGATAATTACTTCTACTTACCTCATAGAAATGAAACAAGAGGCATTGGAGGAATTTTTTTTGATTATAAAAAAAAAAACTGGGAAAAGGATTTTGCTTTTGTAAGAGACGTCGGAATAGCTTTTGTAAATATTTTTAAAACAATTATATTAAAAAAATATAAAAAAAAATGGAATACAAAGCAAAAAGAGAAACAATATCTCAAAAGAGGTAGATACGTAGAATTTAACTTAATTTACGATCGAGGAACAAAATTTGGATTAGAAACAGGTGGAAATGTAGATGCAATTTTAATGTCATTACCAACAATAGCAAAATGGATTTAAGATGGAGAAAGAACCAATTACAATTAAAGGTTTAGAAAAATTGAAAAATGAATTAACTTTTCTTAAAGAAAAAAAAAGACCTGAAATAGTCGCTGCAATAGCTGAAGCTAGATCTCACGGAGATTTAAAAGAAAATGCAGAATATCATGCGGCTAAAGAACAACAGTCTCATAACGAAGGAAGAATAGAGCAAATTAATGATATAATTGCAAGAGCTAACGTGATTGATGTTACTAAAATAACTTATGATGGTAAGATAATTTTTGGCTCAACTGTTTATTTGGAAAATTTAGATACTGGTGAAAAAATCGTATATAAAATTGTTGGTAAAGATGAAGCTGATCTAAAAGATAAACTTATATATTTTCAATCACCTGTAGGAAAAGGATTAATTGGAAAAAATAAAAACGATTTAGTAGAGATAAAAACTCCTGCTGGAATAAAAAATTTTGAAATTAAAGATGTAAAGTATATTTAGTTATTAATTAGTTTTTGAACTTCTTTTTCAGAAATTTTAAAATTATTTTCAATCCATTTGTTTTCAATAAGTTTTAGTGTTAAACCTAATTTCTCACCTTCTGGAATATTATATTTGGTAATTAAAGTGTTTGCTTTTAAAGGTAGTAAAGGTGGATTTTTATCTTTAAAGAAATTAAAGAGTTTTAAAAATTTTTTATCTAATTTTTTTGAAATAAAAATATTATAATTAATTAAGTCTATCAAAGAATCTTTGCCATTATAATATAATATTTTCCAAAGATTTTTAGGATTAAAAGAACTATTTATTTTGTTCTTTAGAAAATTATTTAGGAATAAAATTCTTTTTTGATCTTTTTTTGAAATATTATATTTATAAATAAAATAATCTGCATTATCTGTTCCATCAACTATCATTAAAGATATAAAAAATATAAAATCAATATTTTTAAGATTTTCCTTTGCATATGGATTCAAATTTTTTAATATAGAAATGTTTCTAAATTGGGGAAATACTAAACTTATAATTTCATAACTGAATTCATCTTTGAACAGATTTGAAAAACTTTCTGAATTAAATAATTTTTTGAATTCATCCAAAAGTCTTTCGGAAGAAATTTTTGAAATACCGTTAAGATTTTTTTTAATTACTCTTATTATATTCAAATTATGATCATATTTACTATAATTTAAAAAGAATCTGATATAACGAAGTATTCTAAGATAATCTTCCTTAATTCTTTTTTCAGGATCTCCGATGAAGTTTATTTGCCCTATTTCTAGATCTCGTTTTCCATTAAAAGGGTCAAATAAATTTCCTTGAATATCTGAATAAATTGAATTGATGGAAAAATCCCTTCTAGAAGCATCCTCCTTCCAGTTGTTAGTAAATATTACCTCGGCATGTCTGCCGTCTGTTTTTATATCTTTCCTTAACGATGTTATTTCGAAGTTAAAATTATTACAAATTGCTGTAACTGTTCCATGCTTCAAACCAGTCTCATAAAATTTAATATTATTTTTTTTTAAAACATCAATTAATTTATCTGGTGTTAAGTTAGTTGCTAAATCAATATCATTTACTTTTTCATTTTTTAAAACTTTCCTTACACATCCTCCGACATATCTAATTTCACTTTCAATAGAATGGCCTTCTACAGCTTTAAAAATTTTTTCAATTCCTGTATTCCTTTTAAGTTCCTGGAAATTTATATTTATTTTTTCAAAATTATTTGACCGGAAAAAGATTTTTTTAAAAGTTTCTATCATATCTGGCTGGGGCGCTAGGATTCGAACCTAGGAATGGCGGTACCAAAAACCGCTGCCTTACCACTTGGCTACGCCCCA
>MDSZ01084612.1_pt1 | contig 17228 bp, 15 predicted proteins | sample 811201 | NCBI WGS metagenome assembly MDSZ01 (sample SAMN05326647, study PRJNA326480) | marine metagenome | isolation source: seawater | place: Indian Ocean: North | collected 2010
AACTATGGAAAAATATCTTTACAAAAAAATACTTTTTTTAAACAAATCTTATACTGACCTAAAAAAAATGAATCACAAGAGCGGTATGTATAGAATGTCGTGGTACCTTTAAAAAATTAACTTAATTTTTTACAAACTATTTGGAAAACTTTTAAACATTGATCAATGTAGTTTTTTTCTAATTTTTCAATTAAATTTTGAGGTATTGAAAAATTTTTAAACTTATATTTTTTCCAATTTTTTCTCAAATTTTCATGCTTTTTGATAAAATTAATTACTTCTTCAATTTTGAATTCTTTATAAAATTTTTTAAATGAATCTTTTTTATGAATACTTTTGCCGCGCGCATCAAAATATAAGATTGGAATATTTAAAATTGAACCAAAGTTGTAAAAAAGTTCAAACATATAAGGATCGTTTTTTTTAAAGGGAATTCTTGGTATCTTTTTACCTATTACATGATGGTTGTAAGTATTTTTTTTCAATGAATTTTTAAAAAAATCTCTTTTTTCAAAAAGAATTCTCTTTGATAAATTTTTTTTGTTATTTTTACAAACTTGAAATTCAATAAATTTTTTTTCTATTAAGCTAAAATTAAATTTAAGTGCTTCTGGAGGTAAATATCCACTCAAATAGTTTTTTAAATCAAAATTAGTATAAAAAATTAAACCATGATGTTGTAATTTAGAAAATTGTTTTACATATTTATAGAGCTTTTTAATTTTTTTTCTTAATTGTACTAATTTTATTTTATCTCTCAAAACCTCATCTTTAATAACTACAAGAGTATCAAAATCACTCCAAGTATTTATAAAGTCGTATGAAGCCACACTTCCTTGAACAATAAAATGTTCAAAATAATCAAGTAAATTATTTGAATAAATATGATCAATTATTTTTTTTATTTTCTTTCCTCCATCAATCTTATTTAATTTTTGAAAATTAATTTTTTTTAAATTTATTTTTTTTTTTATTTTATTTTTTGAAATTTTTTTTATCTCTTTTATATTTTTCTCTATTTCAGAAGCAAATTTTTTAACCTGTTTATTACTATAATTTTTATAAAGAATTGACTTAATATCAAAAAACCAATTAATCTTTTTATTTAAAATAAGTTGATTAATTTTTTTTTTTTTAAAATATTTTTCAAAATGCATTAATTGTTTTCAAGAACTGAGAATTTTTTTATCAATTTACGGTCATTTATTTTAATTGAATGGTACAAAGTTGGTCTTTTGTCAAAAATTATTATCATTAATTCTTTTAGATAATATTTTAAAAAATTTATATATTTTAAAAAAAAATTTTTTTTTGTCTTTTTTGTTTGTTTCATTAAATTAAAAAGTTCTTTAGAAGCCAATTCAACAGTATCCAATGTTGGGCATATATCCTCTATCAATTTTAAATCACCTTTTTCCACAATTTCATTATAAATTTGCTTTGGTGTAAAATTTAATAGATATTTTTCTAATTCATTAATATCGTTTACAATTATTCCAAAATCTTTAGGTATATAATGGTCTCTAATGATTCCAAATCGATCGTTCCAAGGGATTAATTTTGTAAGATTTAAAACTGGTATACCTGCTTTAATTGCATGAATATTGCTTGAACTATATTGATTTAACATTACGTCTATTTTAGTTAAATAATTTCTTATATCTGGATCTTCTTCAATAATGATATTCTCATCAAAGCTTGAGAATGCATCTTTGTAAGTTTTAATATCTTCAAATGGATGTGGTTTTATAATAAATTTAAAATTTCTATTTTTAAGTTTTTTGAATATTTCTGAAATACAAATAAAAAAATCTATTTCATTTTTAATTAATCCAATCGACATTTCTTCACTTTTTAAAGTTCTTGAAAAAATATACCTAGGAATATTTCTATCAAATATATTTGTAGAATATCTATTAGTTGTTGGAATCCCTATTGTGCTAATTTTTTCATTTTTTTTGATACTTTTATTGAAAACAAATCTCATACCTCCTATCGTAACTAATTTATTTTTAAATCCATAATTTGTAGCAACATTTCCTTCTTGATCTGCCCAAAGAAAAATTTTTGTTAATTTTTCTAACATATCTACAGGATGCTCTTTTTCCATGAATTTTTTTTCATAATGTAATCCCTCTGATTTATATAAGACACACTTAATATTTTTCTTAAAAGCAACCTCAACTGTTTTTTTAAATGGTGAGCCGTTTCGAACATTTGGTAAAATAATTAAGTCTGGTTCAAAATATTCTAATCCTAAGTTCCAATTCAGCTTATTGCATAAAATTAATTCTATATTATTTTTTTTTAATTTTTTTTTAACATCATAGATGCCCCAAAGTTCTCTTAATTTGTTGTCGATAATCCATAGTATTTTCATTTTAATATTAGTTAAATTTGTTGAGAAATTTTTTTAGCACATACCAGCTGTTCATATCATCTGAATTTGGGTATTTCAAATAGTTATCTTTATATTTTTGATATTTAAACAAATTAACATTGATCTTAAATTTTTTAAAACTTTCATCAATGTTAAAAATTTTAGCACCTAAGGCTTTGCTTAAAGTTTTAATTTGATAACCAGCTCTTTTACGATTCAATTCATTGTTAGTTATAAAAATAATAGGTTTTTTAAATAAGACACAGTATGAAACAGCTGTACTATAATGCATTATTACGAACCTGGACTCACTAATTAGATTTGGTGTTTTATTAAAAGAAATTTTAAATTTACAATTTTTTAAAAATGGATTTTTAAGACCTTTTTTTGGATGAGCGGCGATAATAACTTTTGTATTATATTTAGATTGTATGAATTTAAAATATTTAAATAAATTTTTATAATATTCATCTGGTGTAACAATAGGTTTTTTTTTTTTTATATAGAAATCCTGATGGAATGATAAATTTTGATCAATAAAAGTAACAATATTTTTCTTCTTATTTTTTTTTTTAAAATTTAGATAATTATTATAATCCAAATTATGTGTAAAAATTTTAAATATCTTTTGATGAATTAAATTTTCATAGTTAATATAACTTTTTCCAGTAATCATTATTAACCAATATAATTTTGATGAAAATATTTTTATAACTTTTTTTTTAAGAATTTTAAAAAAATTTTTAAATGACTTATTATTTTTTTTTTTTAGATTATAATTTATGTTGGGTTTCAACCCAACTAAGTATTTTATTAACTTAATATTATTTTTTAATAAAACTAATCTAACTAAAAAATCATAAAAAGAATTTTCTAAAAAATCTACACCATATTTGATATTATTTTTTTTTATTAAAATAACTAGTTGACTAAAACTTTTGATAAGATGATAGTTTTTTATTTTAGCTTTTGATTTTTGAAAAACTCTTGATCTGTGTTTTAATAGATCGGAGAGATCAAAAACTATTCCACTAGATTTGAATTTATCTACCCCAAATCTTATTAAATCTCTTTCAGTTAATTTTCTTGATAAAAAAAAACCAATCTTCATATTTATTTAATTTTCTCTATTTCACCATTATTTATTCTATAAACATGATCACATTTTTCGATTGTGGATTCTCTGTGAGAGATAATTATTGAAGAATAATTTTGTTTTATATTCACTATATTTTGAATTATTTCTTTTTCAAGATTGATATCTAAAGAGTTCGTGGACTCATCTAAAACTATAATTGATGGTCTTTTATATATCGCTCTAGCTATACCAATCCTTTGTTTCTGACCTCCTGAAATTTTATATCCAAAATCACCTAGATGAGTATTTAATCCATTGGAAAGATTATCAACAAAATTTTTTAGTTGAGAAAGATTTATAGCCTCGTTCATTCGAACTTCATCAAAATCATCTTCAAAATTTAAAATTATATTATTTAATAAAGTCCCATTAATTAAATTTATATCTTGAGGAACGAAACCAATAATTTTTTTCCATTCTAAACTTAAATTATTTATCTCATTTCCATCAACAAGAATTTTACCACTATCTTGTTTTATTAATCCCAAAATAATATTCACAAATGTGCTTTTTCCAGATCCACTTGGCCCAATAACACCAATTGAGGATCCTTTATTAATTTTTAAATTAATATTTTTAAGTAAATTTCCTCTCTCTTTTGTTTTATATTTAAAATTTAAGTTTCTTATTTCAATCTGATTTTGAAAAGAAATATCTTTTGATTTTAGTGTTTTATCTAATGTTAAATCTTTTATTGCTTTTTCAAAATCGTCAAAAACCACTTTAATCACTGGTGTTCCTCCTGTAAGTAATTGTATATTTGTTATTACTTTACTTGCAGCTGGAAAGATTCTGAATAAAACTACTGAGTAAATTCCAAGCATAATCAACATTTGACTATTTTCTGTTTGAGAATTGTGTAAAATGAAAATTATTGAAACCAAAATTAGAACAATAATTGGTTCAAGAAAATATCTTGGTAGTATACTAAAGGTATTCACTTTAACAATTATATTCTTGTAAAATTCGTTTATTGTATTAAATTTTTTTTGAAAATACTTTTCTTTTTGCAAAACTTTAATATCTTTTAATGATCTAAATGTATCTTGGAGTATACTCAAAAAACTCAAATTAGTTTTGTATCTACTTGAATTAAGTTCAATAAATTTTCTTCTTATTACAAAAAGATAAAAAAAAGCAAATGCTATTAAAATACTTAAATTTAAAAGTAAGATTTTTATATTTACTATCGCTAAGATTATAATTAAAAAAAAGCTTATAATCGTTTCGTTAATTAATTTGATAAATGTAAAAATATACGAAGCGTAATTTTTAACTTCTCCATCTATATGTCTAATTTTTGTAGTAGAATTTTTTTCTATTGCCTCTAGCCAATTGTTGGAGAGGTAAAACTTAAATAAATCTGACGACAACTTTGTTCTAATAATTTCTTGATAGAAAAAAATGAACCATTCTAGTAAAATAAGAAGTATATTTTTTATCAAAAATATAACTAGAATAGAAATAAGTGATAAATATAAAATTGTCTCATAATTTAATCCTTCAAAAAAAAACTTTAATTCCGAAGGGATATTTTTTGTTATTAAAATTTGAAAGAGGGGAATAAAAGCAGCAATTGAAACCAACTCTAAGCTAATAATAATAAAGGATGATAAAATAACAAAATAAAATTTTTTTTTGTCATAAAAGAAAGCTATCGAAATAAGTTTTTTAAAATTTCCAAACATCAATTTTTAATATGTTTTATTAATTACTATTAGAAATAATTTGAAATTATTACAAATAGTTTGTGTCATAAGATTGTCTAGATAAAAAAATCTTTAAAATCCTATAGTTTATTTATATTTATTTTTCCGCAATAGCTATAAGAGTATCGGTCAAATTGTTTTTTTTTAAAAAATTTTCGTACTTTATTAATTGATTTTTATTGCAAAATTTATTTAAGTAATTGTGACCTCCAGGCTTTCCATAAAGTAACCACCCCAAATGATTATTTAGGTTATATCTTTGAAAAGGAATAATCTTAATTTTTTTGAAATTGGCCTTTTTTAAAAACTTTTTAAGAGTTAAATTATTGTGCCAAATTAAACTTTCTATACAAAATGTAAAATCTTTAAAATCTTTTAAATCAAATTTCGATAAAAGGATATCGTTAGATGATGGAACTTCAATGAGTATTTTTCCTTTTGGTTTTAATTTTTTTCTTAATAAAGATAAGTGATTGATAGGGTTATTCAGATAATGTAATGTTTGGATAAGTATGATGCTATCAAAATAATTATTATATTTTTTAAGGGATTCTAATACTTTGATTGTTTTATAGTTTTTTTTGATGAATTTTTTACAAATTTCAGATTTCTCAAAAACATAAGTTCTTTTAGAATATTTTGAAATTCTTTTAGCAAATTCTCCATAACCGCAACCAAAATCTAAAATTTTTTTATCTTTAATATTATTTTTTAAAATATTAAATCTTTTATCATTATCATTTAATTTAGGTGTTATAATTTTTTTACCATAAAATTTACCTTGCCAAATTTTTTCATTTGAATGAATTTTGTGATATTTATTAAGATAGTAATTGTTTGATGAGGTTAATGTTTTATCTAAAAAAAAAAAAATTTTTTTTTTATCCTTCAAAACATTTACTTTTCCATTTCTTGTATAATTTTGAATTAATTCAATAGATGTTTTGTGGTATAAGTTTACTTTCTTTAAATCATTAATTATTGAATTTGAATATTTCATGAGTCAGACAGTTATAATAATTGTATCAAAAAAACAACAAAAACAGACCTTAGTTTCTTAAACAAATTTATTTCTGTTTGATGTGAAAAATAATTAAAAAATTAAATTAATTCAGTGTGATCTATTCTTGGTATATTCAGCTTGTTTAATTTTTTCTTACTTAAATGTTTGTAGCCGTGTGAAAACCCAAATTTTACATTAATATCTCTTAAAGCCTTTTCACAGTTTTTATCATAATATCCATTGGGATGAGCCATAGAGTCGATATTTTTTTTAGATATTTTTTTTAGATAAGTTAAATTTTCTTTATATTCTTTTTTAATCTGATTAAACGACAGACTTGTTATTGGAACGGGATGATTATGAGAATGAAGGCCAATTTCATGGTTATTGTTAGATAGCATAAGAATATCGTTTTGGTTAAAATGTAAAAGTTTTGATGCTGTTTTGTAATCAAACTTTTTTGAATTGAACAAATCGATTAGAATTGAGTCATATTCATTTTTTTGTAAAAAAAAATCTCTTACTAATCTAAATTCTAAATCTTTTTTTGAATAAAATGGAGAATTTTTTTTCCATCTAATAAAAAAATTTTTTTTTTTTCTAAAAAAGTTTTCTAACTTATTTTTTGAAAATTTTTTTAATAGGTTTTGAAAAAAAAAGTCATAAAATTGATTTATGTTTGTGAAATAATTATTTCTAAAATATCTACAAGTTTCAATCATGCCTACTTTTTTTTCAAATTGAAATGTATTTGAGAAAAAAAACCCTTTTAGTTTTAAATCATCTAAAATTTCAAGAGCAACACCAACTTGAGATTTAATGCTGTCATCAAATGTAATACAAACTGCCTTTTTTATTTTTGAGTTTTTTGATGAAATAACATCTTTAAACTCTTGAGGTGCAAGAATATTCTTTTTAAAATTTAAGATAATTTTTTTAAATTTATTTTTTGAAATTGATCCCTCAGATCTTTTAAACTCCAATTTATCATGAAAATGGTGGAACATTAACCCGAATAATTTCATAAATAAATCCTAGATATTTTGTAAGGCTTTTAAATCAAATATTGTATCTATATTCAATGAGTATTTTTCATCCATTTTAAAAGGTAATGTTTTATAAAAAAAAGTTTTTTTATTCATTAATACATTTTTTTTAATCAAATAAATCGCTCCATTTAATTTATAGATTTTTTTAAGATTTTGCCTCGGAATCTCACTGTTACTTCCTTTTATAAATGATTTTAGATAACCATTTTCAATTTTTTTTAATTTGTAAGGATGAGGCTCCTCTAAAGAAGTAATAGATACCAATGAGTCGTATTTTTTATACTTTTTACAAAGAAGCTTAATTGCTTCATCTATGTGAAAACTTTTTCTCAAAGGAGAAGTAGGTTGTAATAAAACAACAAGATCAATATCCTTATTTTTAAAATTTTTAATTACATCGATAACGGCATCAATACTTTTTGAATTGTCGCGAGAGAATTTTTTTTTTCTTTTTATGACATAGTCAATTTTATACTTTTTAATATGTCTTATGATCCTCTCATCGTCTGTAGATACAGCAATTTTAGAAATATATCTGGATTTTATTGATTCTATAATTGTGTAATCGATAAGCCTTTTTTTACCTTTAATTATTTTATAATTTTTATTAGGAATACCTTTGGATCCCTTCCTAGCTGTGATTATACCTAAAGTCTTAATTTTATTTATATTCAATTTAAAATGTTATTTGTTCTTTAATTGATGGATTAATTTTTTCTAAAACTTTCACAATAAATTTTCCTGACACACCTTTTCCATAAATATTTTGATTTTTATATTTCTTTTTTATTATTTGATGTTGAATTTTTTTCATTATATTTAAAGGATTATAGTCACAATAAATTACATTTTTTCCAACTTCTCTTTTATTTTGTCTGTTACCTAATAACAAAGCTGGTTTACCAAGTTGTGAACCTTCTCGAATAAATGAGCTGCTGTTTCCAACTAAACAACTCGCATTAGACATTAGTAGCACATAATCTTCAGGTGATGCGTTAATTATAAATGTAAAATCATCCTTCGTGTATTTTTCTTTAAATATTCTCATTTGTGAAGAAATAACATCATTGTGTGCATCCGGATTTGGCCAAAACATTATTTTATGGTAATTCATTTTTGATAAGGTTTTAAGAAGAGCGCTAATATTTTCTAAATTTTTTCTTTTACTCTCTGTGCTGACTGAATGGTTAATAACTAAAATATATTTTTTATCAAACAAGAATTTTTTGCCTGTGTAGCTAAAGTTTTCAATAAATTTTTTATTAATTTTTTTGTTTTTTATATTTTTAATTAAATCCATTCCAGGACATCCTGAGAAAAAAACTCTTTTTTTTTCCTCTCCTAGCCTAATAACTCTCTCTCTACTTTTTTTTGTAGTAGTAAAATGATATGATGCTAATTTAGTTATAGCATGTCTAACCATTTCATCTAAATTTCCACTAACCTCACCTCCCTGAAGGTGCGCAAGAGGAATATTTAAATAAGCTGAAGAAATGGCTGTTGCTATCGTCTCAAAACGATCACCAACAGTAACTACAACATCAGGTTTAATTTTTGAAAATATAGTAGAAAATTCACTTATTGCTAAGCTCGTTGATTGTGCCTGTGAAATTGGATCACCACCTTCAATTAAAAAATGGCTTTTTGCGATAGCTGATAACTTGTTTTTTTTTAATTCTTTTTCTAATTGACCAAATTTATGGGAAAGAGCTGAACCTGATAATATAATTTGTAAATTTAATTTCTGAGATTTTTTTATCTCAATTAAAAGAGATTTCATTCTCGCAAAATTTGCTCGATTTGTAATTACAACGCAAATATTTTTTTTCATATTAAATCTGATGATTTCAAAAAACTATTTCTCTTTAAATCTCTCTTTAATTTTTTTCCTAATACTTTCCTGTAATTTTCAGCACTTACTCCCAAATTACCAGGTTTTTTGGTTTCAAGATCATCAATCATCAACTTATGTCCTTTAAATAAATCCTTATTCACAGCAAGTGTTTTAGAAAATATTCTTTTAACTTTTTTGTTAAAATGATTGGAAGATTTATCCACTGGATTATTAATACATTTTTGTATGTAATTCATACTTTCAATTAATTCTTTTACATCAGAGACTACAATTGAAGATTTGCTATCTGGTCCATAACTGTTCTTATCAAATGTTACATGAAACTCTATTAATTCTGCACCCAAAGCCGTAGCTGCTAATAAAGTGTTTTTATTTCCGGAATGGTCTGATAGTCCAGCCGGGACTCGATACCTTCTTTTTATTTCGTTAATTACATTCAAACCTATATTCTCAACTTTTGATGGATACTCAGTTGTAGATTGAACAACAGATAAATCAATATTTTTTTTTTTTAATCATTTTTACACATTTGTCGAGTTCTTTAAAGTTAGATAAACCACTAGATAAAATAATTTCTTTTTTTAACTTAACAATCTTGTCAATCATTAAATAATTATTAACTTCCCCTGATGCAATTTTAAAAGTTTTGCAGCCAATTTTTCTTAATAGATCAACTGCTTTGATCGAAAAAGGTGAAGCTACAAATCTTAAATTATTTTTTTTACAATGTTGAAAAAGGCTTGCCCACTGCTCCCCTGTAAACTCAATTCTTTTCCAGTATTCATATCTGCTCTTATCTACTAAAGAAAATTTTTTTCTAAATTTTTCTTTTTTGCTACTTTCAGCATCAGCTATATGAACTTGAAATTTTATATCTGTAATTCCACTCTTTTTAAGAGAGTCTATGTAGGAATGAGCAAGACCAAAACTACCATCATGAGCTTGACCAATCTCAGCAATTGTTCTTAAATTTTTCATTTTTTGAATTGTATTGATATTTGTTTCTAATACTCATAATATCGTTATATCATTTTAAATTTTATTACAAAGTACATTTATGTGTGGTTTTTCTGGTTGTTTTTTTTTGAAAAAAAATTCTTCTCCAAAACACTTTAAACCTATTTCTCTTAATCATAGAGGCCCTGATGATTTTAAATCTTTCAAAAATAACTTTTTGAAAATAAATTTTTTTAGATTGAAAATTTTAGGTGGGGCTAGTGGTAGACAACCAATGATGTCAGAAAATAAAAAATTTATCATGGTTTTTAATGGTGAAATATATAATTATATTGAACTAGCACATAAAATTAAACGACCAGACCTTATTAAAAAAGGAGATACGAGAGTCCTTTTGGAATATATTTCTGTAAATGGCTTAAAAGGTATAAAAGATTTAAATGGAATGTTTTCAATTGTTTTTTTTGATCTAAAAAAAAAAAAAATTTTTTTAATTAGAGACAGGTTTGGAATAAAACCCCTATATTATAGAATTAAAAAAAATATCATTTTTTTTTCATCTGAAATTAAATCCTTGCCTTTAGAAAAAGATACTAAAGTTAAATTTGATGTTTTAAATGAATATTTAGAGTCTGAGCTTTACCCAAATAAAAAAAAAACTTTTTATAAAAATATTTTTGAAATTGAGCCTGGAACTATCAATGAATTTAATAATAATAAAATCACATCTAAAAAATATTATTCACTTGAAAAAAATTTAAGAAAACTCGAGAAAAATAAAATAACTTTAGATGACTTTGAAAAAGCATTAGAGAGATCTATTAAATTTAGATTAAGATCTGATGTTCCAATAAGCATGCATTTTTCTGGTGGAGTAGACAGCACAGCTCTTCTATGTAAATTAAGAGAAATGTTTGGTAAAAAAATTCCTGTAAGTCTTTATTTTTTAAAGTTTAAAAAAAAATATGATTACGATTTCATTAGAGCAAAAAAAATTTGTAAAAAACTTAAACAAAAACTCAATGTTGTTTATTTTAATGAAAAAAAATTCATTTCTTCTGCAAATGATACTCAATATTTTATGGACGAACCATTTGGCGGAATTCCAACAATTGGAATGTGTCAATTAAATAAATACCAAAAAAAAAGATTTCCTGTATCTCTAGAGGGTCAAGGTTCTGATGAAATTTTATCAGGTTATTTTACTCACGTTATAATGGCAGCCAGAGATATGATTAAAAATAAAAAAGAGAGAAAAATTTTACTTAAGATAAAAAAAAAATTCAATTTCTCTAATAAAACTATTCTTGATTTTTCAAATAAAATTTTAAAAAATAATTTTGGAGGTTCAACAGATGAAACAATATCCGTTGCTTCTAAAGCTAGAATAAAAAAAGAAAAAACATATTTAAGAACTATCGAGTATTTTAATTTATTTTTAAACAAGCTTCCAAGGGTCTTGAGATTTCATGATAGAATTAGTGCGGGTTATTCTAGAGAACTAAGATTTCCTTTCTTAGACCATAACGTAATAGAAATCGCGATGTCTCTAAGTAATAATGACAAATTTAAAAATGGCTATCCCAAATATCCATTGTTCAAAATTATATCAAGACATTTACCTGTAAAATTATTTATGGAAAAAAAAAGATCTAGCTCTGTGCCACAGTTTGAAATTTTATTGAGAAATAAAAAATGGGTAATGAAAAATTTGAAAAATCTTAAAGAATTAAATAAGATTAAAAAAAAATTCTTTGAAAGAGTTGAAAAGGAGTTAAAAATGAAAAAAATTTCTAACAGTTTTCATATTTGGCAAATGATAAATATTAGTCTATTTCTAAAACACTTCGAAAATTTAAAAAAAATATATAAAGTATGATTAAAAATTTATTATCAATTTATCGATCAAGATATTTAATTTTAAAACAGTTTATATTTTACTTTAAAATAAATTTTCAAATGTCTAAAAATAAAAAAGTAAATAACTTAATTAATGATGGATTTGTACATCTTGAAAATTACTTTCCAAAAGATGAAATTTATGAATTAACTAATACCAAAATGCCAATGGTCAACAAAGATTGTGTTAGTGAAACATTCGAATTAAGTCCTGACAAAAAAGATAAGATTTTTTTTATTCTTAAAAAACTAAAAGTATTTGAAATCTGTAAAGAATATCTTGGAGAAAAATTAATTACATATAGCAATGTTTATAATTATTTAGGGGAAAAGATATCTCATGATAGTTCATGGCAACCTCATCATGATAGTAAAATGAACAGGCTTAAAATTTATATTTGGATATCAAAAAAAAATTATGAAACACATCCTTTATACTATTCAAAAGGTAGTCATAAAAAAATAAAAAAATGGACTCATTATGAAGAGACGCGTTTTCCAAAAAGCAAACTAGAATTTGAAAAAATATATGGGGACACAGGTGATATTATTATATTTGATACTCATGGAATTCACTCAAATTTTAAAATTTCTAAAATCCCACGAGAGTGTTTCATAATAACCTTAGAGTCTCATGGTTTTTTTAGTAGAATTAATATTAAGACTAAAAAAGGTATTCAAGAGTTAAAAAGACTTAATGGCGAAATTTTTAATGACTAAACATCAATTTAAATCTATCAATAAGCAATAATTTCTTGCCAAAATATTCTTCTCCCATTTTAGATAAGTGTGTTCCGTCAGAATAAGTAATAAAATTGTTATTCACTTTAAAATCGTTTTGATAATCGTAATTAATGTTTTTTAAAAAAGATATATATTCAAACCTATTATTTTTTTTAACAGAAATTAAGTAATCATCTAAAATTTTAATTTCATCATTTTCAAATTTTTCAAAATATTTTTCCAATTTAACAAAATACTTAAGCTGAATATTTGGCTCATTTCTAAAGCCTAGCCAAATTACATCTGTAAATTTAGCTAGTTTATTAAGATATTCTATATTTTTATCAACTTTTTTTAATAAAATTTTATTTTTAATTAAATTTGAGCCTCTTTCAGAATAAATGATTGCTTGAATATTTTTCGAATAAGTTTCAACAAATTCTGTAATTTTATTCATGTCACAAAAATTCTTGTGTGGAACACAATTTCCATCTGCAAAAGAAATAATGAAATTTTCATTTGTTAAGTTTCTTGCGAAAGAATTAAAATTATCCATACCATGACTATCTCCTATAAAAAGAACCAATTTTTCATATTTTTTCAAGCATTTTAAAAAATTGGATTTTTCAAGTTTATCTTTATTTTTTTTCCAAAAAATACATTGCCCATTAGAAAACATGTTATCATAACCATCTGAATTAATCGCATCAATAATCATTTGTTGTTCTTTATAATCATCCTTTGAAAACTTTGAAAAATAAATTTTTTTTTGGATATCATTATTATAAAAAAAATAACCTAAAAAAATAATTATAATTGAAATAGTTGAAATAATGTATGTGTTTGATCTAATAGACCTTAATTTATTTTCTACCAAGTAAAAATTTATTGTTGAAAGCAAAATAGTAATTATAATTATTGTAATTGAAGCAATAATTGAAATATTTTGATCAAAATAAATCTTATAAAAAACAATCAATGGGAAGTGAAATAAATAAATACTAAATGAAATTTTTCCAATAAAATTCATAATCTTGTTTTCTAAAATAAAGCTAAATTTCTTTAAACTCATTGAACTCAATATCAAAAAACAAGTAAAAATTACTGGAATTAATGTAACAAATGAAGGCGTAGGAGTATCTTCATTAAAAATATATACAGAAGTTAAAAGTAAAAATAATGAAGAAAAAAAAATAAAATCTTGAAATTTCAAAAAAAAACTATTTTGAATTATTTTTTTATAATTTTTAAAAAGTAATACTCCAATTAAAAATTCCCACAATCTGCCAAAAATAAAGTAAAATGAAAAATATTTTGATTGATTAAAAAACTTAAAATTTTCCTCAAAAAAAGGAAAGTTCATTTTTAAATTACCACTAAATTGAGAGCCTAAAATACTTAAAAATAGTATTGAGATTAAAAAATATGATTCTTGATTTTGAATTTTAAATTTATAAAAAAAATAAGAAACTAGCCCAATAACAAGATATAACTGCATTTCAAGAGAAACACTCCAGGTGTGCAGTAAGGGTTGAAACTCAGAAATATTGTCAAAATAATCAATGTTATTTGAAAAATAATAATTTGAAAAAAAAGTTATTGAAGAAAAAATCACTTTTAAGGATTCTTTGAATTGACCTGGCGAAAAGTAAAAAAATATAAATATAAAGCATAATAAGCATACTGAAATTATTGATGGAAGAATTCTTAAAATTCTTTTGTGGAAAAATCTTAATGTTGAAAAAGAATTATTTTCTATCAATCGGTTAATATTAAGAGAAATTACAAAACCACTTATAACAAAAAAAACATCGACACCTAAGTAACCACCTTTGAAAATTGTATAATCTAAATGATATGCAAAGACAAAAAATATAGCCAAAGCTCGTAAACCTTGAATATTTTTAAAATAGTCTCTTTCTTTTATAAATATTTGTTTCAAATATATTTTTAATTGAATTGTTATTTAAATCTATATTAGTAATTTTTTAATTCATTTAAATGTCTATTTATTGATTCTGAAACTACGAAATAACCTTTGCTAGACAGATGCCCAAAACCAGGTAAATTTAGTGGAAACAACTCATTATCTAAAAAATCATCTATTTCAAATACATCATATCTTAAGTCAACATAACTAATATTTTCTTTTTTTAAAATTTTAATTACTGTATCATGAATGTAATTTAATTTATTCAATATTAATTTTGAAGATTTGTTATATTTTTCTCCATATCTTTCTACAGCTGGTATATAAACAACAACAAGTTTAGAATTTTTTTTTTGGACTTCGTTATTTAAAATATTAATGAACTTTGTAAATAATTCTTTTTTATATAAGTTATTTGTAAATAATCGATACTCTGTAATATGTGGAAACTTGTCTATTAAAAGTTGAGAAATCAGTGACCTTATTATATTCAATTTCCATACACCTTTTAAAGAAAAATAATTTAAAAAGCTTGTATTCTCTTTGTTGTCTAATTGACTAGAACTTTGCTTTTCATTCTCTCGCCTAGAAATGTGTTCTTTAAGATTCTTATCTATTAAATTTTGTTTTTTGATCAAATTTTGAGAAAAATTTTGATCATTTAAATAATTAAATAATGTTTCATTTTGAGATTGTTTTAAATTTAAAGACTCAAAATCATTTCCTTCATAAAATATTAATATAAAAAATTTTGGATACAAATTTTTTGTATATTCTCTAAATATTGCAAGTTGATCCAATGGGCCTGATCCTGACATCCCAAGATTTATAACCTTATAATCATGATTTTTTATTAGATTTCCGGCTATATTTTGATGTGTCTTAACACATGCACCTGCCGTAAACGAGTCTCCTAGAAAAACAATGTCTAGGTTTTTTTGATCCCAAAGAATATTATCATTTCTAAATCCAAATTTATCACTTTTCCAAATATCGTATGTTCCTGTTTCATTGCAGTGAATTATGTTTGAATTTGAGATATTTGATAAATTCATAAGATTATCAAATTTAATTGATGGTCTTACTCGTGGAAAATAGTTATCTTTATTTTTTAAACTTTGATATATTTCCAATCTAGTTCGTGTATCAAATGAGATATTATTTTTTATTATATGTTCTGAAAGAATTTTTTTATTAATAATTTGAGAACTATCTTTTTTATAAGAGAGAAAAGCTGATAATAAGAATTCTATCAAAAAAAACGATAAGATAGTTGAAAAAAATAACAAAAGAAGATTTATGATAATTTTTTTTTGAAAAAAAAGTTTCATGTCATTCTCAATTTTTTAAAATTAATACACTTAATTAATTTTTATTTATTTACTAAAAATATCAATTCTCTGTCAAAATTTTCTATTAAACCCTTTGTCCATTTAATTTGTAACGAGTTATCAAAAAATAAATTTAAATTTTCTGGCTCAAAAGTAGTTTTAAGATTAGGTTGCCCATAAGAAATTAAAGAGATTTCTTTGATTTCAAGTTTTTTTATAAAACTTACATAGTTTTTAATTACATCTTGTGGCATCTCTACAAAACTAGATGCATTATGAAAGTGGTCAACTTTACAAGTTAATTTTTGTATTTCCCATGAAGGCAAGCAATAAATTTCAAGTTTGTCATTATTTTCAAATTTAATTTGATTTTTATCTCTAAAATACAAATAATCTTTTACATTATCTTTAAAAATGCTTTTTAGGTATTGTGTGCCTACAAAAATATTTGGAACTATATCTAAATAGACTACTTTTTTTATGTTTTTAAAATTACTCAATAAAAAATGTATATTAGAACCAAAGCCCCCACCAATTTCGAGTAATGAATTAATTTTGTTAAAATCAAAATAGTTACTTAATTGCTCTATTCGATACGCCATTTGAAGATAGTGAGTAGAATATTGTTTTTTGTTATATGTAAAATTTTGAACAGATCCAAAATTAACTGTTTGATCAAACTGATACTTCTCAATTAAACCTATGACTTTATTATTATTTGGATAAAGAAGTGATAAAGATTTTAAGTGTCTATTTATATAATTAGAAGTTAACTTTAATTGAGCATCAAAAATCTTTCTTACAAATGGAAATTTGTAAATTAAATTTCCTACTATACGACCAGATATGTTAAATTCATTTCTAACATCATAAACTAGGTTGTCTGAAAAACTTGTCGATACACCACTTTTAATTCCTCTAAAATTATCAAGACCCTTTTTTTTTAATTCTAAAATAGTTTTGGAATTTTTGGCTTTCCAGTAAGAACCTGCACTATAAAGATTTTTTTGTTGTTTTTTTTCGTCTTGAATTAAAGCTTTAAGCAATTTAATTTCAGATTCGTTTAGCATTCGATAGTTTCGAGATTATATATTTATTTGGATATATCAATAAATTGAATTTATAAAACTGTGATGAAACAAATTTTATATAAATGAAATAACAATATTTAATATAATTTAAAAATTTTTTTCAGTGCATAAATCAAGCCAATTGAGCTATTAGTACTGGTCAGCTACACGCATTACTGCGCTT
>MDSZ01056370.1_pt1 | contig 17227 bp, 20 predicted proteins | sample 811201 | NCBI WGS metagenome assembly MDSZ01 (sample SAMN05326647, study PRJNA326480) | marine metagenome | isolation source: seawater | place: Indian Ocean: North | collected 2010
AAACTAGGTTTATGATGGAGGAATTACGATGAATGTTTTTGTTTTGGATCGAGACCCTATAGTTGCTGCTCGTATGCAATGCAATAAGCACGTAGTAAAAATGGTTTTAGAAACGGCACAGATGTTATGTGCTAATTTCCCTGAAGGATCAGCCCCTTACAAAAGAAGTCACTATAACCACCCCTGCACTATCTGGGCTAGAACTTCTAAGGCTAACTTTAGATGGCTAGTTATTCACGGTATGGCATTGGCTAATGAGTATACCAATAGATACGGTAAAGTGCATAAGAGTCAAGAGGTTATTATGTGGTGCTTCAAGAATATGCACAAACTAACATTCCCCGAAGAAGGGCTAACCGAGTTCGGGGTGGCAATAAGCGATGATCAAAATTGTCGTATGATGATTCCAGGCTTTGACGAGCTTGATGTTGTCGATAAGTATAGATTATACTACATCTTCGACAAAAGCGCTTTTGCCGAGTGGCCTAGTGGTAAGATTCCCAAGTGGTATGAAGAGGGGTTGAAAGAATATGGATTTTGACGCAGACGCATTAGAAAGACTAGCATATTATCTAGAATGTATAGCAGGTCGTAAGAAGATAGTCGTAGTAGATTTATTCGCAGGTGGTGGAGGTTTCACCACTGGGGCGGTTCAAGCAGGTGCAGTAGTCGCACTAAGTATAGACTGTTGGGAACCCGCAGGTAAGGTTCACAAAGCCAATCACCCCAATGTTCCTCACCTAACTATGTTCTTAGGGCCAGAATTGGACGACGACTATAATATCATCAAAGAGGCAGATATTGATTACGAAGTAGAGTTAATCAAATCCTATGTCCAACCGTATATTGATGCGGGTTATCACTTTCACTTACATGGATCACCACCTTGCCAGGCCATTTCAAACGCCTCTAGAACCGAGGCTTCTAAGGGAATGGCTTTAGTTATGCACTTCTTAGAATTAGTAGACGATTTAGAGCCTGATTCTTGGTCTATGGAGAATGTTCCACCCATGAAAAAGTTATTACCAAGTTATGTTCCTGCAACTATCATTAACTCTGCGGAGTTAGGAATACCCCAACAAAGAAGACGATGCTTTGCAGGCGAAGGTTGGGAAATAGCAAAGACTCATTCCAACCATAACCTAAAGGGCAACAAGAACAAACACTTGCCTCATTTTAGAAGCGTTTTAGATGCGCTTCCTCACTTAGAAGATGAGTATATTGAACTTCTAAGAGGCTATTCAAGAACACGACCTGTTATGGAGGATGGTGTTTATACTGGTAGGCATACGCCTCGCATCCCACCAGACGGTTGTGTTAATGTTAGTGAATCACCTTCGTATGCTATATGTGGTGCTTCGCTTGAGTTATGGGGTAGAGTTATCGAATTGGCCGAGAATGCTATGCAAGAATTGGGAATATCCGAAGGTAACTATTCGGTAGACGCAGTTATGGATTCGGGTCGTTCCAATGCTGCTACTTGTGGTATTAACCCTGCTACGGGTGAGAAGCAAGGAGGTAGTGGCCCTCTCTATAAGAGTCTAGATAATCCATCCTATACTATTACTAGTGGTAATACTAACATAGGTATGACTATCAATAATGCTTCTTGCACAGATTCTAACTCGCCTAGAGCGAGATCTGCCGATGTTGATATCGGCGAATCGGCCAATACTATGACAGGGAAAGAAGTAACAGTTAGAAGTAATGTTGCTGATGGAGTTAGCTACCGAAAGGTGAGGTCTCTAACTGTCAATGAAATGGGTATTTTACAAGATTTCCCTGCCGAATATTCCTTTGAAAAGGCCAAAAAGAAGAAAGACAAGACACTCATAGTCGGTAATGCCGTGTGCCCAGGGGTGGCAAAGGCAGTTATTGAAGGTATAATTTTAGGAGGTAATAATGATGAATGATTTGTGTATAGGCGTAATTGTGATGATGTTATTGTTTTTGTTTGGTGAACTGTTGTATAGAGATGCTATCCCAGGCAACGGTAGACACCCGATACAACAAGAAACTATGAGTTTACATTATGGTGAGGAGGAGTAAGTATGGAATATAACTTAGATAAAGTGTATGACGAGGACTCTTACGAATACGAAAAGGTGCGTGATTGGTGTTGGGGACAAGTCGAAGAATCACCATCGAAGTGCGAAGCCTGTGGTGGTGTAGCAATCATTTATCCTGCATCTTTTGAAAAATATCCAGGGGCGGTTATTCATACGCCAAAAAGAATGGTTTGCGTTGAAATACAGTTGCTTGAAGATGGGTTTGTTGATGATAATGCAGGAGTTAATGGACATGGTTGCGGTTGGCAAAAGGATTTGCCGTCTAAGGGGGAATAATTATTGGATGCTGTCTGTTACTTTTTAATCATAATAATACTATATGGGCTAATCTTTGGAGGCGAATACTATGAAGACTAAGTTTACTATCCTAAACGACCCAACGGCTAGAAACCATGCTTACATGATGTCTAAGTGGGCTATTGATATTGAATACGCTTGCCCTAAGTGTGGTAAGGATAGAGTGGTTACATGGCTATTCCCAGATCAAGATATGCTTTATGAAGACGAATGTTGTAACCAAATAGTTCACTTTGAGGGGTTTAGAGATGAAGGAAACTGACTTAAAATTACTTTGCGTATTGCTTATGAATCAAATCTATAACGATATTCGTATGATAGTTAGAGAAGAATTGGAGAGGGCTAAAAATGAGTGAGTTAGAAGAAGTCGCTTGGAAAGTGGTTTTAGCATGGAAAGAGAAGAAGTTTCTAAAGAGCCATGTTGAAGAACTCGAAAAGGTTCTAATTTATATTGCGAAAGAAAAGAAGGTGGAACAATGAGAGCCGTAACTTATGCTAGAATATCCACCGATCAGCAGTCGGAAACCTCTCTTAGTGAACAAACTAGGAGGGCAAAACAGTATGCAGAAATGCGAGAATATGACATTGTTGGGTCTTATGAGGACACAGGAACGGGAACTAAGACTGACCGTGAGGGCTTTCAAGCCATGATGGAGTCTATAGATGATTGGGATATAGTGATTGCTTACAAACTAGACCGTTTCCATCGCAGCTCTTCAAATGCACTTTCATGGGCTACAGAGTTAAACGACTTAGGCAAAAACTTCGTTGCTATGGATATAGATGTAGATACATCTACGGCTATGGGTATGGCTATCTTCAAAATCATTACTGCACTAAACCAAATGGAGGTTGAAGTGACTAGGGAAAGAACCATTATGGGTATTCAAGGTGTTAAGAATCAAGGCCGCTGGGTAGGTAAACCACCTTACGGATATAATTCCAAATACGCTTCTAGTAAAGACGATAAAGATAAGGGTATTTTAGAAATCAACCCGACCGAGGCGGATATAGTTAGAAGCATCTTTGAGTTTAGAAAAAGCGGTTTAACTAACTCACAAATAGTCGATCAGTTGATTGACAATAGTATACTTACTAGAACGGGTAAGAGAAATTGGGCTTCTGCGACCATTTCTGGCATCTTAGAAAACGAAATGTTCTATCAAGGACATTACCATGACGCAGATAACACACTCCAAGAATACACTTGGGAGGCTATATTATGAGAAATGAAATGATAGTATTAGTTGATTATAAAACAATTGATGGCCGTATTGAAGGCATCGCTATGGATATGGGTAATGATTTACCAATGATTGCCCATCAAATATCCTTAATGGAGAGAGGTAGCACTCCAGAAAAAATGTTCCACAAGGCATATGTGCTTAGTTTGCATGATAAACAACCAAGCAACTTCTATGTGCCAGATAACATGTTTGGAGAGCAAGCATGTGGCTTAGATGGTTCTGCCGAACTACCTATGGGCAAAAGATGGTTTACACTAGTCATGGCTATGGAACCAGGGTTATTTGAAGAGGAGTAATTGATGGAAATAGAGGTTCTTCATACAAAACTAGCTTATTCCGAAAGAACCCTAATATGTGTTCCTTGCGCTAAGTTTAGAGCAACAGAACATCCAATAAGGGAAATTAGGAGTATGTTTCCTCTAGAGTATAGACACTTTAGAGAACATTGTGAAGACGAGCGGAGGGAACATGACAGTCCTGTTCTCTTGGGGAGAGGAAAATTCCTTTTGTCAGACTTTGGAGATCAAAAAATCTGCTGGATGACTGTCCAAAATAGGCACAACAATTACTTTCAATTAGAATGGTTAGAAGAAGTTGTTGATGCTATAGCAAAAGCAGGTTTGCATAAGGAGTATGACATGGCTTTTCCAGGCTTGGGATACTATGACGAAGACGGGTTAGATGTTAATGACACCTTGAAATTGGTCTATGAAAAGTTTGGCGACAGTAGTAAGTTGTTAGATTTTCATGTAATATATTAAGCAATATATAAGCAAGATTAAATAACCGAGTCTATAGAACATAGTTCCGTGGGAAAGGTAGCGATAGAAGCCGAAGTGTTAGCAGAACTGCAACATTTAATCTCTTTAACTAAAAGATTGATTAGCGGAGAAGCGCTAAAAGCATCCCCTCTCGCCGACTTTGATGAAGAAGATGGGCAAGCAGAATTAATGACTATTTATGACGACGGTAAAGAGTTCGTCTTCATTGATTCATCTAACGAAGACAATCTATTGAATAATTATGTTGAACTTAGATCCACAGTCTATCCAGAGATGGCTATATCACTACCTAGACCTGCTTTTACTAGAACTAAGGCAGAAGCGTTGGTGATGAGTCCTAAGGAGTTAGCGAAGTGGAGAGAGGACTTATGCTAAGTTATGATGAAGACGAGGGCATCCTATGGCTTCACCCGCTATTTGGTTCTAAATTATCCAAAGAATCTATCGAAAAGCACTCTATAGTCTGCACTATTGACGACTGCGATTGCGAAGATTGTGAGAAGAAAAGAGGCCCGATAGGGTTTTTATCTTCCATTTTGCTATATGTTCCAACGGAAATAGGCATGGCTATACAAAGGCTAACGCCTAGTGAGGCAAGGACATTAGGAAACTCTCTAATTTCTTATGCCAACGATATAGACGCTATACAGGAGGAGATGTGATGAAAGGAAAGGACTTTATCTATAGAAACATACACCACCCAGAAGAGTATTATAGAAACCCAACAGAATACTACAAGGAGTTTTACCCACCTAATTACTTTGAACAAAGTGCCGAAGAACTAAGGGTTGAAAAGTTAAAGAAGAACTTTGCTGACTTTGAGAAAAATAGTCCAAATGCTTATGCTTTGTTAAAGGAGATGTTTGGTAACGAGGCACACTTAGTCTTTAGCCATCTAGACTTAGGCAAACTAACGGAGGCTAAGTGCTTAGAAGTGCTTAAATTCCTAGTCCCAATAACTAGCGAAGATGAAGAAAGTAGAGAATATCAAGCGATATCCACCCCATCTTTAGACGAAATTGCTTAAGTATAGGAGGAAATCTCCTTATTTCATGGCGAAGTATTACTCGTATGAAGGAAAGCAAGTCGGCTGGGTTAGGAAAACACTAGACGAGGTTGTATTGATAGAAGAAGCATGGACTAGTGAAGTAAACAAGTATCTAGCAAAAAACGGCTATGATGAACTGTTAATGACTGTCGCTAAGATTCTAGATAATGCAGGTCACCCACCTATTAGTCGAGCGCAAGCATGGGTTCTTTTGCACGACTTAACTAACAAAGGAGTCCCAGAGGCTCTTAGAAACGCAGAAGCCGATGAGAAGATTGGTTTCGGAAAACTAGTTAGTTCTGCAAAGAAGGGTGCGGTTGCCGCAGTGGATACTGTAACTACGCCTGTTGGTAAGGTTGTAGGCGGTGCTACCCAAGCTGTGTCTTCGGGTGTAAAGAAGGTTACAGGCGGTAAAGATGGCGCAGAAGAATGAGCGTGATGAAGAGATCCTTCAACTATTACTAGAACACCCCTTCCTTGACGATGGTATTAGTGCTGAAGGTGCGTATAATTATCTATTGGGCAGAACTCATCACCAAAAGCGACAGGAACGCTGGAAACAATCTAGCAGAATCCTTGCTTATTGGATGAAGAAAATGGGTTTTACTTCAACTCGCACAGGTGATGTGAACAAATATACTTGGCCTAAAGAAGAAAATCTAGTTGCCGCAGAAAGTTCCAACTAAATATACTTACATCCAAAATCGCTTTTGTTTGGATTTTTACCGAAGGATTATTAACTCCTTCCAAGTCTCGGTGTTTATGGTCGGCGCACGCTATGTTCACACCGTTCCTAAAATGGAAATCGCTAGGTATATTGACCTAGTTGCACCCATAAGGAAACTAAAGCGATTTAGATTGTGTAATCAAGAAGTCGCAAACGGTTATGTTTACTTTAGCGATGCTGCGGCGATAAAAAGACTCAATGAAATATTGAAGTTTAACAATACAGGAGAAAAGCCTGTAGAATACATCAAAGATAAGGAGGGTAAGATTGTGAGAAGTGATTCAACGGTGAACAAAGACACAAAGAATATCTATGAATACCAGGACTGCTTAGAGTCCGTAAAAGGCCCAGATGGTGCGGGATGGTATACATCTCGATGCCCTGTTTGCGAATTTAAGGGCGCACAGGTTGGTGAAGTGTGGGATGATACGCACGACCACTTTAGGTTTAGAGAAAGCGGTGCTTTTTCATGTCATTCGGGTTGCGAAGGTTGGGAAGTATTTACTTGGCTAGACGCTATGTTAGAAGGTGTTGAGCCTAACTTTAGCAAGAAAGGTGCGCCAACAGTTGTTAGTAGCGATGATGAGTTTGACGAGTGGCTAGCAAAGAAGGAGGCGGGCGAATGATTATATCAACGGGTTTAGAAACTACTAAGTGGCACTCTAGGCATGGTAATAGTCGTAATAGACTAAGCCCCACTAGTGATATCATTCTTAGATGGCGTGAGTTAGAAGGCGATAAGTGGGAAAGGAAAGAGCAAACTGTTGTGGACTTTCGCCCTTACCTCTATGTCAATCCAAATCATCTAATGGTTAAGCAACAGAAACTAAAGAGTGGCTGGAAAGTCTTAGAGCAACCTAAGAGAGTTCCAACCCACCTAGTTAGATCTACTATTGACGATTATCTATGGGATATAGATGTGGAGTTTGAAGATGATTCATCGGTAAATTCGGATGGCGACCCATTACTAAAAGTATATTTGCAGAATCCAACGGACACATTTAGATTTAGAAGACAATTTACACCAACTTACGAGGCAGATGTTCCCTATGAGGATAGATTCTTGATTGATAACTATAAGACAATTCCAGAGTATCGTATGCGTAAGTTATTCATTGACCTTGAGGCTTTGCAGTTTATACAAGGTAGCTATCCAGAAGAGTGCAATAAGCCTAACAACCCTAGAGATAGACAGGAAATAAATGTCATTGGTGCTTATGACGATTTTAGCGACCAATATGTTCAATGGATGCAGCATAATAGCTATTCGGAGGTTATTCTAAATGATCGAAACAAGCATGTTATGGCGCCAAATGTAAGTTTTGATACAGTCATGGAGTTTGACGGTAGACAAGTATTGTGTAAGTTTTTCCTTGATGAGAAAAGTATGCTAGAGGACTTTGTTGATTATGTGGACTTAACAGACCCCGATTGTATACTTGCTTGGGGTATGGGATTCTATGATTTACCAACTTTATATTATAGACTAGAGTCTTTAGGTATAGGTGCGTATAAATTATCTCCTAGTAGTTTAGGTAAGCATAGAAAGATGAAAGCCCCTAGATACAAGGGACACCAATATAGATGGACAGAGCAACCTATCGTTGGTCGTATTGTTATTTCCCTAGATAGATTGTATGAGAGAATACATCGAGACTCCGAGTCCACAAACTTGCCTTCTATGAAGTTAGATGTTGTTGGACAGGTCTTGTTTGGTAGAGGTAAGACCGATTTTAGGCCCGACTTCTATGACCCAGAGTATCAAGAGTTTACATTTAATTACCTATACTATAACTTTAGAGATGTCGAGTTGATGGTTGAAATCGAGGCTAGTGCAAATGCCGTTGAAGGGCAACAGGCTCTACAACGCCTAGCGCCCTGTCAGTTCAAGGCAACCTTCTATGGTTCTAACTATGCGCGTGGTTACTTCATGCGAAAAGCAGATTTCAAACAGCGCAGTGGTTGGGGAGATTCAGTAGTTAATGACGAATGGGAATTACAAGGTGCTATTGTCTTAGACCCCGAAGAAAGAAACTCTATTGGCTTACATAAGAATGTAGTTATGCTAGATTTTTCTGGACTATATCCTTCAATGATGGTATCTTACAATACAAGTTGGGAGTCTAAGGTAAAGCGTGGAGAAGAAAGAGACGATGATATCATAGGAGACAGATGTAGGTTCCGCAGAAATCCCGAAGGAGTCTTGCCTAGATGTGTCAAAGAACTAGATGTTCTAAGAGACAAATATAAGGCTCTAAGAAGTGAATGTCCTAAAGAATCTAAGGAATACAAGAAGTGGGATGCTGCACAAAAGACCGTGAAGCGCCTTCGAGCTACTTTCTATGGACTTATGGCGTTCCAGGGCTTTGCATGGGCAGATATTGACATCGCTAGAACTATCACCTATGGCGGTCGTAATGCTTTGACTGCTATTATGGAGGAATCAGAAAGGCTAGGCTATAGAGTTCTATATGGGCACACCGATTCAATTATGATTGCCTTAGGTGATGATAAGACCCATGAAGAATGTGCTAAGTTATCTGTAGAGTTAGGAGAGCATCTAACCGCTATGATGCAAGAGCGACTACAATCCGATGCGGTAGAGGTAGAACCAGAAATTCTAATGGATAGATTCTATCTCCCTAGAAGAAACCGATACGCAGGGCGTATTATTTGGAATCCCGCACTTGCCGACCCTCATTCTATTGCTAAGTTAGAAGTCGGCGCTCGTATCAAAATGCAGGGACTAGAAGCGAAGCATGCTAATACGGCAGTGGTTGGTAGAATCGCCCAGATAGAGGCTTTGAAACTAATATGGGACGATAAGCCCAAAGAAGAAGTAGTTTCTTATCTAAAGCAACACATTGATAGTGTTAGAAATGGAGACTTTCCTTTACAAGACATGTGTGCTAGAGGTAGACTAGGTAAGTGGCTTCCTAGCGATATAGAACATCCTATGTTGAGACTTGGTGCTACTAATACTAATGCTAGACCCGATGCTAAAGATGAAGACGACCAGTGCTATAAGAATCTTGGAGGCCACCAAAAGGGTGCGGCTTGGTATAATGTAGTTTTGGCTGATGATGCTTTCCCACCTATTGACAAAGGAGATTCTTACTACTATACATTTGCTAATGATGGCCCAACATGGATACCGTCAGGCGGATATATTGCATTCCAAGAAGTAGACCAAATAAGTGAATATGCCATAGACATTGATTTGCTAATTGAAAAGAATATTATTAGTAAATTAGAGCATATGTTATACGGTCTAGGTGTTAGTAATGAAGTTCTTAGGTATTACAATCGAACTGGAGAGCATTTATCTATAGAGGACTTTAGATGAGATATCCTAACAACTATCAAAAGATAGAGGTCTGTTGGTGTGGTAATGAGTGCTTATACACTTACAAGACCTTCGGTAATTGTTGGGAAACTAAACAATGTGAAATATGCACTAAACACTGGGCAATAAAGCGATATACAAAACAATTTTACTTGGATCTCCGTAATCTCGTTCGCAAAGAGGGCGATATAAACAAGTGGGTCACAGAAGACGATGCCGATATAGATAGAATAAAGTCTAGAGTTGAGAGAACTATGGGTTGGGCTTGTAAAGAGTTAGGAACAGAACTAGCCAAAATTATTCTAATCAAGGCAATTAAAGACTACTGGAATGAAGTTAAGGGTCATTGGGTGTATAGTTCCCGACCCGAAGTGTCTTACCTGCCGCTACCGACTCTGCGACGCCAGCGAGAGGATCGAGTTGGCCCATTATAGAAGAGGCAGTAAACTGTGGCTTTATTCTCTCTGATGAAGCACCACCCAACATACTAGGGTTGGCGAAAGCCATAATCCCGTTATATCCTAATTGGCCCAATACACCCTGCTCTCCTAAGATATCACAAATAGTGCTAATGTAGCGTATATCGTATTCTCCTATTCCTCCACTACCGTTCATTTGGAAATCTATCTCATCGAACATAGTTTGTAGGGCAGCTTCTAAGCCATATTGTTTGTAAATCCAAGATATGTTGCTAGTTTCGGTATACTCAAAGTCAATAATATGCGATAGATGTTTCTTGAAGGTGTTCAATAATCCGTTCTCACATATACGGGCGTCAATACAAAAGCGGTTTTGCGTGCCACTTCGGTCTTTCTGGAACTTTTTATCGTCTGGCGCATGCAGGTAAAGGGCGAATTCGGTAGATCCAAACCCGTTAATTGTTGTCTGCATTAGTTGTTCTTTGATGAACAAAAACACTTTTGCGTCAATTTTCTTAACTGGCTCTAATCCTTTCAAGAACCACGCGTTAGTGACATTCGCCAAATTAAGATTGACAAGTATGCTATCGCCTTCATCTAATGAAGTCGGTATAACTTCTCCTCCGTATTTCTCTACGACATTTGAAAATCTCTGGAATAGGTAGTCTTTGTTGATGCGATATAGAGCCATTTTATCCCAATCTAGCTTTATTATCATAGTTAGATTATCTAAATCATACTCTACTAAGTCTATTACTCTATGACCTAATACAGTTCGGATTGAATCTCTTAGGTTTTCTGCTTCTTCTAGGGTTGTTCCCTTCTTTAATCTAAAGATTGTCTGCTCGTTTCTTAGAGGAGAACTAGGAGTAGACTCTTTCAAAGGTGACTCTAAGATTTGGATTAATCTATCAATAGACCCCTGGAAAGAAACCTTACCTGCAAAGTGGAATGTTCTCAAAGCTGCTTGTGTAGCAGGCTCACCCATACACCCACCAGCAGTTGCACCTATGGCTTCTCCAGGGTCGCACAGAGAGTCTCGGTAAAACTCAGTATAACGATTTGCTAACTTTCTAACATTAGGTTTAGTGAGTTCCCTAACCCCAATTTTACTAATAATAGCATTAGTAGTTCTAGTAGAGGGTTTAATCCTATCCTTAGAGGATAATGATAGCACTTGTTCATTGAAATAACCAACATCGCTACCCTTTCTACATTCGTCGCAATCGTCAGCCAAATAGACACCGTGCTTACACTCAAAGTCAAAGTAAAGAGGTTGTAGAGTTAGAATATGGCCTTTACCATTAGTTCTATTATCATCATCTCCTCTAATGTGGAAGGGTTTAAGCCCATCATCGCCAACAATAGGTGAAACAATACGATTAGTTCTTAGATTGATTACTCTACGCTTATTATCAACAACATAAGATTCAATGCCCTTGATCATTTTACGCTCTAAATAACCAGACTTGGAGATATTACCCATACCTGACTCCACAGCAGACCTTCTACCACCACTAGAAGTTAGCCAATACTCGGTAGGGTTCATACCACTAGAGTATCCATTCTTTATGAATCCTGTATACTTGGGGTGAGTATCTCCCATAGGATAGTGTGGCATAACTCTATTTGAATTAACACCATACTTAATTCTCTCACCGCCGACCATAACTAACCCATAGCTGCCACCCATTTGCTGCACATTTGAGTCTTTACCTCTAGCCTTAGAACGAACAGATATTTGCATAGGGTTTCCTGATCCTTGGAAATCTTGTATAGGCTCTAAAATTGCTTTTTCAAATCCTTCAGTTATATTGTATATCTTTTCTTCCATGAAGGCGACTGGATCCATATCAGCAAATATTTGCTCATCATGGTTATCTGCAAACCTAACTAAAGTTCCACTGTTAAAAGCATCTTGAACTGCTTTAATTTTTTGCGCCGCTTCTTCATATTGCTCATCTATAACGGCTCTAGCCTCTGGCCCACCTTGAACATCTGCCACACCCATTGTGAAACCAACTAATCTATGTGCTGCAAGACCGAGCCTAGTGGACATTTCGATAAACTCTGCTAGTTTTTCTAGCCCCTTTTCATAACCTTCGTGGTAAATAAACGATGGTGCGATAGAACCTCCACCTGCACCAAAGGCGTTTTTCTCAAGTGTTCCCTTGATCAGTTTACCTTTCTCGAATCTAACTATTTCTTTAACAGGTTTACCGCCTTTTCTAATTATATTTCCTTCTTCGTCTACTTCTTTAATTATGATTCCTTCTTCGTCTAATTCGTCGCCTTCTCTAATTATATTTCCTTCTTCATCTACTTGGGGTGTGTTTCCTTGAAACTCCGCAGATACATATTCACAATCTAAGACGGTGAATAAATGGCTAAACAATGCTCTACCTGTGTAGCACTCTGTTCCATCGGGCGCATAGTGAACATCTTTTGGTAAAGATGTTATTTTCCTATTCTCCCCTGTTTTTCTATTTTGAGAATAAACATATCCCAAAGCATTTCTAACCGATGCCGCAGACATGTAAGGTATTCCTTCGTCAGTATAACCGAGTCCTGTTGTTGGATTCCATTCGCCCTTTCTTCTTTTATTAGTGTGGCTTAGTAAGTAAATGCCGCTAACTTGATCTTGGTCGTTAGCAATTGCTAACTTACCGTATCTTGCGTGAATTAAATTCTTTGTGATTAGCATTCTTTCTCTTGCTTCGGCAATAGCCACCTCTGTTTGAACAAAGTGTAACTTCATGGCATCTCCATCATAATCAGCGTTAAATGGGTCGCAAATAGTTGCATTGAAACTCAAGTTCTTTTGCTCTAAAGGAACGGCTCTAACTGCCATCACTGATTGTCTATGCAAAGAAGGCGCTCTATTGAATAATCCTATATCGCCTTTGATAACATGTCTCTTAACAATAGAGCCATATTGTAAGTCTTCTGCTATTCTTTCTCTAACCTCCGGTCTAGGGGCATTTAGTTCCTTCCAGTTATCCCCTGCTTGATTGTAAGTATTTCCATCTAAACAAATTGATAGAGCGCCTGGATAAATATACGCCCCGTTTCTAACGGCTTCCCTAAGCCTAACGATATTGTCTTTGTTTACTCTTTCCTCTATTCCTACATTCATGCACATTTGTATAGGGACGCCAACCTCATCAATAGCTAAGTCCCCATGTGGGCCTATCGTAGAGTATCCTACTTCTTCTACATACTTTGCTTGTAGGTTGCTTCTAAACCGCCCTTTCTTACCCTCTAAACGATTTATTATTCCTTTGTATGACTCTTGCTTCTCGCCGCCTTGATAAGACTTAACGGTGGCCGTTCCCCCAGAGCCTATCTTTTGTAATCGGTTATCATAAATCCTACAAAGGCCCAAGTATAGATTATTTGTTTGCTTTGCGACGGTGGTTTCTGCTAGTCCCCTAGAAATGGCCTGTCTAAGATTGTTATTAGCATAAATTACATCTTGATATAGCATTGTTAGGTCATTTAGTGACAAATCTTTTCCAGGAATATATGCTTGTGGTCTAATTGTATTGGGTGCTATTGGGACAGTAGTCCAAAACATATGTTGAGGGCGAGCATTGTCTGGATCGAAACCAAAGAACTTACACTGGTCTAAGGAGATATTTTCTAACACACTATATACTGTGGAGAAGTCTAGTTTCTTGACTAGCACACCTAACTCTTTCATATATCTTGCATCTTGGTCTTGCTTCTTGATGTAAAACTCTGCTCTAGGGGTGTGTTTGAAGTTTACTTTAGGCGAGTAATCTCCACAATGCGGGCATTCTTTTCTAACCCCGCCTTTCCAATACTTGTCAAACTGTTGTCTTAGTATTGTCTTAATATTTTGATACGCTCTAACATTTCTACCTCCTAAGGCAAACTGTTGCTCTATCTTACCTACTATTTCCATTTGTAAGTCAGTTGGTAAAAGCAGATTTGAGCAACTGTGGCAACAATGATTTAATGTGAACAACAGGGGATCCGAAAGCTTCCCATCATTCTTTTCAATACCTAAATACATTAACTTAGGGATAGGTATTTCCAATTCTAGTCTACCAAAGTGTCCTGGGCAAGAATTGGAAGCGTTCATTTCATCATAAGCCTTACCGCAAGTTAAGCATGGTTCTTCTTTATCCATAGAACCCATGTGTAAGTCGTGTATTCCGTTGAGAACTGGAACATCAGCACCGCTAGCATCTTTGATGAAAGCCTCATGTGTAAGAACTTCAACTGCGCTCATTTCTCTAATCTCGGTTGGCGTCATTATGCCAACTTGTATTGAACCCATATCAATAGCCTTCTCTCTATTCAGAACCTCTCTACTAACTGTATAGTATGGCTTAGGGTCAGTTCTTAGGCGTCTTTTAGGAATAGTGATTCTAACTGGTGTTTTGATAATCATTCCTGAAAGCCCTTCTAACAACTTATCCTCATACTTATCTGTGACATCTTCTATATCTTCTGAAAATATTCTAACAAGATACTGTTCTCCTCTAGATCTAAGCCCTTCCGCATCTGGGTGTTCTCTCAAAAAGAGTTTTCCTGCAACTCTTGTCTTAGGAACCCACCTATGGCGAAGTCTTCCACTAGAAATGTCAATAGTTAAATTGTCATTTTCGTCAAAATCTTCTTCCGAAGCATACCAATAAAATGCTACTGATGGTATTACTTCTTCGGCGGAGTTAGCACTATCGAGTATCACCATCGTTCCACCCCATAGACTGCCCATCAATAAGACTAGCCCTGCGCTATACGATATGCGACTGAATCTGCTAGTTCGTTAAACTTGTTATTTGCGTGGCCTCTAACCCACTGAAATTCAACTACTCTAAATCTTAGAGATATTCTTCTTATGCTCTCTAGTATTCTATAGACTTCTTCGGAACTAGGCTCACTATCACCAACGCATAAATCCAAAGCCGACTCACAATCAGAACAAACTCTTACCAAATCTAGAGGTAGCCCTAAGTCTTCACATATCCTAGCCGTTTCATCTAATCCATAACAAATAGCGATTAGTTCTGCGGTAGAACTTTTGAAGTCGCCAATAGCGCGACCATTGACTGACAGTATCTTTTTGCTTCCATTAACTACAACTACACAAGCAACTGCTGAGACATTACCTGTCTCGTTTGGGTGACAAGAAGCATCAGTATAACAGTTTATACTTACGCCACGACCTTTCGGTAGTATGTATACCCCTCCCCAGCGGCCTTGCTTTTTCGTTCTATACGAATTATATCGCCAGGGACTACAGCTTTGCCATCTTTAGTTAAGTCTCTAATTGCTGCATCGCTAATAGAAATTAACGGCAGTCTATCTTCTTCTAAGTTTAGTGCGGCTAGTTCTCTTTTTGCTTGAGCTGGACTAAGCAATACATGTGGGGGTTGCTTAAACCAAGCCATGATATCCCCACTATCCTCTCACCATTAAAGTTTCAGTCCCAAGAACCATCATCATCCCACTCGCCCCAATCATCATCATCATCTTCTGACGATTCTTCATTAGGGGTTGGTTCTTCGGCTTCTTCACTACTTGAGTTAATTGAAGATAGAAGTTTGGCAAGTTCATCAACATCGTCTTCCGAAGAATCCTCTTCTTCGTCTTCTGCTTCGTCTTCCTCGTCTTCATCTTCTTCATCTTCTTCGTCCATAGAGTCCCAGTCTTCATTGGCCCAGTCATCGTCCCAATCTTCTTCATCATCGTATTCTTCTTCGACCTTAGCCTTTCCTTTCTTCTTTTTACTAGAAGAGCCGTCTTGGGATAATTCACCTATAGAATCAGCCGTGACTTTATCATTCTTCTTTAGATCTAAAGCAGATAAGAAAGTATCCAACTTATTCTCTGCACTCTCTTCATTCATCGCCTCGATAGCGAATACCACTTCTACAGTATACCTCTGCATAAACAAAGGTTGCTTCTTCGGCTACTTAAATGATTTAGTCCATAGAGGTATATTGGGGTTATCTATGGGATAATACTTAAGTAATCTATAGGATTGGCTTGTAATATGTCAGAGCCTTCAAGAGAAGAGGCGTTTACAACTATCCGTATTACTAAGCGTGATAGAGAACTGCTAACCAAACTTGCTTTACCTAGAGAAAATGCATGGGAAACATTTAGACGAGTTTTAGAGGCTGCCGCTGTTGGTAGCATTAAAAAAAAAGAAAACAAAGAGGAAGCAGTTAGAAACGCTGGAATGAGCAAGAGATATGCTCGTATTGTAACTAACATAGAAAGTTGCTTTTTAGCCTATAGAAAGCAAGGTGTTCACCAAGTTGCATTTACTCAAGTTAAAGATTGGTTAAATGAAAATACTAAAGATGGTATAAGTTCGCCTAGATTGGCTAACTTTTTACGCCGAAGACCGCAGTTTCACTTAGTTCGTAAAGAGAGAAGACATGGTAGCAATAAGATACAACCTTACTGGTCGCTAAAGTATAGTGAAGAAGATAAGATAGAATCGGGCGAATCAACCCCTGGACATGTCGAAGTTCCCTTAATTACCAATACCGGTATCTAAAGCCACGAATAAGAAATGAGGAAGACAAAGCGCTTTCTCCAAAAATGGACGATTAGTGTAGTTGGATATCACTTTGGCCTTCTAAGCCGAGAACACGGGTTCGAATCCTGTATCGTCCGCTTTTTTAGCTATGAGGAAAAAGGATTTAACAAACTTTACCGATGAGCAGATTAACGAATGGTGTGAACAAGTAATAACTATGTTCAACCTAACCGATATAAAAAGGATCGTTGATAGGTTAAACTATCGAAGAGACTGGATTATCGACTACTACGATAAGAATGATTATTGAGTAGTGATCTGTTCCGCAATACCCATGCGAAGTTGGGGCTAAGGAAACTAGAGATAACCGCTTGGCGAAGCTAAAAACGCTAATAGACAGAGAAAAGTTACCGATACCGGTATACTATGTCACGAATAAGAAATGAGGAAGAAGGGACACTCCTCAACACTTAACCAACCAGTCCCACTAGAAAGAGTCAGGATAAGAAGTAACATTTCAGATTACTTCGTAACAACACTCTATTCAAGTTCGCTTAAGTTAATGGAAGACGCGGCTATATGAGGATAGTTGAGCGGGGGTTCGATTCCCTCAGCGGACACCAGACAGAGTATATGTCAAATTAATCACGAGAATAAGATTCCCGTTAGGTGGTGAACAAGGTAAACACCACCCCATGCCTAAATATGGTGCGAATAGCTGTAATGATGATGATCGGGCTTACAACCCAGGAGTTATTGCATTGATGGT
>MDSZ01102595.1_pt1 | contig 17224 bp, 4 predicted proteins | sample 811201 | NCBI WGS metagenome assembly MDSZ01 (sample SAMN05326647, study PRJNA326480) | marine metagenome | isolation source: seawater | place: Indian Ocean: North | collected 2010
AGCTAAAGCAGCATCAATATTATTATACTTTTGTAATAATCTATCAAGAGGAACATTTGTAGTAGCAGATATTGTTTTAGCACCTGACATCATAGCTGGGTTATCTAAACTAAATCCTTTACTATATATTTCTCCACGCATTTTTTTATTATCAAAAGCGTAAGCAGCTTGTTTTATTTTAGATATTTTAGAGCCTAATGGTGGAGAAAATTGAGTAAGTTTCCAAGCAGCGTCTACATATTCAGGTCTATCTCTATTTGATCTTTCATAAATGTCCATTAAAAAGTTTTTACCAACTGAAACAGCAGCGCCACCAATACCTGTACCTCTAAGTATACCATCTAACATACCGTTAGCTGTCCTATAGATACCTTTTTCATCTACTTCATCTGTGTCATCAAATCCCATTTTAAACAAAGCATTTTGTAAACCGTTAAAAAGTAAGTTTTGTACAAAACCATAATAAGCTATTTTACTAATATTAGTTTTAGCATCACCTCTTTTATTAATTAAATCTTGTCCAGCTCTCTTCATCATTCTAGCATACTGCATTGGAGTATTAGCAAACATTAATATTAAACGACCAGCATCACTTGCTTGTTGTTGTGATATTTTACTTGGATTAGCAGATTGTTGAGATTCTTCTGATATTTGTCTCCACTCTAATAAAGCTTGTTTTTCTGCTTCTTTTAATTCTACACCTTTTTTAGTTAAATCATTTATTCTGTTACGGTAAAATGTAGCACCACCTGATGCAATAGCAAAACTATCAGCAAATTGAGTTGGTAAATAACCTTTTTGCAATATGTATTGTATACCTGCTTTAAATTTGTTTTTACTAGTTGCAGCAGCATCAGCTATTTCACTTTCATTTATATTTAGTTTTAAGCCATTACGCCTATCCATTAAGTAGTTAGAGTTTAATAATGTTTTAACATCTTTCCAAAATTGTGGTTGATTAGCTAAAGCTTTACCAGCTCGCAAGGGATTATTAAAACTCCAGTTTACATAGTTTATACTAGATATAGTTTGAAGAACAGCAGATCTCATGTTAAAAAACATTATAGCTGCATTAGATCCATTTATATAATCTAACATTTGATTACTTAATCTATTACCGCCAAGTAGTCTATTTTTACCAGACTTCATCCTTGCTAAAGAGTTTTCTAAAGCTTCTCTATATTTAGTTCCATATATAGCTTCTAACTTATTTAAATTTTCTTTACTATATATTTCACTCACATTTTGTTTCCACTCTTCTAAATACTTACCTCTTTTAGTAGTGTTTAGCAAGTCTATAAGATCAGTAGTTATTGTCCCAGCTAACCAAGAGTCACCAGGTTTAGCATATCCATCTCCTTTAGTTACAGTTAGTATTTGATCTGCAAAAGCTTTTAATTTACCATCGTTATTTACTATGTCCAATAACTCAGCTTTATCAGTTTTACTTAGCCCAGACTTAGTCATATCACTACCTGTTTTTTCAAACAAATAAACTCTTACAGCTTGTTCATTTGTAAAACCACTTTCATTTGTCTTACGTAAGTCTTTGGGTACATCAAGTTGTTTTTTAAGTTCTTTAAAATCAGCCATCAATTGTACCCTGTCTCTTGACAAGTTATCCATAGCTCTTGAGTATGGATTAAACAAGTTTTTCTTGTACCAAGCCATTTGTGCGTCACCAATTTTACCCTTGCTTAAAGTAGGATATACAAGACCTAAGAAATCTTCAGCAGAGTGAGGTATAAAGAATTTAAATTTACCTTTGCTGGCTCCAACTGTTTTAGCTTTAGCAGCTGAATATTCTTTAAAATACTCTACACCAGTAGACTTTTCTAATAACTTGTTAAAATCTGTATTTAGATCTTTAGAAGCTAAAACTTGTTGTACTTTAGATTTAACATCTAATACACTCATAGCATCTTTAACTGCTTTAACATTAGCCATAGCATCATCTGCAAAAAAGAAATCATTATATCCTTCAGCAGCTTTATTTACTAGCCAATTTGCTTTAGCTTCACCTGTTGAATTACCTAATCCTGTTATGTTTTCTATCGGTATATCTAAACCTTCAGATTTTAAAAATTCGTGTATTGCTTTTTGAGATTCAGGAGCTCTTGCTGTTAAAACAAATACATCTTCTGTTCCCCTAGCAGCTTCAATTTTTTTAGCTATATCAAACATTGGTCCACGCTCTCCTTCTCTAACTATATTAAAATCAGAAAAGTCCATAGCAAATCCTTTATCAATTAATGCTTTACCTTGCTTAGCAAACTCTTCAGCATTTAACCTACCTCTTTCAGTAGCGTGAACTTTAGACTTAACTTCAGATACAAAGTCTTTAGGTAGTGGTTTGCCATACTCTATGGTTTCAGTATCTATTTCTATAAATTTTTCACCTAAATCTTTTTTATACTTTTCTATATTTTCGTTTACAGATTTTTGAGTTTTTTCTACTACAAAATCAGGCAATGATCTTTCTTCTCTAGCTCTGTTTCTTTCAAGTGCTACTTCGTTAGATGTCTTAGCATGTACCATAAACACTTCATAGCCTTGTTCCTTAAGTTTATTAACTTTTTTCATAGTAGCATTATAGCTAGCACCTGTGCCATCTATAACCATGCCATTACCAGCTTTAGTATATTTTTCTAACTTAGCCTCAGCAGCTTTCCTACCCGCAGCACCTATTTTAGATCTAGTACTTTTTTGCTCTTTAGTATAGTCTTTTTCTATTTCAGGTAAACCTTGCTTAGCTTTTTCAGCTTCTATAAATATATCTTGATTAACAACTTTCCAGCCATCTCTACCTAATTGTAACCCTTTACCTATATTAGATTTACCAGAACCAGGTCCACCTATCATAAATATAGCTTTGTTATTAGGTGTAGGCTTACCAGATGTGTTAGGCTTGTTATAAAAAACTAAACTTTTACTTTTAGCTAATGTATCATCAAAATCAAATACTCTAATTTTTTTAACAGGTTTATTTTTTTTGTTAGCTAATTCTATAGCTTTGTCTCTGTTTTCAAAATTTACTAGTATTTCTGAATTATTTAATTCTTTACTAGCATAAACATCATATTCTTTAGATTCTGTAATATTTTGATCTTTAACTTCTTTAAATTCTTTAGCATTAACCTCTCTTTGTTTTACTTTAACACCTAGACTACTTAGCTCATTATAATTTAAAGTTTTTAACATGTTGAATCTACCTTCTGCAGCTATAGATTCTGCTACTGTTTCGAAAGGTGCATTTTCCCTTATATTTATTTGACGCTCTCCTTCTTTTCCAAAAAATACTTTAGGATTTATAAAATCTCTAACAGACGCACCAGTTCCATCTTTTCGCTCTTGAAGCATTTTAGATATAACAGCTTGAGACAACTTATCTGTTGTTAATTCTAATTCTTTTTTTACTTGTTCTTTATTTATTACTTTGTTTTTATAATTACTTAATGATATAGCTATATCTTTTGTTACTGTAAATAACTCTACTAAGTGCTCGTTGTGGACTTCACCACCTTCTATACCTTTTTTACCAGGTCTAGGATCTAAAGTAAAGCTTTCCATAGGCACAAAACCTTTAAAAATGCCAGTAGATCTATTAGTTTGCTGAGCTAGCACATCTAATATACTTTCCATTGTTTGATTAGTAGGATTTTTTATAAATTCGTCTACTAAAACTTCATAAGCTCTTTTTAATACTTCTTTATTAGCGTTTAAAACTTTAGATACTGGCACGTCTAAACCACCTCTTAAAAGGTTTTGAACTGCAGTTGTTTTTTCTTTTTCAGATAACTTTTTGTTTTTAACTATTTCAGCAACTTTTCTTTTAAAAATACCCCAATTACCAGGTTGAAAAACATTTTCAACGCCTTTTATATCTCTACCTTCACCTAATAAAACTTCTTTACCAAAAGCAGCTTCAAGTATTTCAGGATATGTTTTAGTTTTATATTCGGTATGTGTAAATGGTCTTCCATTAAAAGTAATTCTGTTTCCTAATTTATCTTTAGTTTTAGTATCGCCAAAGCCAATTGTATTAACAATTGCTTTTTGCATTTCTAAAGAAAGATCAGAAAAACTTTTACCTTTTGGTATTATTTTTTTAATAAAATTTTTGTAAAAACTAGATAAAGCTTTACCATTTTTCTTATCAGCTATTTCACGAAGAGATTTTTTATCACCACCAACTTTAGTTCTAAGTTGATTCATACTCCTCTCAGTAGCTTCTTGCATGTATTTTAATCTAACTTCAGATTCTTTTATTTTTAATTCTTTAGCTAAATTTCTTATTTCTGATTTTTCAATTCTATTTATAGATAAATTAGTTATTTTACCAGCTTGATTAAAGTAATCTAACAAAACGTCTTTTTCTCCTTGTTCTAAATTACTTTCATTTACTATTTTATTTACAGCTTTTAAAGTTTTATTTATATCTTCTATTTTAGACTTATCTATATAGTCTATTACTTTATTAGTGGCTTGTTTTAAATCTTTAGACGCTAATGTTGGAGATTTACCATCAGCTATTTGAGAAGGAACATCTTTTAAAGTTTCTCTTATAGTTTGATTAGTTATAATTCTGCCTGTTTGTTCAACTAAAGCTTTTATTCTAGCACTAACGTTAGAATCTTTTCTATACAAATTTGGCTCACCTCTTTCAGTTATTCCCATAACATCTAGAAAATCACTTACCTTTATATTAGACTTTTTAGTCCAAGGCGTTAAATTATCTTTTCTAGTTCCTTTATTATAAAAAGCTTCTAATAAAACATTTTGAACGCCAGTAGCTTTATCTGGTCTAGTTTCAAATATAAAATTACCTTGACTATCTTTTTTGTTAGTTTTTACTCTTTTAGTAGTGTGTTGGTTAGGTAGTAGCGATATAAATAAATCAGGATCTTTATTTATAAATATTTGAGCATTTTTAACATCAGACTTAGTTAAATTACCGGGTTTTGGTTCTATACCGAACATTAACTGAGTTTCTTCAGAAGCTAAATCTTTTAAACTTTTATATGTTTGTTTTTCTAAAAACTCTTTTCTTTCAGCTTCTGTAATTGGTCCTAATTCTTTTTCACCTTTTAAAGACTTAGTAGCTAACTTACTTTTTACCTTAGCAACAGTTTTATCAGACAGACCTTTTAACCTATCAGAAACTACTATTGCTTTTCTTTTTTGTGTTTCAACAGGAGTATCTTTATTGACAATTTTTGCTTCTATTTGCTTAACAATTGTAGGATCGCTTATGTCTTTAGTAAATAAATCGCCTTGTTGACCTAGTTCTTTTAATATACTGCCCAATCTTCCACCACCAAATCCTCCTCCACCAAATAACACTTGTCTTAAATAAGCGCCATATTCAGGATTTTTTAATGGATCATAAGTTTTATTAACTTTATCTAACACATGTAATTGCACTCCCGATCTAAAATCTTCTCTTGTTATTCCTAAATCAGGTACAAATTTAGTGTTTACAAATTCATTTATTAACCCTTGATTGTTTATTAGTAGATCGTTTTTAGCATCAGTTTCAGCTTGAGTATCTCCTTTTTCCTTTGCTTCTTTTAGTCTATTTACAATGTTTTCATTTTCATCTATTATTTCTTTAGATGCTCTAGTTTCTTTAGTTACGGCTTCTCTATTACCTTCTATTAATCTAGTTCCTAATATGTCTATTTCATCAAGCTTAGCTAATGTACCTATTTTGACATCTAATTTACTACCCATCCTAGTTGACTTACCTAATAAAGCCATTAACTGAACCATGTCTTTTGCAGTTTTAGGCGTAGGTGCAAACTTTTCAATACCAGATTCTATTAATATATCTTTAATTTCTAATCTAAATTCATTCATTAAATTAGAAGCTAAGTTAGTGTCAGTGTAATACAACTTAGGATCTGCTAAAAATTCACCCATAAAAGCTAAATACTCTTCTGCAGTTAAGTTCCTGTCTTGTACTTTTCTTAAATCTAAACCGTAAGCATTTTTAATTCTAGTTTCTAACTCTGTCCCAGTATATTGACCAAAATCAAAATCACTAAATATGCTTGACATACGTTTAGTAAAGTTTCTTTTAGCATTAGGATTAGCATCGAAATAAGCATTAACAGCAGCATGAGTAAATTCATGTACAGGTTTACCAGCTGTATAATAATCTAAATCAAAAAACATTTCTTTTGTTTTAGGATTATATTCAGCGGTATTACCTAAATCTTGACCTTTATCATTGGTATCAAATTTTTGATCTCTAAATTCTTTACCTCTACCAAACTTAACTTTAACACCTTCAAATTCAGGTATAACAGCTTTTATACCTTTATTCATAGGTTGAGTTACCATTTGATCAAAATCTTTTTCAAAATTCTTAGAATTAGGATCTAACTTATGATACATTGTTTCAACTTGTATCATTTGATTTAATGTTTGTATTCTTTTAGAATACTCCATAAATTTCTTTTGTTCTTTAGGTGTTAAATCTTCAAAGTTCTTTTTAGGTTTTAAAGCGTCTGGAATAGTAACACCAGCTGATGACTCTATAGAAGTAGCGGTTTCTTTAGGTAATCCCATTAGCTCATTTACTTTAGTTTGCAGATCTGCTACTACTTCGTATTTTCTTCTAGTAGTCATAAGGTCACCTCTTTTTACATGTGTAAAACCAGTAGCTCCAAATACCATACTATTTACTATAGTTCTCCTAAACACTTTATCAAAGTCGCTATACAACTCTTCAAACTCTGTATTAAAGTTTTTGTCACCTATTAAACTTTCATATGCTAATTCAGATACTTGAGCTCCTTCGGCTGATATAGCACCAACAGGTCCAGCTTTAATTACTTTTTGAAATATTGGATTTAACCAAGGAAACTTCTTTTTAAATGGAGTTAAACCAGCTGTAGCTTGGCCTAATGTATAAAAAGTAGCACCACCACCAGGTTTCATGTCTAATATAAGTTGCATTTTAGCTTCTTCGACTAAAGCACCTGTTACAAACTTAGCCATAGGTGACATCTTGCTAATTAATTTAGTATAACCTAAAGCATTCATAGTTCCACCTGTAGCACCTAATATCATTAAGTCAGGAACAAAAGTTCCAACACCAGTTGCTACTTCCTCCGATAAAGAAACATCAATATTTTCTTTTTGCTTATCAGTTAAATCTATTTTACCGCCCATGCTTTTTCTAACTTCTTCAGTTTGATTAGCAACTTTTATAGCAGTATCTAAATCATTTATTCTAGTTCTAGCTGTACCTTTACCACTTGTTATAAAATCATCTGCTTCTTTTTCATTAAAACCTACATAGCCAAGTGTGGCTTTAGCAGCGCTTTCAGTAAAAAACCCTAATGAACTAGGTTTTTCTATAGCACCTACATCAACATTATTTCTCCATAAATTCCTATAGCTTTTAGCTATTGTAGATACTTCATCTATCTCTTCGTTGTATGATTTTATAGCTTTTAAATCTTTATCATTTACCATATTAGGTAAACTATCAAAAAATCCTTCAAAATCTCTAGAATCTACACCTAAATTCCTTAATTGATTTAGTGACACTTCAGCGTTACCATTTTCATCAATAGGTATATTATTGTCTCTTAATTTTTTTAATACTCCAGATCCTATAGGATTTCCACCAGTCAATTGAGCTTTACTAAACTTTAAATTAATAAATTTATTCCTACCATCGGCTTCAAATTGTTGTAAATATAATAACTCGTCTTCATATAGTTTTTTAATAGCTTCCCTTTGAGATATACCTGGATTAGTATTTAAAATATTTTGAACTTTAACACCAGCTGTATTGTCAGTATCTTCAGCTAGCTTAGATAATCTATTTACAGTTTCTTCACTTCTTCCTTGTTCGTTAAAAAAATCTGCAGTTAATTCTTTATTAGTTTTCTGATAAACAACCCCAAAATCTTCACCAAATCTACCTGGCCCACGCTCTGTAGTTGTAGCCAGTACATTTACTTCAGAATCTAAATCTTTATTTTCTTGTAATAACCTTTTTTTATTGTCTTCTAAGTTGTCTAACTGAGCTTCTTTTTGATCACTAGTTATTTCTTGATTATTGTTTACTTGATTTATTTTATTATCTATACTTGTAATTTCAAAAGTTATATCACCTTGTTTTTCTTTTAAAGCTTCTACTTTTAATTGAGTTTCAGATTTTCCTTTATCAGCTTGTATTGCAAATTCGTTTTCAAAGTCTTTGTTTAATGTAGTACTTTCTGGTCTTATTCTACTTAACTTATACTCTTGTTCTACTTTATCTTTATTAGGCTGTTCTAAAGCATTATATATATAATCAAAAGATCCTCTATCAACATCTAAACCTGTTTTAGATTTAAAATCTTTATATATAGTATCTTTTATTTTTCTATTATCCTCAACTGTTAAATTATATGTCTCAGCACCTAAAGTTCCTTCTTCTACTATACCATACTTGCTTAAATTGCTATACACGTCTTTCTGCAGAGAATCCATAACATTTACCATGTTTTGGACTTGCTCTTTATTTGCTTTTCCACCTACTTCTTGAACTTGAGTTCTTATAATAGAAGGCTCACCAGCCATAAATGGAGCTGCAAATTTTTCTACCTTATCATTTATTCTAATATTATATAATCCTTCAGCATCAGGTTTTAAATTCAACCTAGTATCTATACTTATTTTTTCTTCTTTAACAGGTTCTTTTTCTACAAACGGGTTTGTAGGTTCTTCAGCTAAAAGATTGTAAGTTTGTTTTATTAAGTTTAACTTATCATCATTAAGTCCTTGAGCATCATATTTGGAATATAAATCAGTTATTAATGAATCATAATCACTACCATAAGTTTCATTAATTAAATTTATTTTATCTTGGTCTATTTGCTCACCAGCTTTTTCAGAATAAAAATCAACTAAAAAATCATTTATCATAGTACTTTGCTTCTATTTGTAGAATTAAGTTGTTGTTTAATACCTCTAGATTGAAGTATTTGAGATTTAACTAACGCATCGTCATATATAGCTTCCTCATCGCTACCCCAGTCTATCCAACCTCTATTACCGTCTAAAAAGAAATACATATCGTCTTCGTAATCTTCTCCTAATTGTTTTCCAGTTTTATATCTTTTTGGATCAGAAAGTTGTAGTTCTTTAAAAACTAATTTTTTTCTTTGTTTTAAAGCATCTTGTTGTCTTTTCATAAATACAGATCTATCTTCTCCAGGAAATAATCTAGGTCTACCAGGTAAAGATAATATTATGTCATCTACAGCTTTATTAGAATCAGTTATATTTTTTTGTTTAATTTCAGTAGCTGTTAATGATTTAGTGCTTTCTTCACTATCGCTATCAGGTAATGATATGTCTATAGTTAATACATCATTTTTAGGCCCAAAAGAATTTCTAGCCATATCAACTAATTTTTGCTGAGCTATTTTTCTTTGTGCATTACTATTTTCCCAATTACCTTCGCCACCTATATTTAACCAATATCCTTTCATTTTATCATTATCATTTAATATAGGTAAAACAGCTTCTTGCAACATGGAATTATAGTTTGAACCTTCTTTTAAATAGTATTGATCTTTTTTAGTAGTAACAGTTTGCCCTTTGTCATTAACATACTTTGTTCCTTTTCTAATTTTAAACTTGCTTTCATTTTCTTTCATCATAACATCATGAACAGCTTTTAAAGCTTCTTTAGGATCTTCTACAAAGTTAATAGGGTAATCAGGATTTTCACCACTCATTATAGCATTTAAACCTTCTATAGATATTTTTTGGCCGTCTTTATGTACTAGAAAAGTTTTACCATCTTCAATAACTGTAGATACATTGCCGCTTTTATTAGGTGAATACATGTCATTAAACAATTGTGCTATTTCAAAAGTTTTACCAGACCCGTCGTAAAGAAAAGATCCAACTTCGCCTTCTTCTTTATTCATAGCATCTTGAATTTTTTTATTAAAAGCGTTTATGTTTGGTATTGCTGTTTCTATGTTTTTTAATGATTGGTCAAATACTGCTAGTTTAGCATAACCGTCAGCTGCGTCTATGTTGCCAAGTTTTATATCAGAAACAATGCTAGCATATTCTTTAGCTTGTTGCATTTGAGCTTTTTTAAATCCTTCGTCAAAAGTTTGTCCACCAGCTTGTTCTTCACCGGCTATCATTTTCATTTTTTGATTTAAGTAATTTAACTGATCTTGCTTTATGCCTTCAAGCTTAGCTTTTTCTGCTCTCCAATCTTGCAACGCAAATTGATATTCAATATCTTTCTGTCTACCTACTTGTCTAGCGGCTTCTCTTGTTAATCCACTTACTCCGGTTAATCTACCTGGACTTATTGTTTTTACTCTTGGCATTTTTATTATTTTTAATAAGTTTTTCTTTTCATAATCTTACCTACTCCTCCAGGTGCATCTTGTAATTCTTCATATGGAACTCTTTCACCGTTTATAGTTACGTATCCCATTGATCCTATTTGACCTGGTCTAGCTTGGTCAACCTGCATTAAACCTTTACCAGGAAAAGCAGACACAGCTTGATTTCCAGTAACAGATCCCATGTACCCTAAATCTTCAATAACTGGTTGGTCTTGCTCGTCAAATATATCTAAATTCATTTGCTCTTCAATACTTTGTGGTTGGCTTCTAGTTAATTCATCTACGTCAACACCGCTTGTCACTTGATTACCTGTAGCTATTTGAGAATCTATTAAAGATTGATCTCTTCTAACTTGACTTCCTTGCTTGCTACCACTACCTAATCCTCTAGCAGCTTGTAAACCTAAGCTACCTAATGCTCCAGCCATATCAGCTGCTCTTTCTCCGTAAGCAAATTGTTCCATACGTAGTTGATCAGCTTTACTTTGTTCATAGTCCATTTGTTGGCCTTTTCTTTGCATTTCAGCATTTTGAACCATTATTTCTCCTTGAGCTTTTAATCTTTCATTAAATACTTCTTGCTTTTCAATATCAGCCGCAATACCAGCCTTACTTCTCAATGCTGCTTGAGCAAGCGCAGTAGCACCGCCTGCGGACGCTCCTTGAGCTCTTAATGTATCTAGTGTATTAGCTAAAGCTTTATCAGTTTCTTCCATTTTAATTTGATTAGCTTGAGTAGCTACACTTAAGTTTTCATATGGATTATATATAGGAGTTTCCATATAATTTTTCATAAGAGTGTCAACATAGCCTTGTTGTTTCTTTAAATCAGTTTTAGCTTTTCTATTTTTTATAAAAGCATCTACACCTAAAACAGCAGAAGGCACAGCAGCACCTGCAACTGCCCACATATTGTAAGTTTGATTAGGCATTTGACTTCTATTAAGCTCTATGGCTTGATCTATATTTAAACCTTTATATCCGTTACTCATAATAATATTTTATCTTGATGATACTGCAAATTCTGTTGATACAGCAAATAATTCTTTTGTTCCTCCAGGTCTAGTAGTAGAGTCTGTAGATAGTTTAACTGTAGCAAAATATCCTTTTATACCTGTCATAGAAGACCCAAATACGACTTCTCCAGGTGTTGCTTCACTATTGTTAATTAAATTAGCATAGTATTTATTTTCTTTTAAATAAAAACCAGCTCTATAAGGTATACCTCCTTCAGTGTATAATCCTTCTTCATAGCTCTTTACAGAATTAGTTTCGTCTAAATCCTGGTTAATGTTAGGCTGCAGCGTAAAAGTGTCAGAAACAAAACTATCTACTTGCCAGCCGCTACTTCCTTCGTAGTTTATTGTTTTAAAGTTTTTGTTAATAGAAGGATTTGCATTAAAAACAAAAGTTATAGAAGAATTATTAGATACACCATAATATTCATTTGCATTAGCCTCCGCATCGTAATGTAAATATAAAGAGCCATTTTTAGTTGTAAAAAAGTTGTTTTTTAAACTAAACATAAAATTTGGCCTATAAGTATAAAATGTAGTCCATCCACTTACTTTTTCATCAAATGTAAGTGTATTATAATAATCACTTGTTTCGTCTAGTGTTTTACTACCTGAATGTCTTTGTAAAGATACTGTATAGTTGTTTTTGTAATTATCAAAACCGCCTTCTATTTTATCTTTTTCATAGTATACAAATCTTACTTCAGGATCAGCTGCAACTCCTGGAGAATAAATTTGTAAAGGTCCATTATCTAAAAAAACAACATTAACAGAAACTCCACTAATATCAATTGTACCAGTGCCTGTTACAAAAGAGTTGACAGACTGCCATACTCCACCACCGCTAACATTATCGTTTAATTGAACTTGAGAACCAACTATTAGTTCTTGCAAGTCATTTAATCCTTTTGGTACTACTCTAATCCAAGGGCCTAAAGGCGTAGGTATTGCCACTGGTGGCGACGCTTGATATCTAGAATCTTGTGGGCCTTGCACTATAACTCCTGTTGTTTGATCATATTGTAATTGAAAAGAAGTGGTAGTTATTACTTTTCTATCTGAAAGCTTAGATAGCTCATCTCTAAAGTAATCTGCCATTCCATATCCAGATATCTCAGTTAAACCATCTCTTGATAACCTCATTATAGCATTACGGTCTTTATCTGCAAAATATCTTCTAAAGCCAAAATGAGCAAAACTTTCTGGATTTCTACTTATTCCGTAATCACCGCTGTATGGAGTAACTTGCCCTATTACTACATTAGATGTAGCTCTTATTGGAGTTCCTTCAGCTGAGTAAATAGCATCTTTATCTATTAAAGCTTGGCTAACTTTATTTTCTTGAAATATAGTTAAATTATTATCCATAGCATACAATAGCTGTATAGAACCGTTATGAGGATCTACTGCTTTTGTTATGTCTTCAGCTACTGAAAAAATATTAGTATTGTTTATATTTGTTCTTGAGTTAAAAACACCTGAATATATTAAAGCATTATTCCTATGTTTGACATCGTTTGAATCTTCTTTTAAATAAGCTCTAACTCCTAAATCAACTTGAGTGTTATTATAACCACCTCTTATTCTAGATTCTTCTATAATCCAATTAGAGCCATTATTAAAATTATACTCAGCATTCGCTTGAGGCCAAACGTTTGAATAAGGTGCCGTATTACTAGATGTTGTAGGAAAATTAGGATAATTATCGTCAGTATTGTTTAAAAAAGGTATGCCAGGAAATAACTTTACATATTTAGGCATAAGACTACTATTATTAGATATTAACGGAGTAGTAACCTGTTTTAACCAAAACGAATTATAGTATTTTACTTCTAAATTAAAACCCATTAATCTTTAGTTATTAAAAATTGAACATTATACTCATTTGATCTTAAAAAGCCGGTAGATTCAGAGGCATCTGAAACGTCTATTATTACATTATATAACCAAGAACCTTTATATCTATTGTCACCTGGCTTGTTATTTGGTAATTCACTTTTAGATATTTTACCACCCCCTGGTATTGTAAAGGAAAGAGTAGCTTGACCTGTATTATTATTTGTATCTATAATAAAATTAGAAACTTTATTTACAGCAGTATTTTGAGCGTCAACTACTGATAAGTAGTAGGTTATTGGATTTGACTGTAAAAAAGATAAATTAGCGTAAGCATCGTATCTTATGGCTGATTTAATTCTATATGTAAGACCTTGAAGTCTAGGCGTTGAAGAAACTGGAAATCTATTAAAATTATTTTCATCATAAGGAAGAGAAAGTGGATCATAACCATTACTAGTATGGCTTATGTCAGCAAAAGAATATTTAAAATTACCTCCATCAGTTCCAAGATTTACAAAATTTCTTGTTGCAGTAACTATAGCATACTCACCACTCCAAGAAACTGCAGGTGGACCTGGGTTAAATGGTTGAGGATTGTTAGTATCTAAATCAGTTAAAACATTACTAATATCTCCATTGGTATTTAAAAATGGCTGTATACCCGTGTTTTTTATTAAAGAACCATAAACACCAGGATAAGTTTGTTGATCTGGTATCGTTGATATTCTATATATTTTAGGTTGAATATTTGTTAAATCAACATCTTTATCAACTAAAACATCTGGAAAACCATCAACATGTAATCTAAATTTAATTGTGTAGCTATTTTCAACGTCGGAATCTGCATCAAAAACAATTCTAGAAGCAGCAACAAGTTTAAAAGTAGCTGGAGTACTAGGAGCTGAAGGCGCTGAAACTTGCGATATATTAAAAGGTGAGGTTACTACAGAACCATTTCCGTTTTTAACTTCTTCTATAGTTATATTAGCAGATATATCTTGTACAGGTGTTGAATTAGAATTTATTATTTGAAATACGTTAGTAACAGTGCTTCCTACAGTAGCAGTTTCTAAAAATCCATCTGTCAAAAAATCAGATATATCATTAGGTGCTTTTGAGTCAAAGTCTGTTATAGAGTTAGCTATAGACTCGTTTAACTCTTGTATTTTTCCAGATGTAGAAGTTTCATAATATATATCTAAAGCTGATTTAAAAGGTTTAGTTTCAAAAACCATTAAATCTTTAGCAAACTTAAAAGTCGCGCTACCCTGATCAACTCCTTTAAATCCTAATCTATTTTTAGTTTTTAACGTTGCAACTAAAGGATTTTTATTGTTGTTTAAGTATAGCGGATCTACATTTCCCTCAGGACCCGGATATATATAAGTAGGATCTGGATACTGAGAATGAGTATTAGAAGTAGCGTTTGAGTAATGTAAGTTTATATTTTTCTTAGTTGTCCAATCACCCATTTCTATAAATGGCTTAATATTAGTTACTTCTATTTTTTCAGGAGAAGAATTTTGTTGATTAACAAATGCAAATCCTGAAGTAGTTGAATAGTTTAATTGTTTTACTCTATTAAATAATACTGTGCTAGAAGAGTATATATCATCAGAAGGTCCTACTTCTTTAAGTTCTCTTGGTATTTTGTTTATATTATCATTAAATAAAGCTATATGAGATACACTTGAATCTTCAGAATATGTTAAAGGCGTTAATGCTGTGTCAAAAGCGCCTGTGTATATAACATTACCAGTTAAAGCTCCTGGAGTATAAACATTATAATAATCTTGTTCTTTTTGCTGCACAACTACTTTATAAGTATACCAGCCTAAAGGGTTTTCGTTTTCTACCCAAATACCATTATAATCATCTTTCTTTTCAGTTGGTATAGGTTCATTAAAAGAAACTTGCAATGAGTCGCCCGGCCAAGTTAAGGGGTTTGTGCCTCCATTTGTGTAGCTGCTAAATATTGTCGATGTTAAGTTAGTAGATGAATTACTTGCGTCATTTATAATTACATTTGAAGATCTTCCATATCTATCTTGAAGCACAACACCTACCTGGTAAGATCTACCTTGTTTTAAAGTGTGATTTAAGAACTCTTTATTAATATTAGAAGTTGAATCTCCTTTATTTACTTTACCTAGTGAATAATCTAGTTTTTCTAAGCTTTTATTGTTTTGTAAAAAATTACCATATATTATTCTATTTCCTACTGCCTCTTGACTAGCTGCTCTCATAGGCACTATATCACTTACTCTTACTATTTCTTTTTCTGGTAATACCTTTGTAGGTTTTTGAGAAGTATAATTATATACGTATTTAGAACCTAAGCTTGTAACTGCTAATATCGCGCCTGAACCAGTTGGTGGACCTCCTAAAGCTGGTACATTTAACTCTTGACCAATAGAATAATCGCTATTAGAAGATGTTATTACAGCGCTAGTAACTCTACCCGCGCCATTAACAACTATAGTTCCTTTAACTGCTCCGTTTGTATCTAAAATAACATTAGTATATGTACCGGAAGTATAATTACTACCAGCTTCTTTTATAGAAACAGTAGATACAGTTGATTTTAAGTTTTTAACACTTACGTCAGCTATTACTTTCAAGTTCTCTTCGTCAGAAGTTTTGTAAAGTAATTGTATTTCTTTTAACTTTAACTTATCTTCTACTTCAGTTACAGAATAAGGTAAATCAATAACTAAGCCAGCTGTAGTAATTTGATTTTCCATAAAATCAACTATACTTGAATCTTTAGTTTTTTCGTCGTCTAGCTGTGTAAAATACCCATATTGCTCAGGAACAAAAGCGTGTTGCGTAAATGGAGCTGTTAAAGAGTATTCGTCATCGTCGTATTTAAATCTATAACTAAACCTTACAAATTTTTCTTTTAATAAGTTTTTATCACCATTAAAACTAGATCTATAATCTGGATTTTTTATTTGAAACATATACACACCACTGCTACCCCATCCTAGTTGTGTAGGTATATCAGTAACTGTAACTCCATCTATTGTTTTTAAGAAAACACCATCAGGATTTGTAGAAGTATCTATATTTTGAACTAAAGCGTAAACATTTTCTTCATCGTTCATGTTTCTTACTCTAATATCTATAGATGGAACTCCTGAACCTAAGTGGGCAGCTATATCAGTATAAGAAGAGCTAGAGTTAAATATTAAAATATCGTGAGCTTGATTTAAAACTTGACCTGGAGCCCCAAAAAAAGGTGGAAGCCATTCATCTACTTCGTTTTTTAAAGTAGATTTAACAACTCCATTTATTGTATCTAAAAAAGATATAGAATTATATGGTGCGTATTTAGCTACAGAAATATGATCTTCATGAGTATAATATGTTAGCGGGTTGGCTATAGCTGTTTTTACATTTATTTTTCTTGGTTGATTTCTATTGTCAGTCCAAAAAAGTAAATCTTCAATTAAGTTAACGCCTAATATAGGGTGAGTTTTTGAAAAGTTAAGAAAAGTTCCAGAAACTATTATTTTAAACTTTATATTAGAAGTATTTATATTTTCGTTACTTTCAGGTGGAAACTCGCAGTAAGCTATATAATTATTAGCACCAAATCTAACAAAGTTAGTGTAATCTCCAGACCCACCAGCGTTAGCACTTTGCTTAGATAAGTTTCTTAAACTATTTGTAGAAGAGTCTGAAAAGTTTGTTATAAAAAAGAATATTCTATTATTAGCAGTATCTACATAATTACCTATAACTTCTAAATTGTAATCTGTTAATCCAAAATTAGTTAATAGCTTGTTACCTCTTATATTTTCTAAAGCCCCCACACTGGCGCCTTCAGAGGAACTAACACTAATGTTTTGTCCATCTCTATACTCACCGTTAGGTATAAGTCTAGCATCTAAGTCTTTATTCATCTTAGACTTTAGAAAAGTATTTTTAATTTCTGGCATACTTAATGTTTAATCCATTTAGATTTGTTTCTAAACACTTGAG
>MDSZ01084739.1_pt1 | contig 17218 bp, 13 predicted proteins | sample 811201 | NCBI WGS metagenome assembly MDSZ01 (sample SAMN05326647, study PRJNA326480) | marine metagenome | isolation source: seawater | place: Indian Ocean: North | collected 2010
ACGAAGAATTTAGTTTCGAAAGTATAAATTATTACAAAAAGGAGAGTTTTTCGAAGGTTGCCTCTTCTCCGTTACTAGCGGAGATTGCCGACAATAATGATATAGCAATTACTGCTATTGGGGATTGAGGCTCATGCACATCGTGCTGTATGCATGATGGCTTTGCGCTTGAAAAGTATCGAATTCCCACGGCAGTAATCTGTACGACCACATTTCTTCATGAAGCGCATCAACAGCGTGCCGCATTAGGTATGAGGGATCTAGAACCAGTGGCTATAACACATCCTCTCAGCACTATCTCTGATGAGGAAATAGAAAAGCGCGTGGATGAGGCTACTGTGCAAATCCGTAGGGTCTTAATGGGAAAATAATTGATTCTTTTAAGCGAGCATAGGCCTCTCAACAGTCTATATTATTTTTAGCACGTTGCTGAAGGGAACCTGCTCTGTAATGGCGGTTACTTTTGGTGCGCGTTGTTTGCCAAATTCGAATTTCGATAACGAGCGCAGCTAGTAAACTAAAAAAGATTGCTAGAGGACGTTCAAGAAAAATCATCGGCCCATCATTATGGAGCAGTAAGGCTTGGCGTAATGCACGTTCTGCCCCGGGCCCAAGGATAAACGCGACAATAAATGCGGGTAAACTGTAGTCGAATTTCTTAAAAAATAACCAACAAACCCGAAGACCAACATCATCAATAAGTCACACATCTGGTTGCGCATAGCATAAACTGCAACAATTGATGTTAGAAAAATGAAGGTATAAATAACGCGCATTGGCAATTTGGCCATGGCTCGGCCTATCAGGCCTGATCCCCAGTACCCAATCACATAGTAAGTCGCTATACAGAGTAGTCCAGAAGTAAACAATCCATAGATCGTATCTTTTCCCTCGATAAAAATACTGCGAGAGCTGGTACAGCGACAGAAGCTATAGCAAAAGTGCTAGTTGCGAAAAATATTTTGAGATTCATAATCAAATCTCTGTACGATGCAAAAATTTACTACATTATCATTGTTTTAGTATTATAAACTTCACTACTTTTTATCATAGCACTACCAACTGCGATATTTCTAGTAAGGGCTTCTGCTATGATTAATCTAATAATAACAAGTATGATGTATACTGCCTGAGCTATTATCCATCTACAAATAGCAAGCCATGAGAGGATTGGCCATGACAATAGAAACAGTAGCAGTTTTAAGCCCCGGTGATATGGGGCACAATTATGGCATTGCGCTCGGCAAGGCGGGCTTTCGAATCATCACCTGCCTCGATGGGCGCAGTGAACGCACCAAGGAGTTGGCACTGAAGGCCAATTTTGAGGATATGGGTAATATTGATGATGTTGTTCTCGAGGGCGATTTGATTTTATCCATAATGCCTCCAGCTAATTCAGTAGGCATTGCGAAAGAAATAGCTAAAGCAATGAAAAGAACAGGGTCCAAACCTCAATTTGCAGATTGCAATGCCATATCGCCGAGCACCTCTAAGGTTGTTGGCACGCACATTGTTGGCGCTGGAGCTAATTACATTGATGCTGGAATTGTTGGTCCCGGGCCTGGAACTCGCGAACGGCCCACTAGCATGTATGTCAGTGGCCCTGATACCAAGGCAGTGATGGAAATTAACGGCCCACACATTGAAGTTATAGATCTTGGTACTGAGATTGGTAAAGCCTCAGCTGCAAAGATGTGTTACGCTGCTATTACTAAAGGAAGTTGGACACTATATACGACCGCACTCGTAACTGCGGAGGCACTCGGAGTTTCAGAACATCTTCATAGCGCGCTCGAACAGAGCCGTCCGGCTATCTGGGCCGACATCAATAAGATGTTACCTCGGTTGCCGCTCGATGCGGGCCGTTGGATTGGTGAAATGGAAGAAATAGCTGAGACCATGGGAGCAGCTGGGGCTTCATCACACTTCCACCGCGGTGCAGCCGAAACAATGGAACTTCTTGATTCTACACCAATCGCTCAAGAAACAAGGGAAAATTATGATAAAGATCGAACTTTGCAGCAATGTATTGAAATTTTTGCAGAACATTTGCCAGTAAAAAGTGCGAACAAAAACTAAGAAATATATTTGTCCGCAAAGTATCGACATCAATTTAGCAACTTGGCCTGTTTCGGAGGGTCTCTTATCTCACCGATTATAATAGAGGGTGTTGCATGTGTAGCTGGGAAGACGCACGGGTATTAGAGGAAGAATTATTGAGCGCCTGCGAGGTTCGGAAAACGGCTTGCGGAGATGGGCACATGGTTTGGCGCATTTGGGGTAGTGGGCCTCCCCTAGTAATGCTTCACGGAGGGGCTGGTTCGTGGCGGCATTGGGCGCTGAACATTCGCAGTTTGGCGAGGCACTTTACGCTCTTTATTGCAGACTTGCCTGGTTTAGGAGACTCCGCTGAGCCGCCAATACCTTTCGATAATAATAATTTCCGTTTCTCTGTAGGGCATTTAGCTAATATAATTTGTGACGGCATTAATGCATTGATCGGAGAAAAGGCGCATTTTAAAATTTTGGCTTTTTCCTTTGGCGCTATAAATAGCGGATATGTAGCATTGCGTATGGGATCACGCGTTCAGCACCTGACCCTTGTTGGTGCAGGGGCGATGGGATGCACCTGGAGTGGTTTGCCTGCTGAGCCTAAATCACTGAGGGGCACAAAGACAGAGAAAGAGCGGCGTGAAGTGCACCGTCATAACCTAGGTATATTAATGATTGGAAATCCAAATAATATCGATGACAGAGCAGTTTACCTTCAGTCAGAAAACATTTCCCGAGCAAGGCTACGCAGTTACCGCATAGCGGGAACTGACACCCTTCGTTGGGCACTTGAGCAGGTCAACATTCCCATGAGTGGTATTTGGGGGCGGGGCGATGTCTACGCTATGCCAGATCTGGAAGGGCGGATCGATGTCATAAAAGGGATCTTTAGCAGTGCTGACTGCAGGATCATTGAGGGGGCTGGTCATTGGGTTATGTATGAGGCGGCTGATACTTTTAATCAGATAGGGTTGGAACAATTAGGCGCAATTGCTCATAAAGGCGAGGATGAGGTTGGGCAAGCAAATGCACGCTGACGAATATATCGCGAAAATAGAATCATTGTCGGATGTAAAGACTTCGCGTTGCGGTGGAGGGGAAATGGTCTGGCATGTTTGGGGTGAAGGCGAGCCTTTGATATTATTTCATGGCGGGTTCGGAAGCTGGATGCATTGGATCAAAAATATCGAATTCTTTGCTCGTCATTTTCAGGTATTCTGTCCTGATATTCCATGTCATGGGGATTCCTCCATGGCCCCTCAGCCGCACGACGCACCGAACATAAGCAAGATCATCTCTGATGGCATAGATCAGGTACTGCCAAATTTTACAAAATTGCGAATGTGCGGGTTTTCATTTGGGGGAATTATGGCCGGCAATACAGCAGTATGGCAGGGCGAACGCGTACACAAATTGCTAATAGTGGGGTCGAATGGTCTTGACTGCAGAAAAGGACCCATTTCCGGTTTACAGGATTGGCGTAAATCAAATACTTCAAAAGAACGACTTGTTTGCCATCAACGTAATCTCGAGATCATTATGTTCGGAAATCCACAAAATGTCGACGATCTGGCAATCTGTATCCAAGATAGGAATACTCGGCGATCCCGAATGAAGTCTCGTCATATTGCGAGCACACCGGCGCTGCTCAATGCGTTGCCGAAGTTGAAGGGCAGTTTATATGGCATCTGGGGCGAAAAGGATGTCTACGCTAGGGATTACATGTATGAACGTCGTAACGTGTTTGAACGGATACAACCTGGTTGTGAATTTGAAGTCATTCCTGAGGCTGGTCATTGGGTGCCTTATGAAGCAGCTGCACAATTTAATTTGTTAGCATTGGAAATGTTAAGGGATTGAGCTTGCATGCTACTGGAAAAACAACGAGAGGCTCTTAAAGGAGGTGTTCCGCGGCATGGGGAAACACCGGCAGATTGTGTTGCTCGGTTTGATAGTTCAGCAAAGATCTTAAATACCCCTTGCGGTGATGGAAGTATGGTGTGGAGAAAATGGGGTGATGGTGATCCAGTGCTTTTTTTTCATGGCAATCACGGCTCCTGGACCCACTGGATCCGGAATATCAGTGTTGTAGCTGAGAGATACGCCGTTTTTTGCGCAGATTCTCCGGGGCTTGGAGACTCCTCCCTGCCTCCATCTCCTTACAGCCTGGAGTGTATCATAGATGCATTCGAAATTGGGATTAAGGATTTAATTTCCGAAAAAGTACCGATTCATTTTATAGGGTTTTCCTATGGAAGCGCTATTGCTGCTAATACAGCGCTTCGCCTCAAAGAGCGTGTGAAATCATTGACGATGTGCGCATCTGCACGATTGACAGCAACTGCAGAAATTCCGCGCGTCATGAAAAGCTGGCGCCGCGCATCAACAGATGAAGATAGGTGGGAGGCACACAGACACAATCTCGCTGAGATGATGATCGCAAAGCCGGAGTGTATCGACGATCTAGCTGTTTACCTGCAAAGTCAAAATGCGCCACGTGCACGCATACGTACGAAGGAATTTATTCCCCGCGATAGCTTGATAAACGCTCTTATTGGGTTGAGAGGTGTACCTATGCTAAATATCTGGGGAACCGAAGACGGTTTCTTTAGGGCATTTCTTGAAAGCAAAACAGAACTTATTGACGGAAACAATATCGAGCTTGATGTAAAGACCATAGCCAATGTGTCCCACTGGTCACCCTATGAGGCATACACAACTGTCAACGAATGGTTAATGGAGTGGTTTCAGGCACATGATTAGATTTAGTAATACCAATGGAAAATGATGGTCTGGTTGGCGGCTTTCCGCGCATCGATGAAACACCAGAGGAGTGTGTGGCTCGTTTTGAGAATGCAGCCGAGATTGCTTATACACCATGTGGTGATGGCCATGTGATATGGCATATTTGGGGAGATGGTGATCCTTTACTGCTATTGCATGGCAATCATGGAAGCTGGACTCACTGGATCAAAAATATACCATTTCTTTCCGAACAATATCGGGTCCTTGTTCCAGATGCTCCTGGGTTGGGGGACTCCTCGGTACCTCCGGAACCTCATTCCATGGATGGGATAGCTTCTATCATGAACTCGGGTCTGGACAACTTAATAGGGTCCAAAACTCGATGTCATATGGCGGGTTTCTCCTATGGCAGTACACTGGGTGGTTACATGGCAATGGGCTTAGGGGCACGTCTCAAGACATTCGCTATGATAGGAGCGGCTCGGTTGACTGGCCAACGCACTATGGTAGAGGGCTTGATCAACTGGAAACGCTTGAAAGATCCAGAAGAGATCGTTGAGGCGCATCGACACAACCTAGGTCAAGTTATGTTTAGCGGACCGAGAGCAGTTGACGATCTTGCTCTTTATACCCAGGTCAAAAATGCGCCGCGAGCCAGAGTGAAGGCCCACCATTTCGCTCGTCGTCTAACCCTGCCAGATGCATTGGTTGGATCGGCGGCACAAATTTGTACTTATTGGGGCACAGCAGATCAGTATTACCCCCATTATATTCAATCATACGACGAGCAGATTACTGCGCGAGGTCTTAAAATAAAAACTGAAATCATAGAGGGTGCTGGTCATTGGACAATTTATGAGGCACCAAACGAAATGAACGAAAAATTGCTCACATTTATGAAATCGCATGATTGAAGCTATTTTAAAACTGTAATTGTAGCCAATGTATTTCGACTCCAGATTGTGGCCATATACTAAAGGTGTGCGCTTACGCATTTTAGCAGCAGTCCTTGTTGGACTGCTAGCAGCCTCATTCGGTGTAGGACGTTTGGCTTTGCTTGGCTGGTTATTGGGGCAGGTCTGGGAGGGCACGCCACTAACTCAATTATTGGTGCCAATATCAGTTATTGCGGTCGTGATGTTATGCCGAGGTTGGCTTGAATATTGGCGCAACATGATCGCGCACAAGACAGCAGCTAAGGTTCAGTTGCATATCCGCAAAATATTGTACAAACAGGTAGTCGCACTCGGACCATCTTATTTTGGGAACGAAAGAACAGGTTCAGTAATAGCTGCTATGATTGACGGTGTTGAGCAGTTAGAAATTTATTTTGGCCAATACATACCACAGCTTTGCATCGCCACTATAACGCCGCTTGCAATTTTCGTGGGTGTTGCATTTTTGGATACTCCCGTCGCGCTAGTAATGCTTGGGGCAGCTTTAGTTACACTGGTTGGGCCGCAGATTTTTCATAAAATGGAAGCAAAAAATTCGCGGCAACGCTCAATTGCATTCAAAGCCTTTGCTGCAGAATTTCTAGACGCGGTTCAGGGGCTTGGCACACTGAAGGCATTTGGACAAGCGAAGAGACGTGCATTATATCTAGCGCTGAAAGCGAGGGAATTACTGCGTTCCACCATGTGGGTCCTCGCTACGAATCAGATTGCGCGTGGTCTAACAGATGCTGGTATTGCGGTGGGTGTTGCGGCGACCCTAACATTGGGAGCCTACCGGTTGGTCGAAGGAGAAATTTCGCTTACTGCTTTATTGATTATCCTTATGATGGGTACCGAGGCTTACCGTCCACTTCGCGATATGCGGTCATTGCTTCACGCTGGCATGACCGGAAGGTCGGCAGCAGATATGATGCTAGGGCTTTTAGGTTCGAGACCCGAAATTCAAGAGTGCGTCGACGCTCAACCAACTCCCGATTTATCCCCAACAATTTCATTCGAAAACGTAAAATTTTCGTACCCCAATTCCCGACGCAAGGCTCATAGAGGGTTGAGCTTTGAATTAGCACAAGGGGAGAGGGTCGGCATAGTTGGTCCATCTGGTTGTGGTAAGTCGACGATTGTCAAGTTGTTACTCCGACAATATGATCCGAGTGAGGGTGAGATTCTACTTGGTGGAATTAAGTTACGTGATTTGCGATTGGAGGATCTCCGCAAACAAATGGCAGTCGTAAATCAAGATACCTATCTTTTCCATGGAACGGTCGAAGATAATATCCGCCTAGGAAAGCCAGACGCCACAGAAGATGAAATAAAGGCCGCAGCAATTTCGGCCAATGCACATGAGTTTATAAAACAATTGCCACAGATGTATGAAACTACCATCGGCGAACGTGGCATTAGACTTTCGGGCGGCCAGCGTCAGCGTATCGCTATCGCAAGAGCCTTGTTACGCGATGCGCCGATATTAGTGCTTGATGAAGCCTTGTCGTCCGTAGATGCTGAAAATGAAGCGATCATTCAAGAAGCGCTTGACCGATTAATGCAAGGCCGAACGGTGTTAATTTTTGCTCACCGGCTTTCTAGTGTTATAGGTGCTAACAGAATATTGGTCTTGGAAAATGGAAGAGTTTGTGAGCAAGGAGATCATGAGGAGTTGCTTGCTGCTGGCGGAATTTATCACAAACTAATGGCTGCACAGGCAGCTCAAGTAGGAGAATATCAGGTTTCATATTTCGGTACAGACGACACCACACCAAACCAAACGAAGAAAACGAACGATGTTGGTTATCTTGCTGAGGCTGAAGCACAAAGTGAGCCCACTGATGCCATACTCAGAGCAAATGGAATGGGCTGGTTAGATGTATTCCGTGAATTATTGAGTTTCGCCGGACCTTGGCGTATTCAGTTGTTGACGACTTTCATGCTGGGTGTGGCACGGGTTTGCGCATTTATTGGTGTGGGCGTGATGGGTGCGTTAGCAGTAAGTGCAATTAAGCTAAACGGACCATTCGAAGTGTATTTAATATGGCTCGGTATTCTCGCTCCCACGGCAGGTGTCCTTCATTGGCTCGAAAGCTGGCTTGCCCACGATTTTGCTTATCGGATGCTTGCAGAGATGCGGATCCAATTGTTTGAAAAACTTGAGGCTTTGGCACCATCTTATTTGCTTAGAAGACGTACTGGTGATCTCGTAAGCATGGCGACACAGGATGTTGAGACAATCGAGTATTTTTTTGCACACACTATTGCACCGGCATTTGTCGCGGTTTTGGTTCCATTTGTTGTTTTTACAGTATTGATAGTAGAAGGGTGGCAACTTGCGTTAGCGCTCGCTCCGTTCTTAGCGTGGGTTGCTTTAAGTCCCTTTCTTATGCGTAAGCGTATTGACCGGTTAGCATCGCGTGCGCGGGAAGTACTAGGGAACTTAAATGCTCATGCTGTAGATACGGTCCAGGGGCTAGTAGAAATTACAGCATTTCAGGCGGAACGACGTCGCGAGATTGAGTTTATTCAGAAGGTGCGGGAACACCATCAAGTTCGTCTTCCTTTCTTCTCAGATATGACTGCACAGGCGGCCATGTTAGAAACCGCTATCGGCCTCGGTGGTCTTGCCGTCATCACAACTGGTGCTCACCTTGTCACAGTTGGGTCATTTGAACCTGCTAATTTACCCCTTTTGACCATTCTTGCGATGGCCGCGTTTTTACCGATTTCAGAAATTGCTCATATTGGTCGACATCTTGCTGACACACTCGGATCGACACGCAGGGTTTACGCAGTTCATGGCGAGCCGGTTGATGTAACCGATGGGCCGGGCGCTTCAATGCCAAAAAATGTGGGTGGGGCAGAGCTGGCTCTAGAAAAAGTATCGTTTCGTTATTTTGGGCGCAAGCAAGATGCTCTGCATAAGATTGAATTCCCCATTCCTGCCGGTAAAACCGTGGCACTAGTGGGCCCATCGGGTTCAGGCAAAAGTACCACTGCACACCTCTTGATGCGATTTTGGGACCCAAATAACGGCCGGGTGACGATGGATGGCTGTGATCTTCGCGAATTTGCGCTTGATGACCTGCGTCGGCAAATAGCACTCGTGGCTCAGGATACCTATCTTTTCAACGACACCTTAAAGAACAATATATTAATGGCCAAGCCAGACGCTAGTGATGCTGAGGTTAATAAGGCTGTACAAAGAGCTGCGCTTGGAGATTTCGTTTCAACCGTGCCAGGTGGATTGGATTCCTCGGTTGGCGAACGTGGCATGCATCTTTCTGGAGGGCAGCGTCAACGAGTTGCGATTGCGCGTGCATTCCTAAAAGACGCACCCGTGCTTATTTTGGACGAAGCAACCAGTCATCTCGACGCTGTAAGTGAGGCATCTGTGCGAGACGCCTTGAAAGAATTAATGGCAAATCGCACCACGCTCGTTATTGCGCATCGATTATCGACAATTCGTGAAGCGGATTTAATCGTAACGCTTGAAAATGGTTCTATTTCCGAAGTTGGGTCGCATGACGAATTGCTTTCAAATAACGGATTATATGCAAAATTAGTTTCGCGTCAGATGGTTGGGTCGGCACAGAGCATTGCCTAAAAAACCCCAGCCCCTTGCGCTGGAGGCCAATACCGGCTGTAATTGAGGTGTATAGAAATACAAGCAGAAATATAGGAGGTACTGATGGCAGCTCTGAAGCGCTATCAGCATTACATTAATGGTAAGTGGATAGACCCATCCAACGATGATTGGATAGAAAGTTACAACCCTTATTCGGGAAAACCGTGGGCCGAAGTTCCTCGCGGAGATGCTGCGGATGCTGATCGTGCTGTTTCGGCTGCATTCAAAGCTTACTCATCTGGTGTTTGGCCTAATTTGGGAGCTACAGAGCGCGGTAGCCTGATGCGTAAGTTGGGGGACCTCGTTGCTACCAATTCCCAAAAGCTTGCAGCCATTGAAGTTCAAGACAATGGCAAGCTCATGGCAGAAATGGGTGCACAGCTAGGCTATATTCCCCAATGGTATTATTATTTTGGTGGATTAGCTGACAAGATTGAGGGATCAGTCTTGCCGATTGATAAGCCCGACACATTTAATTTTACTGTTCATGAGCCACTAGGGGTGTGCGTTGCAATAACGCCATGGAATTCCCCGTTATTGATTACTGCTTGGAAACTTGCTCCAGCTTTGGCAGCTGGCAATACGGTAGTGATAAAGCCATCAGAATACACTTCTGCATCTACTTTTGAGTTTGTAAAATTAGTTGAGGAGGCAGGCATTCCACCGGGTGTTATAAACGTTGTTTCCGGCTATGGTAAAGAAATAGGTGAGGCGCTTGTTGCGCATGAAAAAGTTGCAAAGGTTTCTTTTACCGGCGGCACGGGTAGTGGAACTCGGGTTTACGAAAATGCTGCTAGCGGTCTTAAAAAGGTTAGTCTTGAGCTTGGGGGTAAATCACCGAACATTGTGTTTGATGACTGCGAGATCGAGAATGCAGTTAAAGGTGTGATATCGGGGATATTTGCAGCTACTGGGCAAACATGCATAGCTGGATCTCGCCTCTTGGTTCAAGAAAGCATTCATGATGAGTTTGTGGATAGGCTAATTATATTAGCTAAAACCGCGAAAATGGGCGATCCTATGTCAATAGAAACACAGGTTGGCCCCGTAACGACACCGCCGCAGTTTCAAAAAATTCTTGGTTATTTTGATATAGCGAAAGAAGATGGAGCAGAGTGTGTGCTGGGTGGTAGTAAATCCGAAGACCCAGCCCTTGAGAATGGTTGGTTTGTCCAGCCGACAATCTACACGGGTGTAAAAAACTCAATGCGCATTGCTCAGGAAGAAATATTTGGACCGGTATTGTCAGTAATTCCATTTAAAGATGACGACCACGCGGTCGAAATCGCTAATGATGTCGTTTATGGTCTTGCTTCAGGTGTATGGACACAGAGTATTCGTCGCGCCCTTGAAATTTCTAAACGTATTCAAGCAGGCACAGTTTGGGTCAATACTTATCGAGCAGTCAGTTTTGTCTCGCCCTTTGGGGGGTTTAAACGTTCAGGATTAGGTAAAGAAAGTGGCCAGCAAGCGATACGCGAGTACATGCAAACAAAAAGTATCTGGATAAGCACAGCAGAAGAGGTGCCGAATCCATTCATTATTCGATAATAGTTTTCTTAATGGGAGGAATTAACGTATGGCGCAAATTGCTTTTGATCAACCAGAAGCCAAGGGGCTAACAGCTAAGTTGGCAAACCACGCTGCAGACCTGTCATTCGACGAATTGCCAGATGATATTGTATCAATTGCAAAGTGCTGTTTTCTTGATTGGTTAGCTGTAACCCTGGCTGCGCAAGATGATCCCATAACAAAGATGCTTATTTCTGAGGCCAAAGAACAAGGAGGTAATCCACAAGCAACAATCATTGGCGATGGACTCAAAACTTCGGTTTCGCAAGCGGCTCTCATTAATGGGACCGTTAGCCACGCTTTGGATTATGATGATGTAAATCTGTTAATGATTGGTCATCCATCTGTCATTACTTTTGCGGCTATGATGGGGCCGGCCGAGCGTGATGGCACAAGCGGTAGGGATTTCATTACTGCTTTTGTTGCTGGAACCGAGATTGGTTGCCGCATAGGCAAACAGCTGATGGGAGAATCTCATTATCAAAAAGGTTGGCATATGACCGGTACTGCGGGCACTTTTGCTGCTGCTGCGGCAGCCGGTAAAGTCCTTGGTCTCAAACCAGACACTATGTCTGTTGCATTTGGAATTGCGGCCAGCCAGGCGGCTGGGCTAAAAGCGAATTTTGGTACCATGTGTAAGCCGATGCATGCAGGGAAGGCATGTCAAAACGGTCTTTTTGCGGCTTCGATGGCTAAACGCGGTTGGACTAGTAATAGGGAGATACTCGAATGTGTCCAGGGGTTTGGCGATACACAAACAAATGCATTCACGCCGGATCTCGCGACTGATGGGTTGGGTGAAAGGTTTCTGACGCGTGGAATGTTATTTAAATATCATGCAGCTTGTTATGGGACTCACGCTGCAATCGAAGCAGCTAGGGTTGTGCGTTCTACTCATGGCGTCACACCCGACGAGATAGAAAATGTCGAACTCCACGTACCATCAGGTTATTTTAAAATGTGTAATATCCACGAGCCCCGCACGGGCCTTGAGGGTAAATTTAGTCTTCGTTTCACGACAGCGATGGGACTTTTAGGCGAAGACACGAGCAGTATGGACAGCTATTCAGTTGAGAAATGCACGCACCCAGCGGTCATTGCGATGAGAGATCGAATAAAAGTTGTAGCCAATGACGATTTAGAAAACGATCATGCAGTTGCGGATATTATATTAACGAAGAAGAATGGTAGCGTGGTTCGCCAAAGTGGAGCCGTCTACGAACCAGAAACCGATCAATCGAGGCAGTGGGCGCGGTTGACTGAGAAGTTCATTAGTCTTGCTTTGCCGGTTATTGGTGCTGACAAAGCGGGTCAGATTGTAGATAAGGTCGGGGCATTACAGTCATTGGATGATCTTCAATTTATTTCCAAACTCGCGGTGAAAGAGGGTTAGATATGCCTGCGCCACATCGTGCTCGCGCGTTATCAAACCGTCACATGGTTGCAGCCGGAAATTATCATGCGGCGCTAGTTGGGATGAATATTCTCGAAGCCGGCGGAAATGCAATCGATGCTGGTGTGGCAGCGGGTATAGCCTTAGGGGTTACAAATTGTGATCAGGTCAACTTTGGTGGCGTTGCACCTATCATGATACGCATGGCCGAAACGGCAAAAGTAATGACGATCTCAGGTCTTGGATGGTGGCCTAAAGCCGCCAACATTAAATATTTTATCAATGAACATAAAGGTAAGATGCCACCAGGCATAAGACGTACTGTTATTCCAGCAGCACCCGATGCATGGATAACAGCGCTTGAACTTTACGGCACTATGACATTTGGTGAAGTTGTTGAGGGTGCGAGACGGCTAGCAATTAATGGATATCCTGCAACAACACTGAACGCGGAGTTGATTTCAGCTAATAAGGAGGCTCTTCTCAAATGGCCTGCTAACAGAGAAGTGTTTTTGCCAAACGGCAATCCGCCTAAAGCAGGAGAAAATTTTTTCCAGACTGACCTAGCGGCTACAATGCAATATATGGTCGATGAGGAAATGGCGGCAAAGGGTGGACGTGAGGAGGGTTTGAGGGCGGCTAGAGATGCGTTTTATAAAGGTGACATAGCTAAGAAGATTGCTGCCTACAATAGTGCAAACGGCGGCTGGATCACGCGCGAAGATTTAGCTGAGTATAGGTCAGGTCATGAAGAGCCTTATTCCATTAAATTTATGGATTACACGGTATTTGGTTGTGGGCCCTGGTGTCAGGGGCCTATAATTCTTGAAACATTAAATATTCTAAGAGGTATTGACCTCAAATCGATGGGGCATAACTCGCCCGAGTACCTTCACACCATACTGGAAGCACTCAATCTCTCCTATGCTGACCGACATTTCTATCAGGGCGATCCCCGTTTTGTTGATGTGCCGATGGGTGAGCTTTTAAGCGATGACTATGGGGCGTTGCGTAGGGATATGATCGACCCTAGCAAAGCATTCGGAGAAATGCCACCGCCGGGCGATGCAGAACAGCTCGGGATCACACCTAGAAAGAATGTGGAGGTTGGCAAAAAGGCTTTAGGCTTTAAAGAGATGGCTGTAGACACAGCGTATACCTGTGTTATCGATAAATACGGTAATGCATTTTCGGCTACACCAAGTGATGGCCAACATTCATCTCCAATGATCCCAGGGCTTGGTTTCGTGCCGTCGAATAGAGGTTCCCAATCATGGACCGATCCCAATAACCCGGCCTGTATGGCTGCTGGCAAGCGGCCAAGATTGACCCCAAATCCAGCACTTGCAATTAAGGAAAACGAGTGGATCATGCCCTTCGGATCCCCAGGTAACGATGTGCAGCCACAAGCTATGATTCAAGTATTGCTTAATCAACATCTTTGGGGAATGCGGCCGCTGGAGGCGGTAGAAGCACCACGGGTGGCATCAACTAATTTTCCAAGGTCGTCTGAACCGCATGATTATTTTGCCGGTCGCATTAATGTTGAAGGGCGGATCAATCAAAAAACATGCAAAAAACTTTCAGCACTTGGGCACGATGTCGTTATGTGGCCAGATTGGGAGTGGAGGGCTGGCGCAGTGTGTCTGATCAGAGCAGATTTGAAAACGGGTGTTATGGAGGGTGCTGCTGATCCTAGGAGACCCGGCCTAGCATTAGGAGCATAAGCTCTGAGAAAATATACCGCTATAAGTTATCGCTGAAGATAGATCTCGAACCTGTTAAGAAGAAAGACTCTATTAAACTTATGAAGTGGGCTTAAGGTAGTTGTGACGGGAATGTTTTATTTTTGGACTGTAGTTCAGGGTCCAGAATCATTTCGTATATCGATCTAATGAGGTAATGTATTATAATAATTTACTGAGAGGGAGAATTATAAAATGAGCCATACCATAGAAAGCTTTAGTGCCTCCTGCAAACAATTGCTGAAAGATGAACCGGGGCCAGCTGGACGTGAAAGAGTGCGAGCACTCCTAAGTGATGTTCTCATGGATGACGAATTTATTTCTACACATTTTGGCCCTGATAATGTTGACCCTCGAAAATGTCTATATGAGGATGCCGATTTAGGGTTTTGTATTTTTGCCCATGTGCATACTGGATCCAAGGAGAGCCCGCCGCATGACCATGGGCCGCAATGGGCAATTTATGGCCAGGCAGATGGCATCACTGACATGAGTGAGTGGGATCTAATTACTGCACCGGTTGGCGAAAGACCTGGCAAGGTAAAATTAAACAAGACCTATAGAATGAAGCGTGGAGACGTTTATCTCTACAATGAGAAGCAGCTTCATTCTCCCCGTCGCGATGGTCCGACAAAGTTGATACGCATAGAGGGCTCAAATCTTGATTTTGTGAAGCGTCAACGGTTTGAGCCGATCGACGAGGTGGCAGCAGCTGAATAAGTTCTAAAAATGTCCTCAACATCAGTAAACTTGATCTTTTGGGGCAAATATTGACCAGTTACCCTTCACAAAAGCTAAGATTGATCATTGGTGTTGCTTATTAGGTCCTGCAGAAGTGGAATTAATAACCCTAAGAAACAAATCAGCGAAAAGCTTTAATTTGGCTTTACCAACACCATTCACTTCCGCGAATTCTGACTCGGTGCGTGGCATTTTTTTAGCCATTTGCGTTAGGGTTCGGTCTGTAAATATTAGGTAGGCCGGAACTCTGCGTTGGCATGCAAGCTTAAGCCTCAGGTGTTTTAGGTTAGCGAGTAATCTTGTTTGTGGTTGTGTTAAGGTAGCGTCTGTTTCAGGCGACGGTAGCATATTAGGTTTTTTTATTGCTGGCTTAAATGGGGTTAATCGATATCGAAAAGTCTCCAGGCCAGTTTCTAGTGCCCTGCCCTTTTGAGTTATTTTAAGCCCTCCGTAATTCTCGATATCTGTATTGAGAAATCCTGCGGCCACTAGTTGTCGAATTATGGAGCGCCACTCCTGTACTTTGTGGCTTTTGCCACTGCAGAAGGTTTCAAGGTCCTGATGGCCGGCTTTCAGAATCTTTTCTGTGTTTGTGCCTCGGAGTACATCTATCAAATGAGCAACTCCATAGATCATTCCGGTTTGGCGAATAACTCTCATCAGTAACTTAGCATCTTCAGTTCCATCAATCCGAGCAGTTGGATTTAGGCAAAGGTCGCAATTACCGCAGGCAGTGCTTTGCTCGCCGAAATAGCCGAGCAATGTCTTTCTGCGACATTCCGGCGCTTCGCAGAACCCTAGCAGAGCATCGAGTTTTTGATGTTCGCGACGCTTGCGATCATTACTACTATCCTCTTGGTCTATGAACAAACGGCGCATTCGTATATCTTGAAGTCCATAAAGCATATGCGCCTCAGCGGGCTCTCTATCACGTCCGGCACGGCCAATCTCCTGATAATAGGACTCGAGTGTACTGGGGAGGTCGGTATGGAAAACATACCGCACATCGGCTTTATCAATGCCCATTCCGAAAGCGATGGTCGCGACAATAACAACTCCGGGTTCTGTCATGAATATATTCTGATGTTGATCACGTATTTCTGCTGATAAACCAGCATGATAGGGTAGAGCTGGAATACTTTCCTTACAAAGAAGAGCCGCCGCCTCTTCCGTTTTTTTTCGTGAAAGACAATAAATTATCCCACTCTGCCCCTTTCTAATTTTCGTAAAAGCTACCATTTGGGATTTCCAGTTATTCTTCATTTCGACCGAGATTGTTATATTCGGTCGATCAAAACCAAGAACGATAGTCCTAGCGTTCCCATTAAAGAGTTTATCTAAAATGTCTGCTTGCGTTGTGGGATCGGCCGTCGCCGTAAGAGCGGCTATGGGCGCTTTTGGGAAGTGGTCCCGAAGGGTTCCTAAAAGCTCGTACTCTGGTCTAAAGCTTGGCCCCCATTGCGATATGCAGTGAGCCTCATCTACGGCAATTAAACCAACTTCAAGCTTGGTGAGCGCATCGAGCATACGGTTCGTCATTACACGTTCCGGTGCGAGATAGATTATCTTAATCTGCCCCGCCGCAACTTGGCGCCATGCAGCAACATTTTCTGCTCGGCTTTGTGAAGAATTAATGCTGACAGCAGCCACGCCAAGAAGCTTCAAGGCGGTTACTTGATCTTGCATAAGTGCAACTAACGGAGATATTACTACCGTAAGTCCGGGCCTTATCAATGCTGGAACCTGAAAACAAAAGCTTTTGCCAGAGCCCGTTGGCATAACAGCGAGTGCATTGTGACCAGACAAAAGCGTATCAATCACTTCCTCTTGCCCTGGCCTGAATTTGTCGAAGCCAAAAGTCTCCCGTAAGATCCTGTATTTATCAGACAATGAATTATTCATTTAACTTAGGTCGTGTTTATAATACTGTGAACATAACCTTTCTAAATAAATGTGTGACGTCGGAATAGTTATTTAAATCATTTCCTTGTGGACGAAATTGGGGATGTTTGAGTAGTGATTTCCTCGCGATTAATATACAAACAGGGAGCATCCTAAGATGGAAGCAGCCAAATTTGCAGCCAATTGGGTAGATGTTGTTAATAAAAAATCCGTGACCCAGATACTTGCTCTTTACTCCGGAAGAGCCACTTTGCTGCCAACTTTTTCATCTATACCAGCCAAAGGGCACAATCAGATTGAAGCTTATTTTAGGCGATTGTTGTCTCGGGATGCTGTCGCTGTGGAGCTTGATGACGAATCAGTCGGCGTAGATGATATATCAGCGAATACAAAGTCTACTTATGGGACATATACTTTTTTGTACAACGTACAGGGAGTGAGAAAAAGTTTTCCGGCGCGATTCACCTTCGTTCTTGATACTGATAATATTGCACCCATA
>MDSZ01213987.1_pt1 | contig 17218 bp, 15 predicted proteins | sample 811201 | NCBI WGS metagenome assembly MDSZ01 (sample SAMN05326647, study PRJNA326480) | marine metagenome | isolation source: seawater | place: Indian Ocean: North | collected 2010
AGTAATACAGCTATAAAATATGGACTTAAAATTTGATTTTCATTAGCTAAATTAATTAAAAATATTGCTGTAAAAAAACTTATCAAATATGATCCATTATCTCCCATAAAAGATTTATTAAAACTATTGCTTAATAAGAAGATAAATAAAATAGTTACAATTATTTTGACATTATATATGTCAATTTTAATTTCATTATTTGAATACAAGAAAATAATATTACAAAATAATATAAGAAAATAACCACCACATAAAGTGTTAACACCATCCATGAAATTAGATCCATTAATCAAAATTAATATGCAAAAAGATGTAAATATTATTTTAAAAATTAAGTTCTCTAAAAAATTTCTATCAATAAAATCAATCCTTAATTCATTTACATATATGTTGTTGAAATAAATATAAGCTACAACAATCAAAAATTGTAATACCAGCCTTATTTTTGGTGAGTTTAGCTTATTAAGATCAGACAGTAAACCTAGTGTAAAAATAAAAAAGAAAATAAAATTACTTTTAATATTAAAACCTTCCATTAAAAATAAAATTGAAAAAATAAATAAAGTCCCACCTGTTATTGGAGTTTTAATTTTATTTGCAAAACTCTTATGAGTAAGTCTAAAAGAACTATCAATCAAAAAATTATATTTTAAAAATATAAAATTTAATAAATTAAATAAAATTATAACAATGAGGAATAATTTTATAAATTCAATCACAAATTAAATATCAAAATAAAACCTAATTTACTTTATAGACTCTATATCGCTTAGTAACATTTCTTTAACTAACATCTTAAAATTATATTTTGGCCTGTAATTAAGCAATTTTTTTGCTTTAGTAGAATCGCCTTTTAAATAATTTATATCTAAAGGTCTAAAATATTTTTTATCAACCTTTATAATTAATTTTTTCTTTTTTCCTACTATCTCATAAGCTCTTTCATTCAGTCCTTTACCAACCCATATTAATTTTATTTTTAAAATTCTACAAACTTCCTCGATAAATTGTTTTACTGTAAAAGTTTGTCCAGTAGCTATAACATAATCATCTGGGTTTTTTTGCTGCATAATTCTCCACTGCATTTCAACATAGTCCTTAGCATGTCCCCAATCTCTTTTGGCATAAATATTTCCAAGCTTCAAAATTTCACTTGAACCTTTTATTTTTTTAGCAAAGAACATTGTAATTTTTCTTGTAACAAAAGTTTCACCTCTTCTTGGGCTCTCATGATTGAAAAGCATCCCGCTAGTAGCATAAATATTATAGGAATCTCTATAAATTTTTGTTATGTGGTGTGCAAAAAGCTTTGCAGCGCCATAAGGGGATTTGGGATTAAGTTCAGACTTCTCATTAAAAATATTTTTTCCCTTTTTTTCACCAAATAATTCTGAGGAGGTGGCTTGATAAAATTTAATTTTTTTTTTTAAATTTAGTGATCTTATAACTTCTAAGATCCTTAATGATCCTAAACCAGTAACTTCTGAAGTATAAACTGGGTTTTCAAAAGATACACCCACATGACTTTGGGCGCCTAAATTATAAATTTCATCTGGCTTTATTAGAGAAATTGTTTTGAATAAACTATCAGTGCTAGTTAAATCACCATAATGAAGAAAAAATTTTGATTTTAATTTTGGGTTTTCAATTAAATGATCTATTCTACTGGTATTAAATGAAGATGATTTTCTTTTAATCCCATGAACAAGATAATTTTTTTTTAACAAAAACTCAGCAAGATAGGAACCATCCTGACCTGTAACCCCTGTTATCAAAGCTATTTTTTTTTTCATACTAAGCGATTATACTTACTTTTTTTTGTGTTATTATTTTACCTATATCTTCTTCATAATTATAAAACAATTAAAAATTATTAGATAATTAATCTATATTTTTTATTAATGAATTATAGTGACTAAATAAAGTGTAATTTTTACTTTTCTTAATTGCTGATAATTTTTTTGAATAAATATTTTTGTTTGAGTCTAATAAAAATAAATTTATTTGATTAAATAATTCATTTTGGTCGTTACTTTTAAATATATATCCAGCCAAGTTATTTTCAATAAATTCGCTTGGACCATTGGGACAATCACTTGAAATAATTATTTTTCTTGAAACTGCTGTTTCAATCATAACAAATCCTGGATCCTCCCATAAAGAAGTTGAAATTACGCATATGCTTTTATTTATATATTCAAAAACATTTTCAACATTGCCTAAAAAATGGACAGCTTTTGAGATGCCCAAATCCTCAGAAAGTTTTATTAAATTTTTTTTAAGCTCACCATCCCCTAAAATTATTAATTTATATTCTTTGTTTTTATTATAAATATCTTTAAAAGCTTTTAGTAAAAGGATATGATTTTTTTGCTTAGTAAGTCTACCTACTGATAAAAAATAATTATTAAATTCTATTGAATTTTTATTCAAATTTTTTCTTACTGACTTGATGTCTATCACTGGATCTCTTATTAAAACTATTTTTTTTTCATCAAAAATTTTGTTTTTTTTTAGTGTATTCAATGTAGCTTGAGTAGGCACAAAAACTTTATGTATTTTTTTGTTTGCAAGTTTCCACATAAATTTTCTAAACAAGTTTAATCTAGGTAAACCAGAGACTCTTAAGATAAATTTAGTTTTAAAATTAAAAAAAATTAATACAGTCAATGGCAAAGAAGAGATTAAATGAATTAATAAATAATTTGGTTTATTTTTTTTTAAATATTTAATTAAAGGGTATATTCCAAGTAAAAATATAATTAGATAGCTTATTCTACTTTTTAAATAGCTATTTTTTGGTAAAAAGCTTAAAATTTTGTTATTATAAAAATTAATATAATTTAAATCTTTATCGTCAATATTTTCAATTTTATTATTAGACCATTCTCCATAAAAATTTACTAAATCAATATTTTTTGGTTTTTTATAGAACAGTGTTAAAGATTTAATAGAATTTTTAACAGATTTTACTGTAGCAATTCTATCGAAATAAGGAGCCCAATAAGAAATGTGCATTACAAATAATTATTTTGTATATTAAATATAATTATATTAATAACCAATCAAGTTTAAATAAAGACGTTAAGTTTATTATTTGTCTTAATGATTAATAAATATAAAATTTATATATTTCACCCTTACTCACAAGTAGGAGGTGCAGATCTTTCGATTTCAAGATTGACAAATAAATTAAGTGAAGAAGAATATGATATAGATTTTATTTATTTAAATAAACAAAATTTAAGTAATTATTTGTCTGAAAGAAAAGTAAATTTTATTAAAATTAAATCCAAAAGAACTGTTTTCTCAGTATCTAAAATTCGTGATCATCTTATTAAAGATAAAAAAAAAAATTATAAAAAATATATTTTTTTATCAAATCAAAATTTTGCAAATGTTTTATCTTTTGCTGTATTGTTTAATTTAAATTGGATTAAACACATATTAATTGAAAGAAATCATATTGATGAATTCAAATTTAATAAATCTTTTAAAAAATTTATTATTTTTAAATTGATTAAATATCTTTATAGATATGCTGACGCTGTTGTCGGTATTAGTAAGAAATTAAGCTCAGATTTATCAAAATATATTAATAAAAAATGTATAACTATATATAATCCTGCATTTGACAAAAATATTATTAATTTATCTCGAAAAAAAATATCAATTAAAAAAAAGAAAAACACAATTTTAACAGTTGGTAGATTAGAAGATCAAAAAGATATAAAAACCTTAATAAAAGCTTTTAAATTGGTAGTGAGAAAAGTAAACTCTAATCTCATTATAATTGGTTATGGATCACAAGTTCAAAAATTAAAAAAAATTATTAATAAAAATAAACTTCAAAAACATGTAAAAATTCTTACCAATATTACAAATCCTTTTCCTTATTATAAAATTGCAAAAACTTTTGTATTGTCTTCAAAATATGAGGGATTTGGAAATGTTTTAGTTGAAGCTGCAATGTTTAAGATTAATGTAATCAGCTCAAATTGTAATTCTGGCCCAAAAGAAATACTTCTTAATGGTAAAGGTGGTCAACTATTTAAAGTTGGTAATCACATTGAATTGTCTAATAAAATTATAAAATCATTAAAATTAAATCAAAAAAAACAAATAGAAACGCTATACAATTCTTTAGAACGTTTTAATGTTGAAAATAATATTAGAGCTTACAAAAAATTATTTGGTAGAATTTAAATGACTAAAGAAATTATTTTTTTTTGTCCCTCAATTGAAGATGGTGGCGTAGAAAAAAATCTGTTTTTAATCACAAATAAATTGTGTGATAAATTTAAAATATCTGTAGTTACTGCTAATAAAAATAAGAAAGATAAATTTAGCAAAAAGGTTAATTTTATATTTCCAAAAAATATTAATATTGATAATGCTAATAGATTAATAAAATCATTTTACTGTTTTTTTTTAATATTAAAAAATTATAGAAGTAAAAATAGAATAATTATTTCTTATGAGTCAAATATATTTGCAATAATAATTGCAAAATTAATAGGTATTCCGGTAATAATTAGATCAAATGCTAGTCCTGAGGGTTATTTAAACAACTTTTTAAAAATTCAGATATTTAAATTTTTTTTTAGATTTGCAGACATAATATTGGTTAATAGCTTTGAATTTAAAAAACAAATTGATAAGATTTTAAATATTAATACAAAGATAATATATAATTCAGTAATAGATAAAAAAACACAGCTTAAACTTTCCTCAGAAAAATTTAAAAAATATAAACTTAAACCAAGCTGTTACAAGATTGTTGTGATAGGCAGACTAGTTAAGCAAAAAGATCAAATAACCATATTAAGAGCTTTAAATATTTTAAAAAAAAAACTAGATTTCTTTGTATTAATAATAGGCAAAGGTGATAAGAAAAATGATTTAGAAAAATTTTGTGCTTTAAAAAAACTATCAAATAAAGTTAAATTCTTAGGCTATAAAAAAAATATTTATCCTTACCTGAAATGGTCTAATGCCTTAATATTGTCATCTAAATATGAGGGATCACCAAATGTATTGATTGAAGCAATTTCAATGAAAAAAGTTGTAATATCCTCAAATTGTCCAACAGGACCTAAAGAAATACTTAAAAATGGCAAAGCAGGCTATTTATTTAAAACCTCAGATTTTGAGGATTTATCAAAAAAAATAATGACTAGTTTTATTAATAAAAAGTTATCTCAAAAGAAAATAAGTTATGCTCAAAAAACAATTAATAGATACTCCATTGATAAAAATAAAAACGAGTTAATTAAAATAATTAGATCTTTAAAATAATTTTTTCTTCCATGTAATTGGAACTAGACTGTTGTTAAGTTCTATCTCGTAATTATATAAAAATTTCTTCGGCCCACTTTTACTTACATAATCAACAACTTTCTGAATAGAATCTTCAAGTGTCACTGTAGTTTTATAATTTAATAATCTTCTTGCTTTATCAGATGAACATTTTGCATATTTAACTTCATTAGGCCTATCTTTGTAATATTTTGCGTTTTTGTTAAATTTTAGCTTGTTAGATAAAATATTATAAAGCTCATTAATTGTTATAAAATTTTCATCTGGTCCAATGTTAACTAACTGCTTATTTATTTTTTTATCGAATAAAAGTTTGTCTAAACAATAAATACAATCATCAATGTCTGAAAAGGATCTTTTTTGTTCACCATCTCCATATATAATTGGATTTCTATTTTGAAGCATCATGTTGGTCATTATTGAAACCACATTTCGAAATGGGTCATCATACTTTTGTTTGGGCCCTATAATATTGTGTGGTACAGCGATATTATACTCTACATTATTTGTTTCACATAAATTTATAAGCAATTTTTCTGCAGCTAATTTTGAAATTCCATATGGATCAACTGGATTTGGCTTATCTGCTTCGTTGAATGGTGATTTTATAGAACCATATCTTGCCATAGATGAACAAAAAACTATTCTTTTTACCTTATTTTTTATAGCAGCTGTAAAAACAGAGGCTGATCCAACAACGTTATTTTTGGAGAAAATTACTGGCGAAAAATTTGATAGACCTTCATGAGCATAAGCTGCTGCGTGACAAACTACATCAACATTTTTTAAAATATTCGAAAGTTTATCAAAGTCTTCGATATCTACTTTGTGGAAATTTACTTTTTTATCTAGATTGTCAAGGGAACCACCTATCAAATTATCACAACCAGAAACTTTATATTTTTTTTTTAAATAAAAATCTGCAAGATTTGCACCTAAAAAACCTGCGATTCCAGTAATAAATATATGCATAAAAGTGCTTTTAATTTATGTTCGTAAAATATCAACAAATATTATTTTATTGCATCTATTGATAGCAATGCTTCAACCAATAAATTTAATTTTTTTGAATTTATTGGCTTTGAATGAAGACCTATAAAAAATCCTCTATCCTCAACTATTTGAGAGTTTGGAAAATCTTTAGCACGCTGATTGAATTTAAATAATTTTGCTGCAGGTTGATTTAAAAAATTTCCACTTATTATAGGTCTGCTTTCAACACCTAAACTCTCTAATTTTTTAAGTAATTTTTTTTTTAATGTCTTGTATTGTTCAGAAATTATTATAGGAAATCCAAAAAAACTTGGATTTACATTTTTATTAATACTTAAAAATTCATACTGATTTTTCCATTTTTTAGAAATTTTCAGAGCTTTAATAATTTTAATTCTATTCTGTTTTCTGACCTTTATGAACGTGTTTAGTCTGCTAAATTGACTACTGCCAATTGAGGCTGCGACATCTGTTGGTCTTAAATTGAAACCAGAGTTAACAAATACAAATCTTTTATCTAAGTTAGGATATTTTCTTTCAATATTTTTATGTAGTTTAAGATCCCTAGACCATCCATGAGCCCTCATAGAAAGTAATAATTGATAATCTTCAAAAGAATTACAAACTACCATTCCTCCCTCACCAGAAGATATTTGATGTGAATAATAAAAAGAATATGTTCCAAAATCTCCAAAAGTTCCTAAATATTTTTTTTTATACTTTGCTCCTAATGATTCACAAGTATCCTCGATTAAAATTATTTTTCTCTTTTTTGCAACTCGTCTAATCACATCTATATCTGTAGAGTTACCCAAAACGTGAATTAATAAAATTACTTTAGTTTTTTTTGAAATACACTTAATAATATCATTTGCTCTTACATTTAAAGTTTTTTGATCAATATCTACAAATTTGGGTTTTAAACCTGCCTGAACTAGTGGCCATAAAGAAGTGGGCCAACACAAAGATGGAATTAATGCCTCATCACCAAATTTAAATTTATTTTTCCTCATTGGATTACATGCTGCAAAAGTAGACAATAGATTTGCTGAAGATCCAGAATTAACCATTACGGCATATTTAACATTCATTTTTTTAGCAAATTTTTTCTCGAATTCTTGAGTTTTTTTAGCCATAGTTAATTGACCAGACATAATAACCTTTATACCTTCAAATAAGTCATTATTAGAAAAAGCATCATCTAATAAAGGATATTTAAATTTAATGTTTTTTTTTCTATATTTTTTAAATAATGAATTTAAATCATTTAATTTAAGCTGATTATTCATGTATTATTTTAATTTAATTTAAATTTAATTTAAAAAGATATATTAAATCTTTAAATTTCCAAGAAATTAATTATGAATATAAGCTTTATTATTCCAACATATAAAGAAGAAGATAATATTTTAGAACTCTTAAATAAAATAGAAATTAATTGCTCTAAAAATAACATTAGTTTTAAGATATTTATAATTGATGACTCGCCTACAAAAAAAATTCAAGATGTAATAAAAAATTTTGATTTCAAAATTAATTATATTTTTAGAGGAAAAAAACTTGGAAGAGGTTCTGCAGTGCTAGAGGGTATTAAAAGTGCTTTGAGTAGTGAATTTACAGATATTATAATTGAAATGGATGCAGATTTATCTCACGATCCTTCGGAGTTAAATTCTGGAATTACTAAATTTTTATTTAATAAATGCGATATGCTGATTGCAAGCAGATATCATAAAAATAGCCAAATTATTAATTGGCCTTTATCAAGAAAAATTTTATCATTACTTTCAAATTTGTTAGCAAGATTTTTTTTGAAAATTCCAGTCTCAGATTACACTAATGGTTTTAGATATTATTCAAAAGAAAGCGCTACTCATATTATCAAAAACTGTGGAAATATAGGTGATGGATTTATAGTTTTATCAGAAATACTTCTAGAACTGTATTGTAATAAATTTAGTATTTGTGAAATTGATACTATTTTTAGAAATAGAAAAAGAGGAGATAGCAATGTTAATTTTAAATTAATATTTAATTCACTTTTAGGCCTATTTAAATTGTATCTTATTAAATTTAAAAAATATTAATAGCTATTTTATCTTAGATAAATCTCGCATTTTTTATCTAAAAATTTACAAATCATCTGAACTTAATATCCAATACTCACTTCCTATTTTTTTTGTAACAATAGTTTTTTTTTTATTTTCTATCAAAGGATGGAAGCTTGCTGTTATTAAAGTCAGTAATGAGAGCTTAAAAAAAATTCTCCTTTTTAAATAAATTGAGTTATTTATGTTCATAAATAGTAATATTATTTATATTATCTTTTCCACTTAAACTCTATAGTATTTTTTAATATCTTCAATTGTGTCCTAAAAAATATATGTTTTTTTTCACTAAAGCTTATATCAAACAATACTTAAATTTATTCAGAATAAACAATATTGGTCAAGTATCATTCGTTAATTATATAAAGATAATTTTAAATGAATAAATAAATTTTTTTTTTTTAAGATAACTTGATAAAACACTTTATGAATTATTAAGTAAAAGAATATTTTTAGTATTCTTGTTAAAATTATTTTTATAAGAATGTATTTTTTAATTGAACCTTGTTAAACTAGTGATAAAGAATTCTTAAGAATATGAATATTAAAAATTGCAGAAATTGTGGAAATAAAAATTTCTATAAATTATTCAGTCTCGGATCTTTAAGTTATACAGGAATTTTTAAAAGTAAAAAATCAATTATACCAAAAGATGAATTAAAATTAATAATGTGTAAAAAATGTCATTTAGTTCAATTGAACAAAAATTTTAATCCTAAAATCATGTATGACACCAATTATGGTTACAGAACAGGAATTAACAAAACCATGACTAAACATGTTCATAATGTTGCAAAAAATATGATAGCAAAAGTTAAACTAAAGAAAAATGATTATGTGCTGGATATAGCAAGTAATGATGGAACTTTATTAAATTTCTACCCAGAAAATATTGTAAAGTGTGGAGTAGACCCAATTTTAAAAAAATATAAAAATAACTACAAAAAAATAAAATTTAAAATTAATAATTTTTTTAATTATAAATTATTTAAAAATAAAAATATAAAAAAAAAATTTAAAATAATTACTGCCCTTTCGGTATTTTATGATTTAAAAAAACCAAATAAATTCCTTTCTGATGTAAAAAAAATCCTTGATAAAGATGGATTATTTTTTTTAGAATTTGCAGATTTAATATCAATTTTAAAATTAAGAATGTTTGACACAATTTGTCATGAACATTTAGAGTATTATTCTTTTGATGTAATTAATAAAATGGCAATACAAAATAAATTGAAAGTAATTGATGTAATTCATAACGATGTTAATGGTGGCAGTATTGGGATCTTTTTAAGTCATGAAAATGCAAAATTTAAAGTAAATAATAAATCTATTGAAAAAGTAAATAAAATTGAAAAAAAAATGAATTTAAAATCCCCTAATACTTTCAATATTTTTTTTAAAAACATAATTAAAATTAAGAGTAAATTAAACAAAATAATTTTAAAATTGAAGAAAAGAAAAAAAATAATACATGGCTATGGAGCATCAACGAAAGGAAATGTGCTTTTGCAATTTTTTAAGATAAACAAAAAAGACATTGACCTTATAGCTGACAGAAATCCAAAAAAAAATGGTCTTTATACACCTGGAACAAAAATTAAAATTGTAAATGAAGCAATATCAAGAAATAAGAAACCAGATTATTATTTAGTTTTACCTTGGCACTTTAAAAAAGAAATTTTAAAAAGGGAAAAAAATATAATTTCTAAAGGTACAAAATTCATATTTCCATTACCTAAAATCAAAATAATATGAAAGTTGCTATAACAATTCCTACTTTCAATGAGAGTGGCAATATATTTCCATTATATAAAAAACTTAAGTTAATTAAAAAAAATTATAATATTTTGTTTATCGATGATAACTCTAAAGATGGTACAGTTGACGAAATAAAATCAATCATCAAAAAAGATAAAAATGTTATTCTCAAAGTTAGAAAAATTAAGGATGGAATTGGTTCTGCACATAAGTTCGCTTTAAAATACTGTTATAAAAAAAAATATAATATTGCAATAACCTTAGATGCTGATGGAACGCATGACCCAAAACTGATACCTCACATGATTAAGTTAATAAATAACTACGATTTAATAATAACAAACAGGTTTAAATATAAATCAGCTTTAAAAAATTGGCACTGGATAAGAAAATTCTTAACTTTAGTAAGGTTTTATTTAGTAAATATGTTATTAAATATTAACTATGACACATCAGGAGGATTTAGATGTTACAATTTAAAAAAAATCAAACTTTCAGATATATTAATTTCTAGAAACCTAAGTTACTCATTTTTTTGGGAAAGCACTTATATTTTAGCTCAAAAATACAAAATCAAAGAAATACCCATAATACTTCCATACAGAAAAATAGGAGTTTCTAAAATGAAATTTAGAGATATTATATCAGCCTTAACTTATTTATTTTACTTTTCAATTAAGAGATTTTTCTTGTAATTCGTAATTACACTAGCAAGTACGCTGTTAAAAGGTATTTTTCTAACTGAGACATTATTTTTACGCAATAAATAATTATTTGCTATTAAAACAGAGTTAACTTTGACTTTTTTCCCAGTAATTATCAAATCATTATTACAATAAATATCAATTTTATTTTTTTTATTTAAAATATTTACATCTATTTTTAAATATTTGGCTGTAAATTTGATAATATCTAATAGTGAATTTGAAGTTTCTGATCCTAAAATAAAATCATAAATTTTTTTTTGCTGCAGTACTTTCCAAATTATTTTCACAAATTCCTCTGCTGAACCAAAATCTTTTTGGCTTAAAATATTGTTTAGTTTTAAAACTTTTTTACTTTTTTTAAATTTATATGAGATCAGTTTTTCTATTATTTTTGGGATAATAAATTTGCTAGATCTATAAATTGACTCATGGTTAAATAAAAAACCATTGTAAATTTTTAAATTAAATTTGTGTCTAAAATATCTTGAATAATAAAAAGCTGATAACTTGGAAATTGAATAAGGATTTTCAGGATTAAAATCTGCTATAAATTTTATTTTTTTTGAATTATTTTTTTGTTTTCTAAATAACTCAGAGCTTAACGAATTAAAAAATTTTATTTTTTTATTATCTTTCAAGTAAATTAATAAATTTAAAACAAATTGATTTATTGATTTTTCATTTTCTAAAATTTGTAATTCTGCTGTTTTTAGATCTGAGACACCTGAAAAATTATAAATTTCATCTGGTTTATGTTTGTCAATTATTTTTTTTACTTTATTAAATGATTTAATATCAACCTTATAAAGCGTATCAATATGATCTATATTTTTATTTTTATGTAACCTTCTAAAAATACCAATAACTTTATATTTTTTTTTTTTTAGAAACTTAGACATCAGATACCCATCTTGACCGAGTATGCCTAGTATTAATGCTTTTTTATATTTCATTAAAATTTTTGTGAATATGATCAGCTAGTCTACAGCTAAGCTGAACTATAGTAAATGTTGGATTGGCATGACCACCTGATGGAAAAACTGAACTACCAAGTACATATAAATTTTTAGTTGAATGCAATTTTAAATTTTTATCAACAACAGATGATTTGGAATCATTACCCATTATAGTTCCACCAAGGTGATGCTGCCCTCCACCATCTGTCATATAATCTTCTTTATTAAGTAAAAATTCACTTATATTTACCCTTCCCATATCATTTTCAATAAGTAATTTTGCAACTTCCTCCATCATAATTTTTGCAGTCTTTCTTACAACCTCATCTTTTTTATAAAAAATTTTTACAAATGGAACTCCCATTTGATCAGTATTTTTTGAAAGTTCTATTCTATTGTTATAATTTGAATTCTGTTCCCATGCTGAACTAAACGTGGTTCCACAATAAAGAGTTTTTTCAAACTTTTTAACTATTTTTTTTGATATTTCTGGTGCAAAACACAAAAAATTTTTAACAATATCTTTTAAGTCATCATTTTTTCTATCATGAAGAGTTATAAATAAACACGAATTTAATATTTGATTTTCATTCATAAATTTCTGCGTAGGAGAAATATTAAATGTTTTTGTATCTATGCCCCATCCAAACATATTATAAAATTCATTAAATTCATTTTTTAAAAATTTTTTAATTTTCTTTTTATCAGTAAAACCTTTGCCTAAAATATGAAAAGGGTGTGTGTACCAATAGTTTCCTATTGGTAAATTTTTATTTATAAAGTTATTACTATTTTCTTTTGACCATAACAAAATCCTTGAATTTTCTATACCACCAGTTGCTAAAATATATTTATTTCCTTTTAAAAAATATTTTTCTCCTAAATAATTAATTTCAACTCCTGTAGCTAAATTATTTTTACCTAGAATCTTTGTAACAGGAGCTCTTAATATTAAATCAATATTTTTTGACTTATTTATAATCTCTTTATATTTTTCTCCGAAGTTAACTGGAATTCTCAAATCTGGTTCTTTAACATCTATACTACTTTGGAACTCTATAATTTTTAAATTTTCGTTTATTTTCTTCTCACGAAAATTTGGATATTTAATATCCAAAATATTAGCTGCTCTATCAATATATTGATCTAAATTTTTTTTTGAAAGTGGCCACTTTATAAGATCATTATCATCAAGGGTTCTACAAGTACCTCCCCAATGTACAGAAGTTCCGCCAAACATTCTTAACCTTGTGTATTCAATTGCATCAACTAAATGATCTCCTATAACCTCAGTCTTATAAAATTTTTGCGACTCCTCACTATAATCAAATTCACCAGCCTCAAGTATAATGGATTGTATTTTTTTTTTCTCCAACTCAATTGCCAAAGAAATGCCTGCTGGACCTGAGCCAATTATTACGGCTTTATTTGTATTCCTATGAGGATATTGAAGTATATTTTCAAAAATCATCTTAAATCTTACAAGTATTTGGTATCAATAAAATCTTTTTTTTATGAATATCAGAATAAGGTAAATTTACAAAATAATAATTTTCAAATTTAATGAATTCATAATCAAGCTTAATATTATCAGATATAAATTTAATTTTTTTTTGATTATAAAAATCTGTTATAAAAATAATATTATTTTTTTTAATCTGATTTCTAATTTTTTTATTTATACCTCTGTTAAAATTATTATAAAGACTAAGATAAAATGTATTTTGATAATTTTTATCTATATTTTGAAACCAGTTGAAATATTGCAAACTATTGAATTTTTGATTTAAAATAAAATAATAAAAAGCATCACTTGTGAAGTTAACAAAATACTGTATTTTGCATTTTTCTTTTATTACTGTTGCCGATTTATCTAAGTAATCTAAGTTTTTCCAAGTTTTAAGGTCATATTTTTGAGAACCTATGAATTTTAGATTATTTTTTGGATTTTTAACAATTTCATTTTGTACTTTAAATAGTTTTAAATTTTCATTTGTAAAATTCATAACACATAAAGAAATAATTATGATAATTGAACCAGTTTTTAGGTAAAAATCTTTTAAATTTTCGATAAAGTAAAATAAAATAACTAATCCAAAAGATGACAAAGTTACAAGTTTAAACAACGAAATATTATTTAAACTTTGACTTATTAAAATTAAATTTAAGCATGATAAAATAAATAAAAAATTTTTTTTAAAATCACTTTTATTAAAAATAATTTTTAAATTAAGTAATATGTAAAAAGTATTTGTTAGAAAAATTATAAAATAAAAAAAAATATAAGGGGCTGACAATATTTTTTTATAAGATGTAAAAAATATAATTAAATAAGATAGCAAATATTCAATGAAACCCTTTTTATAAAAATTTGCCAATAAAACAGAAAAAGTTTCAGTGCTTTTCAACCAATTATCATACAAATTAAAATATAATAAGTATGAATAAAATATTAAAAGAGGTGAAAAAAATATAATAATTTTATAAATAATATTTTTGTATCTGAAGAACTTATAACTAAAAATTAAATCTAATATAAAGATTAAAAAAGCAGCTAAAAAAAAAGGTTCGCTAAACAAAAAACATACACCTAATACTAGTGATGCTAATAAATCATTTTTTGGAGTATTTAGGTATTTTAAATAAATAAAAAAATTAATTAAAAAAAATAAAATATAATTATGCCAAGGTTTTAAAACAAAGGGGTGTAGTAGAAAAAATATAATTAATAAAAAAATAGCATATTTAATATTTACTATTCTTTTTATTAATAAATAAAAAATTAATATTCCTAAAATATAGATTTGAATATAAAAAAAATATAAATAAAAAATATTGTAATTAAAAGTATTTAATAAAATATTATTTAAGTATAAGTTGAACAATCCATAAGGATAAAAAAAATCTTTATATATGAATTTTCCATAATCTACATCGCTAGAACTACTAATTAAAAAACCTATATGAAAACTATCATAGTTATATCTAGCAAAATTAATTGAAATTAATTCAAATAATAAAAAAATTAAAAAAAGAAAAATTGAATATTTATTTTTAATAATTTTTGACAACAATTATCTACTCCTCAGAGGGAATTATGTCTTTATAATTGTCAAAAATTTTCTGCAAACTGTTCTTAAGAATAATTTTATCATTTTCATTAGGGGTAGTCTCTGCAAAAGTTATTATAGATTTAATTGTATATGAGTAAATTTTTTTTTCAAAGTCATTGGATTCTACATATGATTTAATTTCATTTTTAACAATATTAATTGAAAAATTTACTGCTAATAAAAATAAAAAAACAAAAACTATAATTGAAACTAAATATACTTTAAAAATTTTTTTTAGGTTCATGCCTTAATTCAAAAAAACTTCTTATTAATAAAAATATTATCTTTAGCTATAATATTACTAAACAATGAAACATTTCCAATATTATCTTTCTTAACTAACTCAAAGCCATGCTTTTTTAGTAAATTAATAATATTTCTTTCTTTTTTTCGATACTTTTCTTTATTTTCCACGATTTCTGTATAAATAATTTTGATATTTTTAAGTTTTCTTTTTGCTCCAAAAATTACATTTGCCTCTGAGCCTTCTACATCTATTTTAAGAAGATCAATATTTTTTATTTTTTTATCTCTACAAAAATTATCAATAGTATCTGTTTTGACCAAAATTTTTGAAAATTTTAAAGGTTTTTTTATAGAAAAAAAATTTATGAATTTAAATCTAGAATCCACCCATTTTTTATCATTCATGTAAATACTTGATATAGAAGAACCTGAACATTGAAAAAAATTATTTAGATTAAATATCTGTTTTGTTTTTTTTTTGTCTAAAGCAATATTATTAAATTTTATATTTTTATTAATAATTAAGTTTTTTAGATTTTGTTTAACTTTGATATTTGCATCGAACAAGTGTATAATGTATTTTTTGTCTATCCTTTTATTTAAAATTGAAATTAAATTTCTTGTCCAATCTCCAATATAACAACCAACATCAAAAATAATCAGTTTATTTGATTTTCTAAAAGTTTTATTTGAAATTAATAAATCAATTATCTTTTTCTCATTGTGATTTGAGATAAATATATGTAATAATTTATATGTTATAAACTCGATCATTTTTTAATTCTTCCATAAAATTTTATTGCAAATTTAAACGATTATATTTTTTTAATTTATTAATTTGATATTCTCTTATAAATTATATAATTAAAAAAACATTAAAAAAAATCTAAGAGTATTTTATTGTTACAAAAGACAAGTGAATTTTAAAAAGTTCTTTAATCAATTCAACATTAAAAAAGGATAAATGAAACAAATCGTAGATAAAAAAATAATTATATTTTTACTAGGATACATTAGTTTAATTACAGGTTTCATATTAAATGAAGATTTATCGGGGGGTGGTCAACATGATTATCAATTATTACACGAAAATCTCATAAAAACAGGTTTTGCAAATGGTGTGTTAAGTTTTTTATTTGATTTTTATGTTGTAGGTCAACTTTTTCATTCTCCTGTTTTTTATATAATAATTTATAATCTTCAAAAATTGTTAGGAAATGATTTATCTAGAATTTTTTTGCTACATATTTTTGTAATATTGCCTTTTCTTTATTATAAAATAATAAATTTAAAATTTGAAAGAATTAATTTTTTTGTACCTATTGTTTTAATTTTTTTTTTATCGACTAGTTATAGATCAATTGCAATCTGGTCAGGAAGAGAAATATTAACAATATTATTCTTAATAATATCTATTTTTTATTTTTTAAGATTTAATAACAATTTAAAATTAAAAAATATTTATCTATCATTTTTTTTCTTAGGATTAGCTAGTTATATTTCACCTGAAGTAGGAATTGTTTCTGCAATATATATTTTAGATATATATAAATTTCTAAATTTAAAAAAAATTACTTGCCTGTTAATTTTTAATTTTATTATAGCAATACCTTTTTTATTATATCTTAATTATTATTTTCAATTTGAAAGGATTGTCTCTTCTAGTTTATTTATAAATTTTAAGAATAATTTAGCACCTTTTTTTAGCAGTATCTTAATTTACACTCTTCCATTTATTCTTATGAGTAAAAAAAATTATTTCAAATTCTTGTATGAGAAAAAGCTGATTTTAATATCTTTTTTTATAATTTTTTTCCTAACGAATTATACTTATGATAATAAAATAGGTGGTGGTGCAGTAAATTTTGTTTTGAAGAAATTAGAACTTGAATGGACTATTTTTATATTTTCTGCTTTTGGCTTAATTAATCTTCTATATATTTTAAGAAAAAAGTTAAAATATAACTTATTTGTTTTATTCATTTTTATGATTCAAACCTGTTTAAATTTTCAAT
>MDSZ01214814.1_pt1 | contig 17216 bp, 18 predicted proteins | sample 811201 | NCBI WGS metagenome assembly MDSZ01 (sample SAMN05326647, study PRJNA326480) | marine metagenome | isolation source: seawater | place: Indian Ocean: North | collected 2010
GAATATAAAAAGAGTTAAAAAATTAAATAAACTCAAAAATAGAATTTAATTCAACGCGGGGTGGAGCAGTCTGGTAGCTCGTCAGGCTCATAACCTGAAGGTCGGCGGTTCAAATCCGTCCCCCGCAACCAAATTTTACAATTTAAATTTAGACTTTTTTGTATCTATGAGGAAACCTTTAACAGTATCAGTGGTAAGTTTTTTAAAACTTTTTCCAAATTTTTCAATTTTCTCAATTATGTTTGGTGGTACTGTAATAATGTGACATCCCAATTGTTTTGCTTGAGTATAATTATAAGGTTCTCTTGTACTCGCCCACAAAACCTCCACGTTTTTAAATCTTTTCGACATTTTTATGCTCTCTTTAAATTCTGGTAGTGGGTCTTTACCAACATCTGCCATTCTTCCTGCAAAAATAGATATAATTACTTTTGTTCTTTTATCAATATTCTTTAAAATCTGTTTTGTTTGATTGGCAGTATAAACTGCGGTTATATTTAGTTTAATCTTATTCTGGTTTAAAGTCCTGATTACTTTTCCCATAAACTTACCATTTGAATTTACTACGGGAACTTTTACATATACATTTCTTCCCCACTTATTAATTTTTTTACCTTGAGTTATCATATTTTTTATATCATCTGCAAAGACCTCACAAGACACTGGTTTTTTTGTAAGTTTAAGAATATTTAAAGAATAATTCTTATAATTTAACGCCCCTGCCTTTCTCATTAGACTTGGGTTGGTTGTGAAACCTTTAACAATCCTTTTTTTATTGAATTTTTTTATTTGATTTATATCAGCAATATCACAAAAAATTTTAGTCAAATTTATAAACTCTTTACAATTTCTTCAGTCATTTTTTTTGCATCAGCAAATAACATTAAAGTATTATCTCTATAAAATAAATCATTATCAATACCAGCGTAGCCTGGAGATAAACTCCTTTTTACAAACAAAACAGATTTACTTTTTTCAACATCTAAAACTGGCATACCATAAATTGGACTTTGGGGATCTGATTTAGCTACTGGATTAGTTACATCGTTTGCGCCTATTACATAAGCTACATCACAGTTAGCAAAATCATTATTGATTTCTTCTAATTCAAATACTTCATCATATGGAACATTAGCTTCTGCTAACAATACGTTCATATGGCCAGGCATTCTCCCAGCAACTGGATGTATTGCGTAAGAAACTTTAACTCCATTTTTTTTCAATGCATCCACCATTTCTCTTAATGCATGTTGCGCTTGAGCTACTGCCATACCGTATCCTGGCACAATAATAACCGAGGAGGCATTTTTCATTAAAAAAGCAGCATCATCTGCATTTCCATTTTTAACTGGTTTTTGTTCAGTATTTTTAGCTCCAGAAGTTTGGTCTGTAGCACCCCAGCCCCCTAGTATTACGTTAAAAAAAGATCTATTCATACCTTTACACATTATATAAGATAAAATAGCACCGGATGAACCAACGAGTGCGCCGGTGATTATCAAAGCCGTATTTTCCAAAGTGAACCCGATTCCAGCTGCTGCCCATCCTGAATAAGAGTTTAACATGGATATAACAACGGGCATATCTGCACCACCAATTGGAATTATTAATAACACACCAACTAAAAAAGATATTAACACTATCGACCAAAACATATTTGGTGATTGAGTAACACATAAAAAATAAATCAGTACAGTTATTGATAATCCTAAAACTAAATTAATCAAATGCTGCCCTTTAAATGTTATTGGAGCTCCTGACATAATTCCTCTTAATTTTAAAAAAGCAATTATTGACCCAGAAAAAGTTATTGCACCTATTGCTGCTCCTAATGACATCTCTATCAAACTAGCAAGTTTAATATTTCCTACATCTCCTAAATTAAATGCTTCTGGTTTTAAGAATGCAGAAATTGCAACAAAAACTGCAGCTAAGCCCACTAGACTATGAAAACCAGCCACCAGTTCTGGCATTGCTGTCATAGGAATTCTAAACGCTATAAATGCTCCTATCGTTCCACCTATCAATAAAAAAATTAATACATATAAAAAACCCATTCCAAAATTATCTATGGATAAAAATGTTACTATTATAGCAATTGCCATTCCAGCAATTCCAAAGTAATTACCCTGTCTAGAAGTTTCAGGTGATGATAATCCTCTTAAAGCAAGAATGAACAATATTCCTGAAAATAAATAAAATAATGCGGATAAATTTGCAGTCATATTTTTTTATTTTTTCTTTTTTTTATACATTTGCAACATTCTTTGAGTAACTAAAAAACCTCCAAAAATATTTACTGCTGCAAGAATTATTGCAAGAAATCCAAAAATATTAGAAGTTTCAAAAATTTTATCTGATGCTCCCGCCAATGCAGCAATTATTGCACCAACAATAATTACTGAAGAAATTGCATTTGTTACTGACATTAAAGGAGTATGTAAAGACGGAGTTACACTCCATACCACATAATAACCCACAAAAATGGATAATATAAAAATACTTAATCTGAATATAAAAGGATCAATTTCCATAATTATTTAATCATTGTTTTTTCAATTATTTCATCTTCTAAATTAATATTAATTTTCTTATTTTTTTCATCATATAAATTTTTTACAAAATTAAATGCATTTTTTGCATATAAATTAGACGCAGAAGTTGGAAGTTTGTTTAAAATATTTGAGTCACCCATAATTTTTACACCATTCTTATCTACTATATCATCAGCTTTGGTGAATGAAGTATTTCCTCCTTGTATAGCTGCCAAATCATAAATAACCGAACCAGCTTGCATGTTATTTATCATATTATCTTTAATTATAATTGGAGCTTTTTTTCCAGGTATAAGTGCTGTACATATTACGATATCAATTTTTTTAATTGTCTCATTTAACAACTCTTCTTGTTTTTTTTTAAAATCCTCTGATGTTTCTTTAGCGTATCCCCCCTCAGTCTCAAGATTTTCTGAACCTTCAACTGTCAAAAATTTTCCACCTAAGCTTTCAACCTGTTCTTTTGAAGCCATTCTTACATCAGTTGCAAAAACCATAGCGCCCATTCTTTTAGCAGTTGCAATTGCTTGTAACCCTGCGACCCCTGCTCCAACAACTAAAACTTTTGCTGCTGGTATTGTTCCAGCTGCAGTCATCATCATTGGTATTGCTTTTTCAAAATATGCGAATGACTCGATTACAGCCTTATATCCTGCTAAATTCGCTTGCGATGATAGCACGTCCATGGATTGAGCACGGGTAATTCTAGGTAACAATTCAAGTGAAAAATTCTTAACCTTTTTTTTTATCAATTCATTAATTTTTTCTTGATTTGTGTATGGATTTAGAACACCAATTAAAATTTGATTTTCTTTAAAATAAGAGAGTTTTTCATCTAAAGGTAAGCCTAATTGAACTATGATATCTGCATTTTCAATAATTTTTTTTTCATCTTCATCAATTATTGCTCCACACTTTTTATATTCATCATCAGTAAAACCTAAATGTTGACCATAATCTTTACTTAGCGAAACTTGAAAACCACTTGCAACATATTTTTTTGTTATTTCGGGAGTTATAGCAATTCTTTTTTCTATATTTTTATTTTCTAAAATAGAAGCAATTTTCATAAAAAGTTAAAGTAAAAAAACTGCCATCAAAACTAAAACAAGTACCACTGCAACTGATCCCCACAATACAAATTTTGTGAAATTATTCCAAGTATCTTTATGGTTTTGATTGTCCATAAAAATTATTTTTGTCTAGCTTTAAATTTAGGGTTGGTTTTATTTATGATATAAACTCGTCCTCTTCTTCTAACTAATTTAGAGTTTAAGTCTCTTTTTTTAATAGATTTTAATGAACTTTTAATTTTCATAATTTAACCTTTAATAAACGAAGTTATATAATCTTTCAAATTTATTTTTCCATATCTCGACTTAATTCTATTATTATGAGAAATTTTAGTTAATGCAGAAGCATATCTTTCACCTGGTCTAGGTTTTAACATGATAATTTTAGTTTTGAACATTTTTGCCACATCTACAATGGAATAAGCTTTTTTATGACTGATACTATAATGTGAACATTGATTTTTCTTCCAGGCCTCATAACATACTTCAACAGTATCATTTATATGTGTAAATCTTCTAGTTTGCGTTCCAGGTTTAACTACTGGTAAAGGACGTTTTTTTCTATAATGATTCTCAAAAATACCAATTACGGTTGCCATGGATCCTTCCTTTATCTGTCCTGGACCATAAACATTGTAAAAATAAATCACCTCATATTTAAAGTTAAACCATTTTTTGAGATTTTCTAATAACTCTAAATTTTTTGATTTAGTAAAAGAATATGGAGAAAGATTTTTATCGTTTCCCTTATTGCCTAAACTTGCTGAAGTTGCTGAATAAACTAGTTTTATTGAATTGTCTAAACAAAATTTAAACACTGCTTTAGTTCCTATTGAATTAGCATCATAACATTTATCAAAGTTTTTAAAGCTTTGATAAATTCTAGCAAATTCTCCAAAATGAAAAATTGTATGTATATTTTTTCGGTACTTATTTAATATTTTCTTGATATCTAAAGTATTACCAACAATATATTTTACTCTTTTGTTTTCTTTAATATGATTATTTTTTTTTCCAGAAGAATAATTATCTAAACTAATAATATTTCTATTAGTTTTTTTAAGTAAATGTCTAATCAGATTTGATCCTACAAAACCAGCTCCACCAGTAACAACTATTAGATTTTTCATTTAAGAATAATGCCTGGCAACGACCTACTCTTCCATGTCTTAAGACATAGTACCATCAGCGCTGAAAAGCTTGACTTCCGAGTTCGGAATGGGATCGGGTATTACCTCTTCGCAATAATCACCAGGCAAATGACTTATATAAAAAATACTTTTAATTTCAAGATATATTTTTATTATATTTTAATTAAATAAGGCAAAAATTGACGTTTAATTAAAGTTAAAAAATTATTTTTTAATTTGATGCTATATAGTATCACTATAAAGAACTAGAATTTTAATATTCCAAATATACAATTAAGATGTTCATTATTGATTTAATTAGCTTTATTTTTTTAACCCTCATAATAATTTTATCATTATCAGGATTAGGTCAAATATTCGCACATGATAAAAGTAATAATTTTTTTACGGGCATATTTTTTGGATTTATATCAATTTCATTTTTAATTACCATTTTACATTTTTTTATCGAAATAAATATTTATATTTCTTTATCAATTTTAATTTTAGGATTAATCTTTGGACTTAAAAATGTAAGTTTTTTTAGTAAAATTACTAAAAAAGAAAAAATTATTTATATTTTAATATTCTTAGTGTTAGTTCCAATTTATATTAGTCAAAAATATCATGAAGATTTTGGTTATTATCATTTACCCTACATTATAAATGTTGTTAATGAAAAAATAGTTTTTGGTCTTGCAAATGCAAATAGAGCTTTTGTTCACAACTCTATTTGGCTGAATATATTACCTGCTTTTTATTTTAAAGGTAATTATAATTTTGTTTCATTGCCATCTTTTATAATTTATCTAACTTTTATAATTTTTTCAATTAATCAAATAATTAATAACGAAAAAAAAATTAGCTCATATTTTCTAATAGTATCTATTTTTTATTTAATTCTAAAATTTACAAGAATATCAGAATTTGGAAATGATATTCCAGCTATAATCTTCTCTGTATTGTCAATCTATTTCTTCTTTAAATTCAATGAAGAAAAAAAACCCGAAAAAAAGAACAGTTATTTTTTTTATAATTTTAGTTTTGCAATATTTGCAATTTTAATAAAATTTAGTTCAATACCAGTATTTATTCTTACTTTTTATTTATTTTACAAAAATTATAAAATATTAATAAAGAATATACTTAAACCGAACTATTTAACTATTTTCTGTTTAGGAATAATTTTTTTTTTACAACAATTTTTTTATACTGGTTGTTTTATTTTTCCCTCAAAAATTACTTGCGTGGATGTAAGTTGGTTTGATCAATATTTTTTGACCTCTAAGTATAGGTTGGAATTGGTAAATAAAAGTTATTTTGCTACTGCTAGAGACATTCTTACGGAGGAAGAATATTTAAAAAATTTTAATTGGGTGCCTTACTGGTTTAACAGAAATTATACTGGAATTTTGGAACATTTAATAACGATGATTTTTCCTTTATTGTTTTTTTTGTTGTTATTAAGAAAAAAAGAAAACAAAGATATTTTTAATTTCAAAATTGAGGGTTTTTTTATAATTTTTATAATTTTAGGATTTTTATTCTGGTTTAATTTTTCTCCAGTTTATAGATTCGGTATAGTATATTTTCTAGGTTTGGTTTTCTTTGTAACTTTCTTTATTTTCAAAAATAGATCTTTTTCTAAAAAAATTTTTCTTAATTTTATATTAATAATGTTGATATTTAATTTCTCAAAAAATATTACAAGGATAGTTAATGAGGAAAAGATTTTTTTTGGAATAAAAAAAATAGATAATTCATATAAAAATAATACATCTGATTTAAATAATATAATTAAAGTATACATGCCGGATATGGAGGCTAATGCTGAAAAAGGAAATGGTTGGCAAGGACGATTATGCTGGGATATTAAGTTTTTATGTACAAAAAATAAAGTAATTATAGATAGAAATATGGGTTATTTAATAATCAAAAAAAAAAGATTAATTTTTAAAATCCGAGCTTTTATAAAATACTACCGATTTTATTAAAAAACTCAAAATTAAAGTTATTGCAAAAATATAACTACTTTTAATTTCTTTTGACAGATAAAAATAAAAAAGATTAAAAAGTAAATACTCAAATGTTCTGAAAAATACTGAAATGAGTACAATCTTTAAATAATTTCTTTTATTTGTTTTAAATATCTTAAGTCTAAAAAAGAAAAAAATATTTAGATTTAAAATTATAAAAAGTGAAAAAAAAGATGCATAAGATGCGTGAAATTTTATAAGGAAAAGATTATATAATAAGTTGGAAAGAAAAAAACTTAAAATAGATATTAGACCATATCTATAAATGAAAAATTTCAAATTTTATCCTCAATATTTTTTTTTACATTTTTAATAAGAAATCCTAACAAACCTAGGGATAACAGTAATAATCCTATTAAAACTAAAGCTACTCCTAATATTAATGATTGAATATAACCATCTCCATTTCCAAATATGAATAAATAAATGAATCTAAATATAGCTAAAGAGCCTATTAAAATTGGTAAAATTGAAAGATAAGAAAAAAACTGTAATGGCTTATATAATAAGAAAGTTTTTAAAATAATTAACATTTGTTTAACGATAAATTCTGTCATAGATTTAAATAATCTTGATTTTCTAGTTGGTGGGTTTGTTTTAATAGGTATCTCACCTATTAATAAGTTTTTTTCTTTTGCCTGAATTAATGTTTCAAGAGTATAGCTATAGTTTGAGTCGGCTCTTAGTCTTTTAATTGCATCTTTATTATAGGCTCGAAATCCACTAGATGCATCTGAAATTTTTTGACCAGAGATTACTCTTACAACTTTCGTTCCTAACTTTTGCAAAAATACTTTTGTTTTAGAAAAATGTTCTATTTCATCAAACTTTCTTACACCTACCACTATATCTGTATTTGAATTTTTTAAATGTTCAATTAACTTTACTATATATTCTGGTTTATATTGATTATCCGCATCTGTATTAATCAATATATCTACATTTTGATCAAGAGCAAATTTCCTGCCTTTATTAAAAGCATATCCCAAACCCATGTTTCTTTTAAGAGATATAATTTTTTCAACTCCATTTTCTTTTGCAATATCTAAAGTTCTGTCTGTAGATCCATCATCTATTAAAACAATTTCATAATCATAATCTTTAATATCTATAGATTTTCTTATTTCAGTTATTGTATTTTTTATTTGTAACTCTTCATTAAAACACGGGATTTGAATGAATATTTTCATTATGTTATTTACTCATTACTTTTAATAAAACCTAATGATGGAGTATTTTCTAAAATTACTATATGTCCATCTAAACTTTTTACGTATTTTATATCTCTTATTCTATTATCAAGTATTAACCTATCTGTATTAAGCACTTTTGTAAATTTTTTGTTAGTTTCAACCATATAAATAGATTTTGCTCTCAATGATGACGTAAATATTGTGTTAGAATTTAAGTTATTTTGTACACTTATTTCACTTATTCCAATCGATGGAGTAAAATATATTAAAGGTTCATCATATCCAAACTCTTTGTGTGTAGCTTTAAATGGATTAGTTCCGTCATAGTTAATCCCATAAGAGGCTATTGGCCAACCAAAATTATATATTTTTTTTAATCTTAAATTATTTACATTTATTTCATCTCCACCTTTAGGCCCATGTTCAGAATTTATTATGAACTGATTATCCATTTCATCTTGATAGAAAAAAAGACCCTGATGGTTTCTATGACCCAAAGATATTAGATCAAATTTTTGATTTGTTTTATCTATTGATATAATTTTTCCAGCTAAACTATCTGGACTTTGTATTTGATCTAAAACACCAAAGTGTCCAATTGAAAATATTAATTTATTATCTTTAAAATCAACTATTCTACCACCTGTTCCAATTGAATACTCAGTGATATTCAAATCTGATTTGAAGAAAAATTCAAATTCGAGTTTTTCATAATTAAACTCAGAAGTTAAGATTGATATAGTATATTTATCATTCATATCTCTTAGAATAACAGAGATATAAAGTTTATTATCATTGATAAGTAAATCTCTTAGGCCTATCAAAGTATAATTTTCTTTTTCTATGTATTGTTCTAAATTTGTTTTCAGCACTTTTTGATTTAACTTTTTTGAATTAAAATTTTTAGTTTCAAAAAAAATAAATTCTCCTTCACCTGAAACAACAATGGTTTTGTCTTCAAATATTTCTAAATAATGAGCTCTTTTCGAATTTTCGAGCGCTCTCCATCCATAAGTCAGATCCAATCTTTTAAAGGGTAGAAAAAATTCTCTTACTGAGTATTTCTTTGAAGTATTTTCTGATTTAATATTTTTTGATTGAATTAATTCTCCGTTTAGGCCTTGTTTTAATTTTGCTTCCTGTAATTTTTCTATTTCATCCTTATTAATAGATGCTCTAAAATCGTAAATATAGTTTCTTAAATTATTCTTTAATTTCGTTGGAACTATTTCTTTTATTTTTAGAATAAATAAATTTTGTTTATCATATTGATCAGATACGATTTTGTAAGAAAAATAAACTGTTGAAATTAAAAACAAAATAAAAAATGTATAAATTATTTTTTTCATGACAATCCCTGACAGTTAAATATGATCATTTTACTCTTAAATTAATTTTATTTTGAATATATATATAGTTTTTCTCTAAATATAAGTGGCGTTTTTATATTTATTGTCGCAAATACACAAATCTATCTAAGTTTTAACGATGTAATTGATTATAAAAATATAAATAAATTCCAATATAATAATAATTAATTATTGATATCCAATTGTTAAAAAAATTTCCTGCTGGAACAACTGGAAAAAGCAAAGTCAATAAAGCCAAACTTATTACACAAAATGAGGAAGTCGATTTATTTATTTTATTTGCAAAAAAAAGTTTCATCAGTTTTAAAAATATGAAAACAATTCCTGTTAAATAAAAGAACATTCCTATTATGCCAAGTTCAGATAGAATCTGAAAAAAATAATTGTGAGGATGAGTTGAGCATATTCCTATGGGGGGATCGTACTTCACATTTCTACAATAATTTCTAAATCCTTTAGGCCCATTTCCAATAATTGGTTTATCTTTAAATAATTTCAAAGCAAGCACATAATGATTTTGATGGTCATCTGAAAAAGCTACTATTTTATTGAGAATATTTTTTTCTTTCTCCGTATCTAATTGAACAACATCATCTTTTTTTTTTAAATTTTTTTCAGTTGTATTTTTTGGATGATAATAATGATCTGTAATTTGTATAAAGGTCATTTTAAAAACCCTATAAAAGAGCTTAGATTTACCAAACTCAAAAAATGCTTCAAAGGTAATAAATATTAGTAATAAAGCTAAACATTTTAATAATATCTTTCTGAAATATTTTTCAAAAATTATCATTAATAATATAAAAAATATTGCTAAAAAAAATGGAGTCCTTGATGTTGAAATATAAATAGAAATTAAATTTAGAGTAAAAAAAATTAATAAATATTTTTTGTTTTTGTTGATATCAAAATTAAAAAATAAGATTAATAAAAAACTTATAGGAAGAGTATAATATAGATAACTACCTAATATTAAGTCATTACCAAAAATACCTGAAACTCTTCCTCTAATCAAATTTTGACCAAAAAGATTATAACCAAAAAAATACTGAATAAAGCTATCGAAGATGATAAAAAGAATTATGAAAAAATAAAATTTTAAAAAATTAATATTTAAATTATCTTTGGTAATTTGTAACTTATCTAATAAAAAAAAGATCGTAATTGATAATAATACATATCTAACATGTGATATGGAGGCAATCTGCAAATCTGTATAATCTAGATTTATCAATCCACTTAAAGAAACTAAAAAAGAAAAAAAAATTAGAAAAATTATTTTTGGATCTTTAAAGTAGTAAAAATCCTTATTATTAAAAAAAAAAAATAAAATTAAAGATAAAATTAGTATTTCGGTAATTGCTATACCAATTAGATATGATGGAATAATGAAAAAAATTAAGTATGAAATTAATTTTGAGCGGTCTAAATAATTCATATTAATTAATCTATTGACTTTTTTTATACCAAAGTAGTGAAGATCTTATCATCAATATAAGCTTTTTTCTTAAATTTTTAAATTTATGAAATTTTTTTAACTTATTGGTATTTGCAACTGAATACTCTATGTCATTTTTTCTACCTTGTTTAAAGCTGAAATTAATTTTTTTATTGAGTATCTTGTTAAACATATTAGTAATATCCAAAACAGAATAACCTTTTCCATAACCACAATTTATTATGAGCTGAAACTTTTTTTTTTTAACCAATCTTGAAAATTTATAATGAATTTCAGCTAAATCACTTACATATATATAGTCCCTTATAGCTGTCCCATCTTTTGTATTAAAATGCTGCCCAAATATATAAAAATTTGTTTTGTTATAACTTGATTTGCAAAGACTATTAAACAAACTTTTATTTTTCTTTGTTTCAAAACCACATCTCATTTTTTTTTCTACACCAACTACATTAAAATATCTCAATATTACATAATTAATAATAGATTTATTTTTTATCAAAAAATTTTCAAATTTAAGCTTTGATTTTCCATATGGAGCTAAAGGATTTGTTTTTGAGTATTCATTAACAAATTTGTTTGATGAGCCATAAACTGCTGCAGATGAGGAAAAAATAAAATTTTTAATTTTTTTTTTAATGCAAAATTTAAAAAAAATTTTAGCTTTATGATAATTATTCTTAAGATATATCTTTTTTTTTATCAAAGACTCTTGATTGTCAATCAAAGCTGCGAAATGCAAAACAACATCATAATTACCTGTCAAAGATTTTTGTAATTTTTTGATATCAGAAATATCTGATTTTATAAATTTACACTTTTTTGGAATATTAGTTTTTTTTCCTGTTATCAAATTATCTATAATTGTTACTTTATGTCCTCGATCGATAAACATCCAAGCAACTGAGCTTCCAATATATCCAGCACCTCCAGTAATTAAGACATTCATATTTTAATTTATTAAATATTAGATTAATAATGATTTATGTTATAATTGAGATTATTATTAAAATAATTACTCAAAATAAAATGAAAATTTCAATCATTACTGCTGTTAAAAATGGTCTACCGCTTTTAAAAAGTGCAATAAAATCGATAAAAATTCAAAAAAAAATAAATGAGATTGAGCACATTATAGTTTGCGCACCCTCATCTGACGGAACTGAAGATTTTTTGAACTCTCTTTCAGATGTTAAGGTGATTTTTGACAAAGACTCAAAAACAAAATTTGGATCAATCAACAAAGGTATAAATATTGCGACAGGTGATATAATTGGTTTACTTCATGCCGACGATATATTTTATGATGAATACACTCTTCATAATATATTAAAAGAATTTGAAAATAAAAACGATATTGTTTATGGTAATGTTTTATTTTGTCACAAAGAAGATATCTCAAAAATTATTAGAGAATGGATAAGCTCAGATTTTAAACAAAATAAATTAAATTTTGGTTGGATGCCACCCCACACCTCATTATTTATTAAAAATGAAATTTTAAAAGAAAATTTATATGAAGAGACTTTCCCTATTTCTGGTGACTATCTATTTATCTTAAAAATTTTTAATTTAAAAAATCTTAAGATTAAATTTTTAGATAAATATACTACTATTATGAGAGATGGAGGTGATAGTACAAAAATAAAAAATTTACTTAAAAAGCTTCGAGAAGATATTGGTATTGCAAAAAAATTTTTTAAATTTCCATATTTTGTTATTTTAATGAAAATCATTTTAAAGATAAATCAATTAAAAATATTCAAAAAAAAGTTATCTAACGAATATATTAATAATTTAAACACACTTGAAAAATTATAATTTAATTTTTTTCAGAATTTTTAAAAATTAGAATCAAACTAATATAGATAAATACAAAAATGATAAAAACAATCCAAAAGCTTATTTTCATAAAAGTAAAAAGACCTATAGGTATTAGTGCAGTTACAGCTAATATTGTATTAGTTTTTATAAGTGATAATTTTTTATTTATTAAATGATGTATGTGATTTCTATCACCATTAAAAGCATTTTTACCTTTTATTAACCTTGTAAAGGTAAGCCTTATTAGGTCAAATCCAGGTAATAATAATAAGAAAAAAATCTCATCTGCAAATCTTATGCTTTCATTAAAATTATATTCATAGATTAGTGATATTGATACAATAGCACTCAATAAATAGATTCCACTATCTCCTAAAAAAATTCTATTTTTTAAATTAAGAAATAGTATGATTAAAAGAAAAAAAATATTTACTAAATAAAAATAATTGAAATCAGATTTTATGAAAAGATATAAAAAAATAATCAAAAAAAATGTAGATGATTGACCATTTATACCATCATAAAAATTCAATGAATTCATTAAAATTAGAAAACAAAAAATTGTAAATATTAAAGAAGAATTTTCTAAAAATATTCTTGATGGATAAAAAGATATTGAAAAATCAGATATTTTTAATATTTGATTAAGGCTTAAAGAAACTATTATAAACAAAATTGAAAAAAATATTTTTTTTAAAGGGGTTAAATTATACTTATCATCGTAAAGTCCTAAAATAAAAAAACCAATAATTAATATTAATATTCCCAGAATTTCTCTAAATTTAAAATCATCTAAATTTAAAAACAAAAACTCATTTAGAATAAAAATTTGATAAATTAATAAAATTAATAAGTTAATTAAATAAATTAACCCACCTAAAATAGGGATTTTCTGTTTATGAAGCTTAATTTTTTTATCAGGTTCATCAAAGATATTTGTAAAAGTTGCTATTTTGGTGATAAAAAATATCAATAAGATATTTGAAATTAGCAATATTATTGAAATAGCAATCATTTTAAAATTTGATTATTTTTATAATATCTTATGGTTTTTTTAAGGCCTAGATTAATATCAACTGAAGAATTCCAATTTAGTATTTTTTTTGCTTTTTTAATACTTGGATAAAGCTTTTTTATCTCATCTTTTCTAAATTTGATTTTACCAAACTGTGGCCTTCCACGACCAATCAGTTTACAAATTTTTAAAATTATTTTTTTAACTTTAATTGGTTTTCCTGAGCCAATATTTAAAATTTCTCCATTAGAATTTTGATTCAATAATACTTTCATAATTGCTTTTACAAGATCGTCAATATAAGTAAAATCTCTCAATTGAACTCCACTTGAGCAATTAAACTTTTTATCTTCCATAGCATTCTTTATTGTTATGGGTATCAATCTATTTGCATCCTGATTTGGACCATAAACTAAATACAATCTTAAAATTGAAACAGGAAACTTATATTTTTTTCTGAGTGAAAGAAGAAACTTTGTACTTAGTAATTTTGAGGTTCCATAAATTGAATAAGTTTTTTGTTTATTTTGATTATCTTCTTTTTGAGGAGATTTAATCATACCATATTCTACACTAGACCCTATTTGAATAAATTTTTTAATTTTTGAGTTTAAAAAAAACAATGATAAATTTTTACATCCATCAAAATGACTTTTTTTAGTTTTTATTTTATTTGAATGATCTACATAGCCGGCCAAATTTACAACGTAATCAAAGTTAAGACTCAACATTTTATTTAATTTTTTTTTATTTGAAATATCACATAATAAATATTTGACTTTTTTAAGCTTTCTATTTCGACTTGGTTTTTTGGTAGACAAACTGGTGACTAAAAATTTTTTTTTTAAACATGCTGCTGCTAAATGATATCCAATAAATCCTGTTCCACCCGTAATTAAAATTTTTTTTTTACTCAAGGTGTTTTTTCTCTTTAATTTTTTTTTCTAAAATTTCTTTATCTCTCAAAGTATCCATGCATTGCCAAAAACCATAATGTTTAAAAGCTAACAATTGTTTTTTCTTTGTAGATTTTTTGAAAGGTTCTTGCTCCAGAAAAGTTTTGTCATTTTTAATAAAATTTAAAAATTTTGGATCAACTACAAAAAATCCACCATTTATCCATCCTGAGTCTAATAAATTTTTTTCTCTAAAATATTTAACATGATTTCCATTTATTTTAATAACACCAAATCTAGCAGGTGGTCTTACTGCAGTTAAGGTAATTAATTTTTTATTCTTATTGTGAAATTTTATAAGTTTATTTAAATTTATATTAGACAATCCATCGCCGTAAGTTAGCAAAAAAGGTTCGGTCAAAAAATTTTTTAATCTTTTAATTCTTCCACCTGTCATGGTATTTTTTCCTGTATCTACTAAATTTATTTTTATACTTTTATGAAATTTTTTTTTTTTAAAATAATCTTTTATGAGATTTCCTTTGTATCCCAAAGCTATATAAAATTCTTTATGTCCATATCTTAAGTAGTGATCAATTATTCTATGTAAAATCGGTTTACCACATATTTTAATCATTGGTTTTGGAATAACTTTTGTATATTCCGAAATTCTTGTTCCCATACCCCCTGCTAGAATTACAACTTTCATTTTTTTAAAAATTTGTTTTTAACATCAATTAAATTTTTTGGTCTTGGGAGATTGTTTTCCTTTTTATTTATCTCTATATCTACTTCTAAAAAAGCTGAACCATCATTTTTCAAAAAAGACTTTAAAGTTTTAAGTGTTTTTTCTTTTTTCGATAAATGATAGTACTTTTTATAACCTATAGATTTAACAAATAATCTTAGATCAATATTTTCAATATTTGTTGTTTGTCCACCAACAGACTCGTGAGATCTATTATTTAACAAGATATACTTAAAATTATTTTTGGAATATCTTGAAATAGATATTGCAGAACCAAGATGCATTAAAAAAGATCCATCTCCATCGAGGCATATAACTTTTTTATTACTCTTAATAGAATATCCTAAACTTACAGTAGAAGAATGACCCATTCCACCAACCATATAAAAAGGATTTATCTTTAATTTATGAGTCTTAATTTTATTGTACAGTTCTCTTGAGAGATATCCTGTTGATGAAATTATTTTATAATTGTTATTAATGCATTTAACTAAGACTTCTATGAAAGATGATCTTGTTAAAGATTTGCTATTTGTTTTTTTTTTATTTTTTTTAATTATCTCATTAGATATTAAAGTATTTTTTTTTACTAAAATAGCAACTATGGCTTTATTTTTTCTTGCGTGATTAATTAATTTTTTTATTTTCTTTAAATCATTATCATTGTTAATAATGTGATATTTTATTCCACATAAATCCAAAATTTGTTTAGTAATCTCCCCTTGTGCTAAATGTTGGGGTTCATCTTTTAGATTTGGAGCACCCCTCCAACCTATAATTAAAAATAATGGAATTTTATAAACTTTTCTATGAGCTATTGAGATAATTGGATTAATTGCGTTTCCAAGACCAGAATTTTGCATATAAATAGCTGGAATATTTTTAGTTGATAGATAATGACCAATGCCTGCTGAAACAGCGGATCCCTCATTAGCTAAAATTAAATGTTTAAAACTTTTTTCAATATCTAAACCATTTGTAAAATTTTTTAAAACCGAGTCTGGTACTCCTGAAAAAAAATTAATATTACACTGTTTTAATTTTTTAATTAAATTTTTTGCATCTATCATTTTAGTTTCTAAATATTCTTAATTTAAAGTTCTAGTTGAGGGGCTATCTTTAACCCAACTAAATACTTTTTTTGGTTTTCTCCAATTTTTTCCATAAGTATAATTTAAATAATCTATATAAAAAAATGGCACAATAATGTTTAAGTCAATAAACTTAATCTTTTTAAATCTGGATATAAATCTATATGGATGAGAATAACCAGCTTTTTTATAAAATAGATCTTTTTTAATGAGATATTTTTTTATTAATTTAAAAAATTTTTCAGAGAAGGAAAAAAAATTTACTAATTGATTTCCTTTTCCCTTATATGTTTTTGAAAATGAAAAAACCTCAATCAGTCTCATCAATATGTTTTTTGGAACATACCATTGAACATAAACAGTTTTAGTTTTGCTATTAATTTCATAAAAATTAATATCGACATCTCTACCACCTTTTTTACTAAATGTAACTAAATTGTCATTTTTGAAAAATTTTTTTTTTTTTTCAAAGCCGTTTTTTTTCATTTCTTTTTCTAATAATAACTTGTCAATTTTTTTTTCTATAACTGCCAAATCAATATCTGGATCCCATGGTATTAAAGACTGATCCCTAATAATCCCAAGAAGAGTACCTTGGCAAATCCAGTAATTAAATTTTAATTTATTAAAAATATTAATTGTTAATCTAAAGTTAGGGTCTATCTTTAAAAATTTTTTAATCAAAATTATTTTAATTATATATTGATATATATCAATAATGATATAATTGTAATTTTATAAATGTCTAATCAAAAAAAAATAGCTTATGTTCCTTTAGCTGTAGATTTCATACATAGTGGTCATTTAAATGTAATCAAGATAGCAA
>MDSZ01150639.1_pt1 | contig 17213 bp, 18 predicted proteins | sample 811201 | NCBI WGS metagenome assembly MDSZ01 (sample SAMN05326647, study PRJNA326480) | marine metagenome | isolation source: seawater | place: Indian Ocean: North | collected 2010
AATCTTGCGGCTGCCGTGCAAGTTATAGCCTATGAACTCCGCATGCAGGCCCTGTCATTAGCTGATAGTAGCGATCAAGAACCACTACCCTGGGGCACTGATTGGGATATCGAACTGGCGACCCATGATGAGTTAGAACGTTTATTTTCTCACCTGCAGCAAACTTTAGAAGATATCGAGTTTTTGGATCCAGAAAATCCTCGGCAATTGATGCCACGGTTGCGACGTTTATACTTACGTGCTCGCCCCGATAAGGTCGAGACCAATATTTTGCGGGGTATTTTATCCGCTACCCAGAAAACATTGAAAAGCTAGTTATTAGTCACCATAAAATACACATCAAGGCACATATTTTAGTTGCCAACGTAAAGTGAGGAATAGGCCATGTTTAGACATTTAAAGGAAGATATCTCTTCAGTCTTTCACCGCGACCCAGCGGCACGAAATTTTGTTGAGGTGTTAACCTGTTATCCTGGTCTGCATGCGCTGCTTTTACATCGCATTTCCCACTGGTTTTGGGGGCACAGGTTAAAATGGTTGGCGCGTTTCCTATCCACCCTCGCACGTTGGTTTACTGGCATTGAGATCCATCCAGGTGCCCAAATTGGCAATCGCTTTTTTATCGACCATGGAATGGGAGTGGTGATTGGTGAAACCGCGATTATTGGCGATGATGTTACTCTCTATCAAGGGGTAACCTTAGGGGGCACCAGTTGGAATAAGGGTAAGCGCCATCCGACACTAAATGATGGTGTTGTCGTCGGTGCTGGAGCCAAGATTTTAGGTTCTTTTGAAGTCGGTAAAGGAGCAAAAATAGGCTCTAATGCCGTGGTAACCAAAGAAGTGCCAGCTGAAGCAACGGTGGTGGGGATCCCAGGCCGTATTATCACTCAGCAGGACAAAGCCAATGTGCAGGTCAAAAAAGATATGGCTGAAAAGTTTGGTGCTTATGGCTTAAGCCCAGATATGCCAGACCCAGTAGCCAAATCTATGGGTGTGATGTTGGATCATATGCATGCCGTCGATCGCAAATTGGAGTGCGTTACCCAAAAGCTGCGGGAAATGGATGCTTCCTACGAAGATGAAGATTTGCCAGAACTAAAAGACGAAGACTTTAGTGCTGCTATAGAAAGCCCTAATGAGCCCTTTGATGCTGAAGCCACGGCTACTCAGAAGAGTGAAACATTAGTCAGCTAAGTGCCTTGGCTGGGGTTCAATAATACTTGACTAAAATACTGGGTTTTTAGTAAAATTGCCTCACTTTCAGGTTTGCTTGCTAGCTTTTCAGCAATCGTTATAAGTAAGCCAAGAATAATTTGTCTATGGTTGGCTCCTACAATGAAACTTACTACCAAAGGACGTTATGCCGTTACTGCCATGCTAGATTTGGCACTTAACGCTAGTGATAAACCCATTAGTTTGGCTGATATTTCTGAGCGCCAAGATATTTCACTGTCTTATTTGGAGCAACTGTTTGCCAAGTTACGGCGCCAGGGTTTAGTTGATAGTGTGCGAGGCCCAGGCGGTGGTTACCGCTTAAGTCGCGAATGCGATGATATTCACGTAGCTGCCGTTATTGATGCTGTAAACGAGTCAGTTGATGCCACAGGCTGCCAAGGTAGTCATGGCTGCCAAGCTGGTGAAATTTGTTTAACGCACCATTTGTGGACGGATTTAAGTAAGCAGATTCATGGCTTTCTTACCAATATAACCTTGGCTGATCTTATGGCCAGAAGAGATGTGCAAAATGTGGCGCGGAAGCAGGTACAAAAGGTGACTGTTTCGACCCCTTTGCATTTTGTCTCATAAGAGAAATTAATTTTTTACAATATAAAGCTATCTACTAATAGATAGTGGAGAGATGGATAATGAAACTGCCTCTGTATTTAGACTATTCTTCAACTACGCCGGTCGATCCCCGTGTAGCGAAGTTAATGTGTGATTGTTTGACGCAAGAAGGTAACTTTGGCAACCCGGCCTCGCGCTCCCATTTATATGGTTGGCAAGCAGAGGAAGCGGTAGAGACTGCTCGTCGCCAAGTAGCTGATCTAGTGAATGCGGATCCCCGTGAAATTGTGTGGACCTCAGGAGCGACTGAATCAAATAACTTAGCCATTAAAGGCATTGCCCACTTTTATCAGAAAAAGGGTAAGCACATTATCACTTCTAAGATTGAGCACAAAGCTGTATTAGATACTGCGCGCCAGTTAGAGCGTGAAGGCTTTGAAGTTACTTATCTTGATCCTGATACGGATGGCCTAATTTCGCCAGCAATGGTTCAAGATGCAATGCGTGAAGATACAATTTTGGTGTCTTTGATGCATGTAAATAATGAAATTGGTGTCGTAACAGACCTTGCTGCCATTGGTGAAGTTACCCGTGCAGCAAAAGTATTTTTCCACGTTGATGCAGCGCAAAGCCCAGGCAAGGTTGCTATCGACTTAGAAGCTATGAAAGTAGACTTGATGTCTTTCTCAGCCCACAAAGTATATGGACCTAAAGGTATTGGTGCTTTGTACGTACGTCGTAAGCCCCGTGTGCGTCTGGAAGCGCAAATGCACGGTGGTGGCCATGAACGTGGTATGCGTTCAGGCACTTTGCCTACTCACCAGATTGTGGGTATGGGTGCGGCCTTTGCTATTGCCAAGGAAGAAATGGCAGAAGAAAACCAGCGCATTCTCGCTTTACGTCAGCGTCTATGGGACGGTGTAAGTGATATGGAAGAAGTGTATCTAAATGGTTCTATTGATCAGCGGGTAGCTGGCAATGCCAATATTAGTTTTAACTATGTAGAGGGTGAATCTCTGCTTATGTCACTTCGCGAATTGGCAGTTTCTTCCGGCTCGGCCTGTACTTCCGCTAGCCTTGAGCCATCTTATGTGCTGCGAGCGTTGGGTATGAATGATGAGCTGGCACATAGTTCTATTCGCTTTAGTATTGGTCGCTTTACTACCCCTGAAGATGTTGACCAAGCCATTGCCCAGGTGCGCAAAGCCGTAACCAAACTGCGTGAGCTGTCGCCCTTATGGGATATGTACAAAGACGGTGTTGATTTAAATAGCGTGCAGTGGGCAGCCCACTAACACAAGGCAATATTTAGTAAGAATTGAGGAGATAAGGATCATGGCATATAGCGAACAGGTTATTGATCATTACGAAAACCCCCGCAATGTGGGTAAGATGGATGAAGCTGACGCGCAAGTTGGCACTGGCATGGTAGGCGCCCCTGCATGTGGTGACGTGATGCGTTTGCAGATTAAAGTCAGTGAAGAAGGGGTTATTGAAGACGCCAAGTTTAAAACTTATGGCTGTGGTTCTGCCATTGCTTCCAGCTCTTTAGTAACTGAGTGGATGAAAGGCATGACCTTAGACGAGGCTGGCGAAATTCGTAACTCGTCTATTTCGGAAGAACTGGCCTTACCCCCAGTTAAAATACACTGTTCAGTATTAGCCGAAGATGCGATTAAAGCCGCTATCGACGACTACAAGAGCAAGCAGTAACAGGAGTTAATCATGGCTATTACCATGTCTCAGGCAGCGGCAGATCACGTCAGTAATTACTTAGCTAATCGTGGTCAAGGGCTAGGTGTGCGTCTCGGTGTGCGCACCACAGGTTGTTCTGGTATGGCCTACGTGTTGGAGTTTGTGGACGCCATTGCTGAGCACGATGAAGTGTTTGAATCACATGGCATTAAGGTCGTGATTGATCCCAAAAGTATGGTGTATCTAAATGGCACGGAACTGGATTATGTTAAGGAAGGCCTAAATGAAGGTTTTCAGTTTAACAATCCCAATGTCAAAAACGAATGTGGTTGTGGCGAGAGTTTTAATGTCTAAGCAGGATGCTGTGCTGACTCTCAATGCGCCTCACTCGTGTATTTAATACTGCCGGATCTAATCGATCTGCGACTTTATTAAGCTTCTCTGAACTTTGCAGGAAACACGGCAAGTGGATTTAACGAAAGACTACTTCAGTAACCTCGGCTTGCCTTGCAGTTACCAAATAGATTTGGCTGCCTTAGCCGATAGCCATCGTCTGTTACAGCAAACTCATCATCCTGATCGATTTGCTGCCAGTGACGAAGCCGAGCAACGTCAGGCAGTGCAAACAGCCTCCTACCTTAACCAAGCTTATGGTGTGTTGCGGTCGCCATTAAAGCGCGCTATCTATCTTCTTGAACTTCAAGGTATGGAGCCTTTGGCGCCGACCAATACCTCAATGCCGATGGATTTTTTGCTGCAACAAATGCAATTGCGTGAGCGCATGGAAGAGCTGCCCGCCGCAGCTGATGTTGAGGCCGAACTCGAGCAGCTAGCAGATGAATTGTTGGTTATGCATAAACAGTTGCAGACAGACTTTGCGGCGGCTTATGAGGCTGGCCAATTGCCAGCAGCCGAGGTGGTAGTGCGGAAACTGCAGTTTATCGAAAAATTACAACAGGAATGCAATGACCTTGAAGGTCGATTGTTGGATTAAGAGAAGCAAATATGGCTCTTCTACAAATTGCTGAACCTGGCCAAAGTGCCAAGCCCCATCAGCGTAAATTGGCGGTGGGTATTGATTTAGGTACTACCCATTCGCTGGTGGCCACGGTTCGTAGTGGGCGTGCAGAAACCTTAGCCGATTCCAAAGGTACCCATTTATTGCCGTCAGTGGTGCGCTATCGTGCTGATGAGCTACCGCAAGTGGGTACTAAGGCATTACAACACTTGGTTGATGATGCCGCCAATACCATTATGTCGGTCAAGCGTTTAATGGGGCGTGGATTACAAGATGTCACTCGCTTAGGCGAGCAGATGCCTTATATTTTTGAGGCCTGTGAAAGTGGCATGCCAATGTTGCGAACGGCGGCCGGTTTAAAAAGCCCAGTCCAAGTTTCTGCTGATATCCTACGCGTCCTAGCCCAGCGTGGCGAGGCCAGTTTGGGTGGTGATCTAGTGGGTGCCGTGATTACTGTGCCTGCCTATTTTGATGATGCCCAACGTCAAGCGACAAAAGATGCGGCAACCTTGTCGGGTATTCAGGTTTTACGCTTACTTAATGAACCTACTGCGGCAGCGGTGGCCTATGGCTTGGATAATGAGCAAGAAGGCACTATCGCTGTCTTTGACTTAGGTGGCGGCACCTTTGATATCTCTATTTTGCGGATGCAAAAGGGTGTTTTTGAAGTACTGTCCACAGGTGGTGATTCCGCACTTGGTGGCGATGATTTTGACCACGCGATTGCTAATTGGATTTGTGATGAGCGCAATATCCAGAATCTAACACTAGCTCAGCAACGTTTTCTTTTGCGTCAGGCGCGCCAAGCAAAAGAGCAATTAAGCGATACCGCAGTCACGACTATTACCTTTGCTGACTGGCCCGAGACAAGTTGCCCGGCAGATATTGAATTGACTCGCGAACAGTTAAATAGTTTGCTCGATCCAGTTATTGCTAAAACCCTGCGCGCTACTAAAAAAGCTTTGCGTGATGCGGGTATGACTATCGACGATATTAATCAGGTAGTTATGGTAGGCGGTTCTACCCGTGTGTTACGGGTACAAGAAAAAGTCGCTGAATTGTTTGGTAGGCCACCATTAACCAGTATTGACCCCGATCGCGTGGTTGCTTTGGGTGCTGCACGACAGGCTGATGTGCTGGTGGGTAATCAAACTGGTGATGAGATGCTATTACTGGATGTTTTACCCCTATCCCTTGGTTTAGAAACCATGGGTGGCCTAGTGGAGAAGGTCATTGATCGTAATACACCTATTCCAGTAGCTCGAGCCCAAGAATTTACCACCTACCAGGACGGGCAAGTCGCTATGGCTATTCATGTCCTGCAAGGCGAGCGCGACCTGGTGCAAGATTGTCGTTCTTTAGCGCGCTTTGAGTTGCGTGGCATTCCCCCCATGGCTGCTGGTGCTGCTAAAGTACGCGTTACCTTTCAGGTTGATGCCGATGGTCTGTTGGAAGTCAGTGCTCGAGAGCTCACTTCTGGCGTCGCTACGGCGGTGCAGGTAAAGCCATCTTATGGCCTATCTGAAAATGAAATAGCGGATATGATTAAGGCCTCTTGGAGCAATGTCGATGCCGATCGTGGGGCGCGCAGTTTGCGTGAGCAACAGGTCGAAGCAGACCGCTTGTTAGCATCAATAACCATTGCTATGGAAGCCGATGGTGAGCGTTTGCTTACTGAGGATGAACGGCAAGCCATTATTAAGCAAATGGAAACCTTGATTATGGCGCGTAATGGTGATGATCATCACGCCATAGCAAAACAAATCGAGATCTTGGCTAAAGCCACAGATACATTTGCTGGACGTCGTATGGATGATTCCATTAAACGAGCTTTAGCTGGCAAAGCCGTCGATAATATTTAATAGAGAGATCAATATGCCACAAATTATATTTTTACCCCATGAGGAGTTATGTCCGGATGGAATTGTAGCCGAAGCGCAAGCTGGTGAGACTATCTTAGATGTGGCGCTGGCTAATGGTATCGATCTTGAACATGCTTGTGAGAAGTCTTGTGCCTGTACAACTTGTCATGTGGTGGTACGAGAGGGGTTTGATTCTTTAGAAGAGTCTGATGAACTCGAAGATGATATGCTAGATAAAGCCTGGGGCTTAGAGCCTGAGTCACGCTTGGGCTGTCAGGCCGCTGTTGTGGAAGAAGACTTGGTAGTCGAAATCCCTAAATATACCATCAATATTGTGTCTGAAAACCATTAATCTGGCTTTTCTTACCAAGATACTGGAGATGATACTATGAGCTTAAAATGGACGGATACTCTGGATATTGCGATTGAATTATATGACAGTATGCCTGAGGTTGACCCTACACAAATTCGTTTTACGGATTTAATGGCTTGGGTCCTTGCCTTACCAGAATTCGATGACGACCCCGATCGTTGTGGCGAGAAAATTCTTGAAGCGATTCAAATGGCTTGGATCGAAGAAGCGGAATAAATAGCTGACAAACAAGGCCGTTTTGGCTTATAATCGCGCGTCAAAATTTTTAACTCGTCTGTTTAACTGACTTTATTCTGGAGAATTACCATGGCGGTAGAACGCACTTTATCTATCATCAAGCCTGATGCTGTAGCCAAAAATGTTATTGGCCAAATCCTATCTCGATTTGAGGCCAATGGTCTTAAGATCGTTAATATGGAACTTAAGCAACTAAGTGAAGCAGAAGCCCAAGGCTTCTACGCTGAACATAAAGAGCGTCCTTTCTTTGGTGACTTGGTTGAATTTATGACTTCAGGTCCTGTTGTTGTGCAGGTTCTTGAAGGTGAAGATGCAGTGACTAAAAACCGTGATTTAATGGGTGCTACTAACCCACAAGAAGCCGCCGAAGGTACTATTCGTCGTGACTTTGCCCAATCCATTGATGCTAATGCTGTGCACGGTTCTGACTCAACTACTTCAGCTGAGCGTGAAATCGCCTACTTCTTTGGTGGCTAAGCTTATCCTAAGCTGCTAATTACGTCCGTTTGGTGTAGGCTTAATTGCGACAGCAAGGGTAAAGCCATACAACAACCGCAGGCGTAAATCAGTACGGCGTTCCTTGGAGCGCCGTAGTGCGTTGTAAGAAACTAAAAAATTTGAGTAGTTAACATGACTAACGAAGTACAAAAAACAAATATTCTTGGGTTTTCACAAGCCCAGATGGAAGAATTTTTTGTGACTTTGGGCGAGCCCAAGTTTCGTGCTACACAAGTTTTAAAGTGGATTCATCAGTTTGGTGCCGATGACTTTGAATCTATGACCAATGTCAGCAAAAAACTGCGTGAAAAGCTCACCGAAGTGGCTGAGATTGTTGAACCTGAAGTATTATTTCAAGGTGACTCCAAAGATGGTACCCGCAAGTGGGTGATTGGCGTTTCTGGTGCCAATAAAGTTGAGATGGTGCTCATTCCTGATGGTGGACGCGCTACCTTATGTGTTTCCTCCCAAGTAGGCTGTGCCCTTGATTGCAGTTTTTGCTCCACGGGTAAACAAGGCTTTAATCGTAACCTTACCGCGGCAGAAATTATTGGTCAGGTGCGGATAGCCATTAAATCATTTGGCGCCGTTGATCCCAAAGGTCCGCGACGCGTTACCAACGTCGTCTTAATGGGTATGGGCGAGCCCTTGCTTAACTTTAGTAATGTGACACCTGCCATCGATTTAATGATGGATGATAATGCTTATAATTTGTCAAAACGACGCGTTACCTTGAGTACAGCTGGTGTGGTTCCAGCTATTGATCGCTTAAGTAAGGTAACGGATGTATCCCTAGCTATCTCCTTACATGCGCCCAATGATAAATTGCGGGATGAGCTGGTGCCAGTCAATCAAAAGTATAATATTGAGGCCTTGTTAGATGCCTGTAATCGTTATTTAGATGGGCTGGCTGACAAACGTGTTATCACCATGGAATACACGATGATTGATGGGGTCAATGATCAGCTGCAACACGCTCGTGAATTGGGTCGGTTATTACAAAAGGTACCTTGTAAATTGAACTTGATTCCGTTTAATCCTTTTCCTGGATCAGATTATCGGCGGTCACCGCGCCCACAAATAGAAGCATTTCAGCGAATCATGGCTAAGTCTGGTATTGTAACGACTATACGCACTACTCGTGGTGATGATATTGATGCGGCTTGTGGCCAGTTAGTTGGACAGGTACAGGATCGCACGCGCCGCAGTGCTAAGTACGAAAACCAGATTGCTTTGAATCAAGTTTAGCCACTTTTTTAGGGCTAGTAATTGACAGGAACTTACCTATACTGTCACAGTCAAAGTATTGCATTTATTGAGATGTCACAATATAAATTGAGAAAAAATTGAAAGCAGCATTAAGGTGGCAAAAATTGACTAGCTCCGATACCAAAAAAAATGTTAAGCCTGAAGGCATAGATGGCGAAACACCTGGATTCCCTGGCTATTTGTTAAGTCAGGCGCGGGAAGAAAAACGTTTGTCTCAACAAGAGGTGGCGCGGGAATTACACCTTACTTCACGCGTGATTAACGGACTTGAAAACGATGACTTTAGTCATGTAAATAGCCCCATCTTTGCCCGTGGTTATATTCGTTCGTATGCTCGTCACTTGGGTTTAGACGGAGATGCGCTGGTAGCAGAATATGATGCTGTCTATGGTGGCCCAGATCATGGTAAAAAGCCTATCTCAACTGTGCGTAAAGTTAGTGAACAAGCGCGCCCCGGAGATGCATGGGTAAAACTAGGTTCTGTGGTGTTGTTGTTAGCCTTAGTCGGTGCTTCTTGGTGGTGGTGGCAAAGTCAGCGTGAAAGTGCCGATCCAGTAGCTGTCAATGAAGTCGCAGTTCAGGATAGTCAGGGCGAAGATATATTAGCCAAATTGCCAGAAGATGATGATTTAGATTTACAACTAGATCAGGTATCCAGTAATAGCGATAGTGTTGGTTTTACTGATGAAACTGCACAAGCAGAATTAACTGTGGCCACTGAGGAACCCACTTCAAGTGAGGAGCCCGCTGCCGAGGCATCGGCAAATGTGGCTGTTGAAGAGCCAGCTCAAGATCAAACTCCAGTTGAAGCAGCCGATGCAACTGATGCTGCTTCTGCAACGCAACCCGAAGAGATGGCCACGCCAGTAGTTGAAGAATCCAGTATGGCTGATGACACTGCTGCAATAAGCTTATTACCAGGCCAAGGTCTATTATTGATTGAGTTCGCTGATGACTGTTGGGTAGAGATTCAAGATGGCGATGGCAATATGGTGTTGACGGATTTAATGACCAATGGTCAAACCATTGAGATGGCAGTTCAAGCACCGGTACAACTGTTGCTAGGCCGTGCTTCTGCAGTTACAAACTTGCAATTTGCGCAACGCAGTGTCGATCTTAAACCCCATACGCGCAAAGATATAGCGCGGGTAGATCTGGAGCTGTAAATATCAGCAAGTTGGCGAACAGCCATAATTATTATAGTTAAGGAGCCCAAGTTGGCTAATATTAAAGCCATTCGCGGCATGTATGACATTTTGCCTGCTCAGACACCCCTCTGGCAGTTTTTTGAAGCACATGTAAAGCAAATGTTTGCCCAATACGGATATCAAGAAATTCGTATGCCCATGGTCGAACGCACCGAGTTGTTTTGCCGTTCCATCGGTGAGGCCACAGATGTCGTGGAAAAAGAAATGTATACCTTTGCTGATCGTAATGATGAAAGTATCACCTTGCGACCAGAAGGTACGGCTTCTTGTGTGCGAGCAGCTGAAGAACATGGATTAACTTATAATCAGGTGCAGCGTCTTTGGTACCACGGGCCAATGTTCCGATATGAGCGCCCCCAAAAAGGTCGCCAGCGTCAGTTTCATCAATTTGGTGCTGAAGTATATGGCCTAGATGGGCCGGATGTTGATGCCGAATTGATTATTATGACGGCCCGTTTATGGCAACAGCTTGGTATTAGTGATGCGGTGACATTGCAATTAAATACCTTGGGTAGTAGTGAGTCCAGAGCCGCATATCGACAGGACTTAGTGGCATTTCTTGAGCAGCATTTGGAACAATTGGATGCTGATAGTCAACGCCGTGTAACAACTAATCCGCTGCGTGTACTAGATAGTAAAGATCCCCAAACCCAAGCGTTGTTAAATCAAGCTCCTGACTTTTACAGTTATCTGGATGATGATTCTCGCGCCCATTTTGAACGCTTAAAAGCCTTGTTAGATAAGGCAGGTGTTGCCTATGAAATTAACCCCCGCCTAGTGCGTGGCTTGGATTACTATTGTAAAACTGTGTTTGAATGGGTAACGGACCGTCTGGGTGCCCAAGGTACAGTTTGTGGTGGCGGCCGTTATGATGGTTTAGTTGCTCAACTGGGTGGCAAACCAACCCCAGGTGTGGGTTGGGCAATGGGTGTTGAACGCCTTATACTTATGCTGCAAGAAATGGACTTAGTACCCGCTGAATTAGCACAACGAGTTGATGTCTATATGGTGCATATGGGTGATGAGGCTGCGGCTGCCACTATGCTCTTAGCAGAACAGTTGCGTGATCAACTACCTGGGGTGCGTGTATTATGGCACTGCGGTGGTGGCAGCTTTAAGAACCAAATGAAGAAGGCAGACAAGAGTGGCGCCACAGTGGCCCTGATTATGGGTGAAGATGAGCTGCAGGCAGGGCAAGTGCAAGTAAAACCTTTGCGCGGTCAGTCTGAAGCCCAAACGGTGGCTGTAGATGAGATTAGTGCCGCGGTGCAGATGCTAATATAAAATAACTTTTGTGCAGGTGTTAAAGCCTGCTGAATAACTAGTAGATAGGAGCCAATTGTGGCTGAAATGCGTACAGAAGAAGAACAGGTTGAGGCGTTAAAACGCTGGTGGAATGAAAATGGTAAGTCTCTTTTAGCGGGCATAGCCATAGCCATACTAGGTGTTGTGGGCTGGAATTATTATCAGGATCAACAGCGTCAAACAGCAGAAACAGCGAGTGCTTACTTCCAGCGTCTGCTGGGTAACGCCAGTGCTAGCCCATTGGGTGATGCTGAGCGTGCGGCTATCACCCAAGATGCCAATATGCTGAAAGACCAGTTTAGTGGTGGCGCATATGCCGATTATGCGGCCTTAATGTTGGCTAAACTGGCTGTTGAAAAGAATGATCTTGAGCAAGCAGAAAGTGAATTGCGCTGGTTGTTAAGCAACAGTCCTGACAGTCCCTTGGTGGCACTCACCAATATCCGTTTGGCGCAAGTGCTACAAGGACAAGGAAAGTTATCTGAAGCCCTCGCCTTAGTGCAGGATAGCGAAGATGAATGGCAGAGTCGTCGGCTTGAAGTGAAGGGTGATATTCTTTTGGCCCAAGGTGACAATAGTGCTGCCCGTGATGCATACGCTAGTGCCAAAGATGTCGCTGCTGAGCAAGGTGCGAATACCGCTTTGCTAGACTTAAAGTTAGATAATCTAGCTGAGTAATTTGGCAATAATCTTAGGTAAAAATGAGAAAGGTGTTGGCAATGCTGGTTAAAAATGGACTCCGTAAGCTTAGTCTCATAGTAACAATTGTGATGCTTAGTGCTTGTGCCAATGGGCCAGGATTGCCCAAACCGACTAAATTGGTGGATATTACCGTTGCCCAGGAAATAACTGAACATTGGCAGGTGCAGGTGGGTGAAGGTGTCAAGCAGCATAGTCTGCCTTTGCAACCTCTACGCATTGGTAGCCAATTATATACCGCTGCCCATTCTGGCGAAGTCAGTGCCCTCGATGGCACAACTGGTGAGCTTATCTGGCAAGTGGATTTGCAACAGGCTATTAGTGCAGGTTTGGGCGTTATAGATAACCACCTTCTGGTTGCCACCGCTAATGGTGAACTACATAAGTTAAGTATGGCTGATGGCAGTTCTCTATGGACAGTTCCTACTTCCAGTGAAGTTTTGGCCGTGCCCCAAGCAGCTGCTGATTTAGTTTTAGCGCAGTCAATTGATGGTCGCCTTACAGCCTACTCTGCTAAAGATGGCTCGATGCGTTGGACTTATACTGCTGATGTGCCAAGTTTAACTTTGCGAGGGACTAGCACCCCTGTTATCGACAGTGGTATGACTTATGTGGGCTTTGCCAATGGTAAGCTGCTCGCTTTGGATAACCAGCAAGGTAATATCATTTGGCAGCAACGTATCAGCGCACCCAAAGGACGCTCTGATATCGAACGTCTGGTTGATATTGATGGTCCCTTACAACTAGTAGAAGGGACGTTATATGTGGTTGGTTATCAGGGTAATCTAACTGCAGTGGAAGCATTGACAGGCAAAGTCTTATGGCAACAACCCGTGTCTAGTGTGACGGCTCCCAGTATTTATGGTGATCAAATATTTGTGGTTACTGACAAAGGTACCCTCATTGCCTACGAACGCCAGTCGGGAACTGAATTATGGCGCAATGACGCTTTCTTACATCGCGGACTGTCACAAACCGTGGTGATAGACGACAGTCTCTTAGTTGCCGATCAACTCGGTTATGTGCATCTTCTGCAGGCCTTGGATGGCCAAGTAATTGGTCGCCATAAATTAGGTCATTCTGGCTCTGGGGTGGGCTTTGTTCGCTACGGTGCTGATATATATATTTTGGGTCAGGACGCGTCCTTGTCCCGGCTATCTTTGAATTAGGCTTATATACAAAGTCATTACATTGTATTGGCCATAGTGAAGATGGCTGATCAGGAAACCTTATGAATCCGGTTATTGCTCTCGTAGGTCGCCCCAATGTGGGTAAGTCTACTCTTTTCAATCGTCTTACTCGTTCACGAGATGCGCTGGTGGCTGATTATCCAGGTTTAACCCGTGATCGGAAATATGGTGAGGGTAAGTTAGGTAGTCGTGGTTATCTGGTGATTGATACAGGCGGTATCTCAGGCGACGAAGCGGGTATTGATCAGGTTATGGCCGAGCAGTCTTTGTTGGCGATAGAAGAAGCTGATGCGGTTTTATTTGTGGTTGACGGTCGTGCTGGCTTAAATCCTTCCGATGAGCTGATTGCTGATCACCTGCGGCGCACTGATAAACCATGTTACTTGGTGGTTAATAAGACCGATGGTATTGATGAAATTGTTGCCCTAGGTGATTTTTACGGTCTGGGTTTGGTGGGTGAGCCTCGCCCAATCGCTGCGTCCCAAGGTAAAGGTGTGTCACAGCTGATTGAAGATGTGCTGGTGGCCTTTCCTGAGCCTGAAGAAGATGAAGAAGCTGTTGATGGTGGCATTCGTATTGGTGTTATTGGCCGCCCTAATGTGGGTAAGTCTACCTTGGTTAATCGCATGCTAGGTGAAGACCGCGTGGTGGTGTTCGATCATGCAGGTACCACCCGAGACAGTATCTATATTCCCTATCGTCGCAATGACCAACCTTACACATTAATTGATACGGCTGGCGTGCGCCGCCGTGGTAAGGTCAAAGAGACAGTAGAGAAGTTTTCCATTGTCAAAACCCTGCAAGCCATTAAAGATGCCCATGTGGTGGTCTTAGTCATCGATGCCCATGAGGGCCTCACTGAGCAAGATATGCATTTGCTGGGCTTTGTTATTGATGCCGGCCGTGCCTTAGTGATAGCTGTTAATAAATGGGATGGCATGCAAGTCGATGACAAAGATAAAGTCCGTCATCAATTAGAATCCCGACTCGACTTTGCCCGTTTTGCTCGTATTCACTTTATCTCCGCCCTTCATGGGTCTGGTGTAGGTGATTTGTATAAGTCTATTGAAGAAGCCTATGCCTGTGCTTTTACCAAGTGGAGCACCAATAAGCTCACCACTTTACTTGAAGATGCGGTGCAGGATCATCAGCCGCCCATGGTTAATGGTCGTCGCGTAAAACTGCGCTATGCTCACCTTGGTGGTTCCAATCCGCCATTGTTTATTGTCCATGGTAATCAGACTAAATCCCTACCTAACGCCTACAAGCGTTATTTAGAAAACAAATTTATCAAGATTCTTAAGATTCGCGGGACGCCAGTAAGATTTGAATTCCGGTCTGGGGAGAACCCCTATGAGGGCAAGCGTAACCAACTTACTCAACGTCAGGTAAGTAAGAAAGCACGTTTAATGAAGCACGTGCAAAAGCAAAAGAAAAAGGCCAAAAAGAAGTAATTATCTCGTCTTTAGAGTAACGGCTAAATTACCTAGCCTTAATATAAGCCCATAAAATAACCTACAGACAATGTTATTTTATGGCGCTTCCGCACTATAATGACCCCTTATCAATACGTTTATAGTCGTTGCCATGTCTTTAACTTCGTTAAACCAACTTCTACATTTACTAGCTGATGGGCATTTTCATTCTGGTACTGACTTAGGTGAGCGTCTGCATATGACCCGGGCTGCTGTATGGAAACAACTACAAGGTATTGAGCAGCTTGGCGTACAGGTGCATCGGGTACGCGGCAAAGGCTATCGTATTCCAGCTGGTTTGGATCTCTTGGATTTAGAAGCGATTATTCGTCATCAACCCCAGTTAGCAAAACTATTTGCTATGGAGTTGCTTATGTCCACAGCATCCACTAATCAGGTATTGATGCAGCGCCAGAATGAGGGGTCGATCCATGGTAAAGTCGTGTTTGCCGAGGTGCAGACTGCTGGTCGCGGTCGGCTCGGGCGGCAATGGCAATCACCTTTTGCCCAACAGCTTGCTTTGTCAGTGGGTTGGCAATTTGATGGCGGTGTTGCAGCCTTAGAAGGTCTTAGCTTGGTAGTTGGTTTGGCTGTAGTGGATGCCTTGCAGGCTTTGGGTGTGCAGGGAGCAGGGGTAAAGTGGCCTAATGATATTTTGCTCAATGGCAAAAAACTGGCCGGCATACTCTTGGAGCTCAGTGGTGATGCTACTGGTCCTTGTCAGGTAGTTATTGGCATTGGCTTAAATGTGCATTTAGCGCGCTGTGATTTAATTGATCAACCGTGGACCAGCCTTGTTGACGCGGGTTATACAATAGAACGTAATATGCTGGCAGCCCAGCTCTTGATTACTTTGTCAGAGCGACTTAACTGTTTTGCTACATCTGGCTTTGCTGAATTGCAACAGGCTTGGCAAGCACAGCATGTTTATCAGGGTCAGCAAGTGCGTCTGCATGGTATAAAAGAAGAGATAACAGGCATCTGTCATGGCGTTGATGCTAGTGGTGCATTGTTACTAGAGGTGGCTGGGCAGTTGCGGAGTTTTCGTGGTGGTGAAGTCAGTTTGCGTCCCCTAGCCACCACATCGGGGGGTAACAGTTAATGTTATTGGTTGATATAGGTAATACCCGCTTAAAATGGCGTTTGCATAAACTAGATGCCAATGGCCAGCCAACAACTGCTGTGCAGCAACGGGGCAGTATTGCTACCAAAGAGCTATCGACATCAGCTCTAACCAAGATTATGCCCGCAGAAGCTAAAACCTTATGCTTTGCTAGTGTGGCCGATGAGAGTATCAATGCTCTATTATTGACTTGGGCGGCACAGCAACAACTTAACTATCAACAAGTACAGACACAACAACAATGGCAAGATCTTACCAATGCCTACGCTGATGTTTCCCGAATGGGTGTTGATCGTTGGTTGGCTATGGTGGCTGTGCGCCAGCTCAACCAAGTAGCTGTTTGTGTTATTGATTGTGGTAGTGCCACAACGGTGGACTTTATAGCGCCTAATGGCCAGCACGAAGGGGGCTATATTATTCCTGGGCAGCGCTTAATGGTGCAAAGTCTGCTTGCCGATACGGCACAAATCGATTTTTTTGACCAAGCAACCCAACTGCAGAATGGTGGCTATGGAACCAATACAGCAGGTGCTGTAATGCAGGGTTCAAAACAACTGCATCAGGTCGGCATTAACGCTATCGCTGAGCAAGCTTTGCAAGCTGGATATAAGGTTTATGCCACGGGTGGTGATGGCAAATTTTTGGCGCAAAATCAGGCTATCAATTACATCGATGAGTTGGTGCTAGACGGTCTCTGGGCTAGCCTGTATGATGAGTCCTGCTAGATCCTTGGCAAGTATGGTTAGCGATATCCTAAGTTCGCGGAACACCTTGAAAAACTTTAAAAAAAATGTTTTTTAGGTGTTGCATCAGTGCGGTGAGTTGAGTATCATACGCGCCTCCTGAGTAAGGGCAGGGCAATTTAGCCGGTATAGCTCAGTCGGTAGAGCAACTGACTTGTAATCAGTAGGTCCGGGGTTCGACTCCTCGTGCCGGCACCATTTGCCTTAACTAGAATCTGGTGGGATTCCCGAGTGGCCAAAGGGATCAGACTGTAAATCTGACGCGCAAGCTTCGGTGGTTCGAATCCACCTCCCACCACCATTTTCTAGCGGGTATGGTATAATGGCTATTACTTCAGCCTTCCAAGCTGAAGATGCGGGTTCGATTCCCGCTACCCGCTCCATCAGGGTGCTGATATCAGCAGCTAAAGTGCGTAAAAGCTCTAGTAGCTCAGGGGTAGAGCGCACCCTTGGTAAGGGTGAGGTCGGCGGTTCAATTCCGCCCTAGAGCTCCATTTTGCCTTTAAAAAGGTGGGCAAATGGATGCAAAGAATTATCCGAAGGGTAGATATAGTGATATGTCTACCCTTCTTGTTATCTGCGGTATTCCATACAACAGCTGTTGTTGGGCCGCTCAAAGTCGGAGGCTAAAATGGCTAAAGAAAAGTTTGAACGTAGTAAGCCGCACGTAAACGTCGGCACCATCGGTCACGTTGACCACGGTAAAACCACTCTGACAGCTGCGCTAACA
>MDSZ01186116.1_pt1 | contig 17213 bp, 12 predicted proteins | sample 811201 | NCBI WGS metagenome assembly MDSZ01 (sample SAMN05326647, study PRJNA326480) | marine metagenome | isolation source: seawater | place: Indian Ocean: North | collected 2010
CTGGCCATAATTTCTTTTCAAAAAAAATTTCTGAATAAGCTAATTGCCATAAAAGAAAATTACTTAATCTATTAGTATTTCCAGTTCTAATTAAAATATCAGGATCTGGAATATTAGATGTATATAAATTTTGCTCTATATTTTGTACGTTTATTTTTTTTCCTTTTTTATTTATTTTTTTAAATGTATCAACTAATTCAAATTTTGAGCCGTAATTTAGCGCAAGATTTAATTGAAGTTTTTTATTGTTTCTAGTTAATTGCTCTGATTTTATGAGTTTATTTTTAAGCTTACTATCAAAAACGCTAATATTACCGAAGATTTTTAATTTAATATTATTTCTATTAAATTGTTTTATTTTTTGATCAATAAAAGTATCTAGCAAATTAAATAGAAACCTAATTTCTTTTTTTGGTCTTTTCCAATTTTCAGTTGAAAAGGCAAATAAAGTTAAGTATTTAATTTTGTTTTGAATAGTAGATCTGATAATTTTCTCTACTGTATTTAAGCCAGCTTTGTGACCAAAATTTCTTGATTTTTTATACTTCATACCCCATCGGCCATTTCCATCCATTATTATGGCCACATGTTTTACTGGGTTCATATCGTCATTATTTCTTTTTCTTTAGAAACTACTTTTTCATCAATTTTTTTAATATGATCATCGGTATATAATTGAATTTTTTTTTCAAATTTATTTTCATCGTCTTCGCTAATTTCTTTTTTTTTTAGTAAGTTTTTTAATTCATCGTTTGCTTCTCTTCGAATATTTCTTATTGAAACTTTACATTTTTCTCCCATCGTTTTAATCATTTTTTTTATTTCATTTCTTCTTTCTTCGCTAAGATCAGGAATTGGTAGTCGTATTAATTGTCCGTCTATTTGAGGATTAAGACCTAATTCAGATTTTTTTATAGCTGAGTCTATTAAATTTACATTATTTAAATCCCATACTTGTATATTAATCATTCTTGGTTCTGGCGTTGTTATTGTGCCAAGTTGGTTAATTGGCATCTTTTGTCCATAAACATCAACTTTAACAAGGTCAAGCATTTTTGAATTTGCCCTTCCTGTTCTTAAAGAAGATAATTCTTTTGTAAAAACTTCAAATGTTTTATCCATTTTTCCATTATAATTTTTATCTTCAAACATTTATTCACCAATTTTTAGTCTATAAAAATCTTTTATTTTTAAATCAGCTATACTTAATTCATTTAAGATATCTTTAACTTTCTTTTTTGGCTCCATGACCCAAGCTTGAGTTAATAATGCATTATCCTCTTTAAATTTTTTTAACTTACCAATGCTTATTTTTTTTATAATATCATCTGGCTTGCCTGTATTTTTAAGCTCTTCCGAAATCAAAGATTCTTCCTTATTTAATATCTCTTTATCTATTTTTTCACTTTCCAAGGCTAAGGGGTTAGAAGCAGCTATATGCATTGATAAATGTTTTCCAAATAGTTTTAAATTATCAGAATTATCTTTAGTTTCTAAAGAAACAACAACAGCAAGTTTTGATAGGTTATCCTTTACTACAGTATGTAAATATTTGAAATTTTTAGAACCATCATAATTAAAAGTTTTAACTCTTCCTATGGTTATTTTTTCGCCAATTTTTGAAATTAATGCTATTAGATTTTCATCGACTGTTTTTAAGTTTTTCATTGTTGAACTTTTTAGTTTTTCAACATTTGAATCTACTGAATTATTTATTTCACTTAACTCTTTAACAAATGAAATAAAATCATCATTTTTTGCAACAAAGTCAGTTTCACAATTAACCTCGATAATTGAAATTTTATTGTTATTTTCGCTTAAAGCAACAACTCCCTCTTTTGCTTGCCGTGACATTTTTTTTGATGCTTTTGATATGCCTTTTATTCTTAAAATTTCAACTGCTTTATCTAAATCTCCTTTTGATTCTTCTATAGCTGCGCTACAGTCTTTAAATCCAGCTCCTGTATTTTGTCTTAATAATTTAATTTTTTCTATTTCACTCATTTAGATTTAGTTTTTTTTTTAGATAAAACTTTCTTTTCTAGATTTTCTCTATCAAGTTCAGCAAGTGTTTTGGTTTCTTTTTTTTTATTTATACTATTTTTTTTCTCTACTTTATTTTCTGACACTTTTGCTTCAATTGGTTTATCTTTTTTTGCATTTAATATAGTTTCCTTAATTAATGAACAGTATAAATCAATAGATCTTCTTGCATCATCATTTCCCGGTATAGGAAATTCAATGCCTTCTGGATCTGAATTTGTGTCTAATATTGCGATAATAGGTATTCCTAGTTTAATTGATTCTTTGATAGCCAAAGATTCATAATTTGTATCAATAATAAAAACTAAATCTGGTATTTTTTTCATAGATGAGATTCCACCCAATGACCTTTCTAATTTATCTCTTAATACACTCATCTTAAGCAATTCTTTTTTGGTAAAACCTCTGTTTTCTGAAACTAAGTCAACGTTAATTTTTTGAAGTTTTTTTATTGAGTTAGAAATAGTTCCCCAATTTGTTAACATTCCGCCTAGCCATCTGTGATTAACAAAATATTGATCTGTCTCCTTAGCCAGTTCAGCGATTGCTTCGGAAGCTTGCTTTTTTGTAGAAATAAATAATATTTTTCCGTTATTAGTAATTGTACTATATACTTTTTCTAAAGCTTTATTTGTTAATTCTAATGTTTGGGTTAAATCAATAATGTGTATTGAGTCTCTTTTCCCAAAAATATATTTTTTCATTTTTGGATTCCATCTAAGAGTTTTATGTCCTAAATGTACTCCAGCTTCTAATAATTGTTGAATTGTAACATTTGGTATATTCATATTTATTCCCGGTTATGCCACCACAGTTACTTCCACTTAAGGACCGGAGGTATAAAACCACAAACTGTGTGCGTGTTAATTTATGAGTTATTTACAAACTATTTGATAAATAAACAAGTTTTTTTTAATTAATATTTGCTGAAATATTATGCTTTTTAAGGATATTTATTAATTTTCTATCTACAAATCTTTTATTTTTAAGCTTAAAAATCAAATTATTTTCATTATTTTTGATTTTAAACTTTACCTCTGTCGTGCCTTCTTTAGAAATTACCTTGGCAATTTCGTCAATATTAGATTGAGATTTTATATTAAATTCAACAACTGAAATTGGTCTATTAACCATTTCTTGTATAGAGGAAATTTTTTTAACATTTATACGTTTGAATCTATTTTCTTTATCTAAATCATTTTTACTTAGTTTCAGTAATAAAGAATTGCCTTCTTTTAAAATATTTCGATTTAGTTCTAGTATATCTGAAAAAATAAATAATTCAAAAACAGCTGAAAGATCAGTAAATTTAACTATTGCATAGGAATTTCCTTTTTGAGTTTTTTTTTCCTGAATTTTTAAAATAGTAGCAGCAATATTAGACTCTACACTACCACTCAAGGAATTGAATTCACTAAAGTTTTTAATCTTATACTCTTCAAATAAATCTTGAAACTGATTAATAGGATGATCTGAAATAAAAAAACCAACAGATTCAAATTCTTTAGAAAGTCTCTCTTCAAATTTCCAGTCATCCACAGATGTTATAATATTTTCATCGTTTTTTTGATCATCATTAAATAAATCAATTTGATTAACATTTTTATTATCAAAGATATTTTTTGATTTTAAAATAAAATTAGGTATAGAATTAAATAAAGATTGCCTATTTGAATTAATTTCATCAAATGCACCAGCTTTAACTAAGCCTTCTAATTGTAGTTTGTTAATATCTTTTGGATTAACTCTATTTAAAAAATCATTAATTGACTTGAACTCTCCATTTAAAGTTCGCTCTTTAACAATGTTTGACACAGAGTCGAGACCTACAGCCTTTATTGAACCTAATGCATAATAAAAATCTTTGTTATCAGATCTAAAATCTGCATAACATTTGTTAATATTGGGTCTTACAATATTCACATTTAATCTTTTAAGCTCTTCATAAAACTCACTTAATTTATTTTGATTAGATATATCCATTGTCATTGATGCAGCAAAAAACTCATTAGGATAATGTGTTTTTAAATAGGCTGTCTGATATGAAATTATCCCATACGCTGCTGCATGGCTTTTGTTAAAACCATATTCTGCAAATGGTTCTATTTTTAAAAATATTCCTGCAGCAATATCTTTTTTTATTCCATTTTTAACAGCCCCTTCAATAAATTTTTCTTTTTGTTTTTCCAGTTCTGCTCTTTTCTTTTTTCCCATCGCTTTTCTTAAAATATCTGCTTGACCAGCTGAAAAACCAGAAAGTTTTTGAGCTATTTGCATTACCTGCTCTTGATAAATTATAACCCCATAAGTTGGTTTTAAAATTTCTTCTAAATAAGGATGTAAATAATCAGGCTTTTGTTTTCCGTGCTTACAATCATTGTATGTTGAAATATTGCTCATTGGTCCTGGTCTATATAAAGCAACTAGTGCAATAATATCTTCTAAATGATTTGGTTTCATTTTAATTAGAGCTTCCCTCATACCAGCGCTTTCTAACTGGAATATCCCAACTGTATTTCCTTTTGAAAGTAAATCAAAAACCTTTTGATCATCAAATCTTATGTTTTCTATCTTAAATTTTTCGTCCTTTTTATTAACTAATTTTTGAGTTTTGTTGATGACAGTTAAAGTTTTTAAACCTAAAAAATCAAATTTAATAAGCCCAGCATTTTCTGCAGAATACATATCGAATTGAGTAGAGGGTAATAATAAATTTGCAGTTGCATCCTTATATAATGGGACTTCTTTTGTTAAATTTTTATCAGCTATAACCACGCCAGCCGCATGAGTGGCTACGTTTCTATTCAAACCTTCTAACTTTAGAGAAAGATCAATTAATTTTTTAACTCTTGAGTCCTCTTTTATCAATTTTTGAAGTCTTGGTTCATTATTGATGCATTCTGTTAAAGATTGAGGTCTTGATGGATCAAATGGTATCATTTTGGATATACTATCAACAAAACCGTATGGCAAACCAATAACTCTACCAACATCTCTTATAACCATTCGAGCTTTTAACTTACCAAAAGTAATTATATGAGCTACTCCGTTTTTATATTTTGAAATTAAATATTTAAAAAGCAAATCCCGTTTTTCTTCACAAAAATCGATATCAAAATCTGGCATCGATATTCGATCTGGATTTAAAAATCTTTCAAATATCAAATTAAATTTAATTGGATCCACGTCAGTAATAGATACACACCATGCTACTAATGATCCTGCACCAGATCCTCTACCAGGACCAACAGGTATATCGTTATTTTTTGCCCATTTTATATAATCAGATACAATTAAAAAATAACTAGCATAATTCATCTGAGAAATTATTTTTAATTCATGATCCAATCGCTTTTTATATAATAAAAACTTCTCATTTTTTTTTAACTCTGTATCTTTGACGCTAAACAATTTTGTAAATTTTTCTCTTAATCCAATTTCAGAATTTTTTAATAGAATTTCATCAGCATTACCCTCTTTAACTGAACTAATATTTGGAAGTATTGGATCAGATGGCATTGGCCTATAATTACACAGATAAGGTAAATTATAATTATTCTCCAAAGCTTCAGGTAGATCTTCAAATAATTTTTTCATTTCATCATTATTTTTAAAATAATGATTAGAGCTATATCTAACTCTATTTTTTTCGTTTATATATGTTTTAGAACCTATGCAAATTAATGCATCATGAGCTTCGTGCATATCTTTGTTTAAATAAAAAGTTTCATTTGTAGCAATTATTTGAATTTTATTTTTTAATGACTCTTTTAAGTTAAATTTTTCAAATTCTTTTTCATTTACATCACCATGTCTTTGAATTTCTATATAAAATTTTTCCTTATAATTAGAGGATAATTTTTTATAAATATTATTAATTTCATCAAATCTACCTTTATTAAAAAGTTTACCAAACAATCCGTTTATGGACCCAGACAAAACTAATAAACCTTCAGTTTGGATATACAAATCATCTATATCTAAGATTGGTTCTAAGCTTTTTTCGTTATTTAAATATGATTTAGAGGAGAGTTCAACAATTCGTTTATATCCAGTTAAATTTAATGCAATTAAAGGAATAAGACCAACTGTATCAGATGATTTAAAATTTATTTGAGTTCCTATAATAGGCTGAGTTCCTACTTTTGATAAAGCTTCTGCAAACTCTAAAGCTCCACACAAATTTGATGTATCTGAAAGTCCAACTGATTGAATTTTATTTTCTTTGCAAAAATTTTTTAATTCATCAATTTTTATTGCACCCTCACAAATGGAGTATTGAGTATGTATTTTTAAGTGATTAAATTTTTTACTTTTTATTTCTTGCATTGATGACTTTAATATTACCATCAATCATTTCTAATTTACAATCTGCCATATTTGCAAAAAATCTATTATGAGTTGCATATATAATTAATCTTCCTGGCTTTTTTGTTTTATATAAAATTTCAAAAACTTCTTTAGCTGTAGTTTGATCAAGACTGCCTGTTGGTTCATCAGCTAAAATTATATCAGGTTGATTTATAAGCGCCCTTGCAATTGCGATTCTTTGTGCTTCTCCACCAGATAGCTCTGAAGGATAATGATAAACTCTATTTTTTAAACCCATTTTACTAATAATTTTTTTTGCATCTTCAATTGCTTTTTCTTTGTTGTTATCTAATGATAATCTTGCCAAATAGACATTTTCTAATGCTGTGAAGTCAGAAAGAAGATTTTTATCTTGATAAATAATGCCAATTTTTCTGGCTCTAATTTCATCATTTACCATTGAACTTGAACAATTAATTTTATTATTAGCAATACTTATCTCTCCAGAAGTTGGTGTGTCGATTAAAGATAAAATATTAAGTAATGTTGATTTTCCCGAACCGGAAGGACCTACTAATGAGTAAATTTTACCTTTTTTAAAGCTGTAAGTAATTTTATTTAAGATTTTAATTTTCTTACTCGTAATGAACGATTTAGAAATTTTTTTTAAAGTAATTAAATTATTCATATTTTAATGATTTTACTGGGTCAAGTTTCGAAGCTTTTATAGCTGGAAATATTGAAACCAAAATAGTTACTAATATCGAGCAAGTTGCAATAATTAATATTGAAATAACATTAATTTCAGAAGGCATTTTGCTTAAAAAATATATTTCTTCTGGAAATAAAGAAATATCAAAAACACTGCTTAAAAATGATCTTAAATTTTCAATATACTTTGAAAAAATTACACCTAAAAAAATTCCAAAAATAGTTGCTGATGTACCAATAGAAACACCTACTAAAAAAAAAATTTTAATTATTGATTTATTCAATACGCCTATAGACTTTAAAATAGCTATTTCCCTAGTTTTATTTTTAACAAGTATTGTCAAACCAGATATAATATTGAATGCCGCGACTATTATAATTAAAGATAAAATTATAAACATAACATTACGTTCAACCTTTAAGGCTGAAAAAAGAGAACTATTCATATCAGACCAAGTATAAACAAATTGGTTATTAAAAATTTTTTGTATTAAATTTTTTGACTCCTCAATATTTGTTGGGTTTTTTAAATAAATTTCAAGGTTTCTGTCATCTATATCTAAATTAAAAAAACTTTCTAAAGTCTCAATATTTATAAAAGCTATATTTTGATCAAATTCTGCTAATCCACTGTCATAAATTGAATTGACAACAAAAGATTGTTGTTTGGGTAGGTTTCCAACTATAGTTTGAATACCCATAGGTGACATTATCATTATTTTATCTCCAATTTTTAAATTCAAATCAAAGCTTAATTCCTTTCCTATTGAAATATTATTTTCAAATAATTCATTTCTACTACCTTTAAAACTATCTTTTTGTACCAACTTCAATTTTTTAAAATCGTTAACATTATAACCTCTTAATATTAATCCTTTGGTATAATCTTTGTTAATTAGGACTGACTCTCCTGAATTTGTAAAAACTAAATTACTAGATATATCTTTTAAAGTAGAATTTTTTAAATTTTCACTTTTTATTGCTTGGTCATATGGTTTTACCGTGACATGTGCATTAAAACCTACAATTTTATTTATTAATTCTGTGCGAAAACCATTCATTACAGACATTACTATAATTAAAACTGCAACGCCCAAACTAATTCCGATAAAAGAAAATATTGTTATTATATTTAAAAAACCGTCCTTCTTTCGAGTTTTTAGGTATCTAAATGTTATTTTTTTTTCTAATTGTGAAATCAATTTATTTTTTTTTTATACTTATAATTTTTTTTATTTTATCTAATTCAGAAATTTTAATAATTTTTGGTTCTCCGCCTATTTCTCTAAATTCAACAGCATCATCAGGTGTTTTGCTTCCTAAAATTATTTGATATGGAACACCAATAAGATTAAACTTTTTTATTTTAACAGAAATATTATCTTCCGTATCATCAACAATTAAATCCAACATTTTTAATTTATCTATAACTTGAAGTGCTTTTTTAGAAACTTTATTACCTTCTGTTTTACTTCCTGAGTCAAGAATTGCACATTCGTATGGAGCTATCTGGATAGGCCATTTCATTATTTCATTTTCATTATCATATTTTGCTTCAATTATTGCACCAACAAGTCTTGAAACTCCTACTCCGTATGATCCCATCTTAGCAAAAATTTTTTTTCCTTGATAATCTACTGAAGCTTTCATTGGTTTTGAATATTTATCTCCAAAGTAAAAAATATGACCTACTTCAATGCCTTTTGTTTCTAGCCTATGCTCATTCGGAACATTGTTTTCAAATTCATTTTTATTGAATTTTTCATCTGTAACTGCATAATATTTTTGATAAGTTTCTCTTAATTCATTTAATGAATTTTTCTCTAATTTTGTATTCTCAAATTTTACATCAAAAATTCTTTTATCTGCATATATTTTACTTTCACCAGTATCGGCTAATATAATAAATTCATGAGATAAGTTTCCTCCTATTGGTCCAGTATCTGCAGCCATAGGTATTGCTGATAAATCTAATCTCTTAAATGTATTTAGATATGATAAAAAAAACTTATTGTATGAAAAATTTGCATCTTGGTCGTTTAAATCAAACGAATATGCATCTTTCATATAAAACTCTCTACATCTCATAATTCCAAATCTTGGTCGCAGTTCGTCCCTAAACTTCCATTGTATATGATATAATAATTGAGGCATAGATTTATAGGATTTCACGCTAGATCTAAATATTTCTGTAATTAATTCTTCGTTTGTTGGTCCATAAAGCATTTCTCTATTTTGACGATCTTTTATTCGAAGCATTTCTTCTCCATAATCATCATAACGTCCACTTTCTTTCCAGATATCGCTTGATTGAATTGTGGGCATTAATAATTCTTGAGCACCAATTTTATTCTGTTCTTCTCTTACAATTTGTTCAATTTTTTTCATAACTCTAAATCCTAAAGGAAGCCATGAGTAGATACCTGCTGCTGACTGTCTTATCATCCCTACTCTTAGCATTAACTGATGAGATTTAATTTTTGCCTCAGTAGGATTATTTTTAAGAATAGGTATAAATAATTTTGATAAAAACATATTAGTAATTATATTCTCTTGATATAAAAATCATACTTCTAAATTTGCACTATATTAATATTTGTAAAAGGTTTTTTACCAGTTTTTTCTTTTGAAAATTTTCTACAACTAATTTTAATAGCTTCCATTAAATTTTGTTCTTGTTTTTTACTTTTTAGAGAAAAGGTTTTTGTTGTCTTTACAATTGTTTCTTCTAAACCATAAATAAATTCATCTTCTTCAATAATTGGAAGGCCTTTAAATGAAATTATTGGTTTTCTATGCATGCTTCCTTTGTTATTTATTAGTACTGTTACCTCCATATATCCATTACTACCTAAATTTTTTCTCTCCTTAATTGACTTAGAGCCTTCCTCAACACTTATGTCACCATCTAAATACAATCTTCCACTAGGTGCCTTATCATATATTTGAGGTTTATTTCCTGGAAAAATTTTTACGATATCTCCATTTTCAACTTGTATTGGATACGGTACTTGCATTTCTTTAGCAAAATTTATGTGTTCTATCATATGTCTATGTTCGCCATGGACAGGTATAATCGATTTAGGTTTTATCCAGTTATACATATCTTTTAGATCTTCTCTATTGGGATGGCCTGAAACATGTACAAATTCTGTTTCTTCTGAAATGACATTGACACCATCTCTAACTAGCTGATTATGTAATTTATAAAGTTTTTTTTCATTACCAGGTATTATTTTTGATGAAAATATTACCGCATCACCTTTTTCTATTATCACATCTGGATGTACCTGACTCGAAATTCTCATCATTGCACCCATAGGTTCTCCTTGGCTACCTGTGCAAAGATATACTATTTTTTCTCTAGATATATTTTTTACATCTCTAGAGTCTATTGGTTCTATTATGTCATTTAAATAACCACATTGTTTGGCAGCTTTGTAAATCCGGTGCATTGATCTACCTACAAGAGAAATTTGTCTTCCTGTTTTTTCAGCACAATAAAATATTGATTCCATACGAGCTACATTTGATGCAAAAGATGTAACAATAATTCTTTTTTTTAACGAGCTCATAATATTTAACAAACTTTTTCTTACATCAAGCTCAGATCCGGCTCTACCAACACTAAAAACATTTGTTGAGTCGCAAATCATTGCCAAGACACCCTTGTCACCAATTTCTTTTAATCTTTTTGAATTTATTTTGTCACCTATAAGAGGATTTGGATCACATTTCCAATCTCCTGTATGAAGTATATTTCCGGCTGGAGTTTCTATTCGTAATCCATTTGGTTCAAGTATTGAATGAGTTAAAGTTATAAATTCAATTTTGAATGGTTTTAAGTCGACTGTTCCATTTAACTCAACTATTTTTAAATAATTTCCTATATCAATTCGTTTTTCTTTAAATTTTTCTCTAATCAAAACTGCTGTAAATGGAGTCGAATAAATATTACATTTTATTTGAGGCCATATATGAGCTATAGCGCCAATGTGATCTTCATGAGCATGAGTAAGAATAATTCCTAACAAATTATCTTTTTTATCTATAATAAAGCCAGGATCAGGATATATTAAATCAATTCCTGGGAGAGTATCATCGGCAAAAGTAACTCCTATATCAACCATTATCCATTTTTGATTTCCTGGTTGACCATAAGCAAAGAGGTTCATATTCATGCCTATTTCGCCAGACCCGCCTAATGGGCAAAATAATAGTTCATCTTGCATACATTAAAAATTAATTAATTTAGTTGTTCTTATAAGACCTTTTATAGTTATATCTTTATCAATAAAAACTTTTGATTGTAACTTTTTTTTAAAAAGTGATGAAAAACCACCAGTAATTATTATTTTAAAAGACTTTTTTGTTTCTTTTTTTATTAGCTCAATAATATTATTAATCAATCCAATGTATCCCCAGAAAAAACCAGATCTCACAGCAGATACTGTATTAGTACCTATAACTTTCTGAGTTTTTTTTAAATTAATCGAGGGTATAAGAGTAGCTTTTTTTGATAATGTTTCTAAAGAAATATTTATTCCTGGAGCTATAATTCCACCTTGATAAACATTTCTTATAACTACATCAAATGTTGTTGCTGTTCCAAAATCTAAAATAATAAAATTATTTTTTTGGGAAGTAACTGCAATTGAGTTTGCTAATCTATCAGAACCTATTTGTTTTCTATCAACTTTAATTTGCATTATTTTTTTTAAATCAAGTTTTTTAAGCTCTATACATTTAATTTTAAGTTTTTTTTGAATAAATTTTTTTATTAAAAAAAATTTTTTTGGAACAACGCTTGAAAATAAAGATTTTTTTATATTATTTTTTTTTTTATAAATAAAATTTAATTTATTTTTTAATGTTGTTTTATTAATCATATTTGTAGAAAAAACGAACCTTTTAATAATCTTGTAGTTTTTGTTTATAAGAACAATTTTTGTGTCTGTATTACCAATATCGCCTATTAATATCATTCGAATACCTTTTGAGATTTTAAAAAAACTTTATAAATATAATTTAAGTCCTTTATTAATTGTCTTGTACTTACTTTCTTCTTTATTAAATCATATAAATTTGTTGTTGGATAGGATGATATATTTGGATTTTTTACTAAATTTACTCCTATTCCTACTATTAAATATTGTATATTTTTTTTTTGAATTGTTTCTTGTAGAATTCCACATATTTTTTTTTTATTAATTAAAATATCATTAGGTTTTTTTATATCTATTTTCTTTGTATAGTATTTTGACAAAAGTTTTTTAATTAACTTCACGTTAACTTTTGTTAATTCTTTCAAAGATAAATTAATTTTTTCTAAACTAAAAAAAATTGTAACAAAAAGGTTTCCTTTGTATGAAATCCATTTTTTTCCTCTTTGACCTCTACCCTTTTTTTGTATTTGTGCTGTTACCAAGCCAGCTTTTAATTTTTTTTTTTAATTATATTAATAGCTGTACTATTAGTGCTATTCACACTTTTATATTTGAAATTTTGAATTATCATTGAATAATATTAATTTTAGAAACAAAACTTATTAAACTGTTAGGATATGCAAAGTACAATAATATTAATAACGTTGAAATTGTCAGAGAAAACTTCAATCCTAAATTGTGATCTTTATCATATTCTTTTATTGGTGGATCAAAATAAATAATTTTTATAATTTTAAGATAATAAAAAGCTGACACTACGGTTGATAATAAACCTACAATAGCTAAAAAATACATTGACTCTTCTATAACTGATACAAAAATATAAAATTTAGCAAAAAACCCCGCTGTTGGAGGAATTCCAGCCAATGAGAATAATAAAATTAACATACATAACGAAATGACTGGATGGTTTTTTGATAAACCAGATAAATCATTTAAATTATCATAAAAAATATGTTCTCTTTTTAAAGTAAAAAGACAACAGAAAAACCCTATATTCATCACAAGATAAATGCATATGTAAATAATAGAGCTATGTATCCCTGAATTTGTACCTACTGCTAAACCAGCTAAAGCATAACCCATATGGCCAATAGAACTAAATGCAATTAACCTTTTAAGATTTTTTTGACCTATTGCAGATATTGATCCAAATATCATTGAAGCAAGAGACAAAAATATAATTATAGATTGCCACTGGTCAATCAGACTTAAAAAAGGAACATATAGAAACCTTATAAAAATTGTTAAAGCAGCTATTTTTGGAACTACGGCAAAGAATAACGTTACTGATGTTGGAGAACCTTCATATACATCCGGAGCCCACATGTGAAATGGAACAGCTGATATTTTAAATGATAATCCAACCAGAATGAAAACAATACCAAATACATTTCCATACTCTGAGGAAAGAATATTGCTTGAAATTAAATTAAAATTGGTTGAACCGGTAAAACCATAAATTAATGAACATCCGTAGAGAAGCAAGCCTGAAGAGAGAGCACTTAAAATGAAAAACTTTAAACCTGCCTCTGATGAATTAACTTGATCTCTATTATATGCAGCTAAAACATAAAGACTCAATGTTTGAAGCTCCAAACCAATGTAAAATACTATTAAATCATATGAACTAATCATTACCATCATACCCAAAATTGATGAAAGAATTAAAACTGGATACTCAATATCAAATATTTTTACTATTTTAATATACTTATAAGAACTAATTAAAACAAATATACCTGAAACTATTGTAACAATTTTCATGAAAATTGATAAATTATCAATTTTATAACTGTCGTTAAATAAATAGACTTCTTTATTAGAAGGAAAGTTAATTAAGAAACCTAAAGATATTAATAAAATAAAAATTGAAAGTAAAAAAACTAAATTAGAACTTTTTTTTTTAAAAACACCTAAAATTAAAACAAATAATATTCCTAATGAAGTAAAAATTTCAGGATATATAAAATTTAAATTATTCATATTTACTCAACTATATTTGTTTCATAATTATACTTATCAATAAGATTATTAATTGATATATCTAGTGTATTTAATAACAAATCTGGATAAAATCCGAAGTATAATGTTGGTAAAGCTAAGCAAGACAAAATAAAAATTTCAGATTTATTTATATCTGTCATTTTCAATAAATTTGAATTTATAATTTTTCCAAATACTACCCTTTTATAAAGCCAAAGCATATAAGCTGCCCCCAAAATAACTCCCAAACTTGCTATTGTTGCAACTAAAAAGCTTTCCTTAAATGCACCGATCAAAACTAAAAATTCTCCAACAAAACCACTTGTTCCGGGTAAGGCTATTGCTGCCAAAGTAAATAACATGAATAAAACTGAATATTTGGGCATTACTGAAACTATACCGCCATAATCTTTTATTAATCGTGAATGAGCTCTATCATATACGACACCAACACAGAAAAATAATGCCGCTGAAACTAGACCGTGACTAATCATTTGAATAATACTTCCCTCTAAACCTTGTTTGTTAACTGTAAATATACCTAGAGTTACATAACCCATATGTGCTACTGATGAATACGCGATTAGCTTCTTCATATCGTCCTGCATAAGTGCAACTAAGGAAGTATATACAATTGCAATTAAACTTAATGCATAAACGAAATTAGTGAAATTTGCAGATGCTATAGGAAACAATCCAATAGAAAATCTTATAAATCCATAACCAGCCATTTTAAGTAAAATTGCCGCCAATAAAACAGACCCAGCAGTTGGAGCTTCGACATGTGCATCAGGTAACCAAGTATGAAAAGGCCACATAGGTGTTTTAACGGCGAAAGAACTAAAAAAAGCCAACCAAAGCAAATTTTGGTATTTTGAATCTATTCCTAAATTATATAAGTCAATAATATCTGTTGTGCCGTTAATCCAATAAATAGAAATGATAGCTATTAGCATTAAAACAGAGCCAAGCAATGTGTACAAAAAGAACTTAAAAGCTGAATAAACTCTTCTAGAACCACCCCAAATTCCAATTATCAAAAACATAGGAATGAGACCTCCTTCAAAAAATAGATAAAAAATAACTAAGTCTAAAGAACTAAAAACACCAATCATTAAACTTTCCATTACCAATATAGCTATTAAAAAATCTTTTAATTTATTTTTGACAGTTTTATTAACCGAAATAATACAAAGAGGAGTAATAAAGGTTGAAAGAACTATAAATAATATTGATATTCCATCAACCCCAACTTTATAATTAATCAAACCTTTTAACCATGTTCTGGTTTCTACAAATTGGAATTTAGATAAATTTGGGTCAAATACATACCAAAGATAAAGTGAAATAAAAAAATTAACTGATGAAACAAAAAGGGCTACATACTTTGAGCTTTTATAATTCTGATTTTCACCAGATTTAGAAATTAAAATAAATATTGCACCAACGATAGGTAATAAGATAAGTGAAGATATAATAGGAAAGTTCATTAAATAACTATTAAATAAGTTAGCAAAGCCGAAAAACCAATAAGCATTATATATGCATACCTATAAATATAGCCACTTTGAAATTTTACTGCATTATTTGAAAATTTTTTAATTAAACCAGATATTCCATCTGGACCAAATTTATCAATAGTTTTTTCATCTATATTTTTCCAAAAGAAATTTCCAATTTTTTTAAATGGTTTTACAAACATATGGTTATACAATTCATCAAAGTACCATTTGTTAATTAAAAAATTGTACAAAGGCTTATTTTCGCTAACTAGCCAATTTGTTATATTTTTATTTTTTACAAACAAATAATAGGAAACTGGAATAGAAAAAACTACAAGAACAGGTGTTGAATAAATTACCCATAAAGGTGGATGTTCGGTATTTAGTGGATTTAAAAATTTGATTGAATCTTTCCAAAAAATTTCAGATGAACTAGATCCGATAAATAATTCATTAAATAAAAATCCAGAAAATAAGGAACCAGTTGATAAAATAATAAGTGGTATTAATATTATGTATGACGACTCATGAACAAATTCTATTTTCAAATTTTTATTTTCATAATTACCGTGAAATGTTCTAAAAATTAATCTCCATGAATATATTGCAGTCAATAATGCAGTAAATATCCCAACAAGAGCTGCCCAAGAACCGAAGGGAGAGTCGCTCATAAATGCAAATTCAATTATTGCATCTTTGGAATAATATCCTGATAGAAAAGGAAATCCTGTTAATGCTAAAGTTCCTATAATCATCATTACATAGGTATAGGGAAGCTTTTTCCATACACCGCCCATTTTTCTTATATCTTGTTCATCTTTAAATGAATGAATTACCGATCCAGCTCCTAAAAAAAGCAAAGCCTTAAAAAAAGCATGTGTAAACAAATGAAACATTGCAATATTGTATGCACCTACTCCTACAGCAAAAAACATATATCCCAGCTGACTACAAGTTGAGTATGCTATTATTTTTTTAATATCATTTTGAACAATAGCTACAGTGGCAGCAAAGAAAGCTGTTATCATACCTACTAAACAGATAATATTTAAAGATAGCTGAGAATACTCAAACATTGGAGAGCATCTTACAACTAGAAAAACTCCAGCTGTAACCATAGTAGCTGCGTGAATTAAAGCAGAAACTGGAGTTGGACCCTCCATCGCGTCAGGTAACCATGTATGAAGCAAGAATTGAGCTGATTTACCCATGGCTCCTATAAATAAAAGTATGCAAATTAGATCAATGATTTTAAAATTTACTCCCAGATAAATTATTTCTCTATCTAAAAATGGTGTAACACCTGCTGCAGATATTGATGGTATCTGATTGAAAACCTCATCATAGTTTAAGGTTCCGAATGTATAAAAAATTAAAAAAATTCCAAGTGCAAAACCTAAATCCCCAACTCTATTTACAATAAAAGCCTTCATTGCTGCTGAATTTGCACTCTCTTTTTTAAACCAAAAACCAATTAAAAAATAAGAACATAACCCAACTCCTTCCCAGCCAAAAAAGAGTTGTAAAAAATTATCTGATGTTACAAGAATTAACATTGAAAATGTAAATAAAGACAAAAATGACATGAATCTTGTTTTATGTGGATCGTGAGACATGTAACCTATCGAATAAATATGGACTAGAGATGATATTAAACAAACAACAATTAGCATTATCGAAGACAGAGGATCAATTTTGATAGACCAGTTTACAA
>MDSZ01157346.1_pt1 | contig 17212 bp, 16 predicted proteins | sample 811201 | NCBI WGS metagenome assembly MDSZ01 (sample SAMN05326647, study PRJNA326480) | marine metagenome | isolation source: seawater | place: Indian Ocean: North | collected 2010
CATTTATATGATTTACAAAAATATGCATCATCAAAAATTTTTGATTTTCAACTTATTATTAATTTCAGTTATTATTTTTGTATTTGGAGATTTTATTGTACAAGAAATAAATATAAAGCGACAAGGATTATATTCAGAGGAATTTGGAAGATATAAAGGAATTTCTGCTAATAATACTTATGAAAAAATAAGTTTTGATTTAAACCTCATCTTTATTTCAATAAAATCTTTTTTGATGTTTGTAACATCCCCCGTTTTTACTACAACAAGTTGGATCAAACTTATTGCTATAATTGAAGCATTTGCTTTATATATTTTTTTTATAAGATATTTTTTTTTAGAAAAAAACATTAAAACTAAAAATTTATTTTTTCTGTGGTCTCTAGTGTTATTTTTATCATTCTTATTTTATTCATTGGTTGTATTTAATGATGGGACAATACAAAGATACAGGTTAGAATTAATATTTTTTTCACTCTTTGGTTATAATATGCATAAAAATAAAATTTTGGAAAATACGTCACATGCAAAATAATATACTGATTATAGGCTTTGGCAGTATTGCAAAAAGACATATCAAAAATCTGATTGGACTCAAGAAAAATACATTTTTTTACATTTTATCTAGAAAAAAAGAAATTAATCCAAAATTATTAAATAAAAAAAATTTTAAGCATATTAAAAAAATTGATGAGCTTGATTTTAAAAAAATAAATTATTCTTTTATTTGTACTGCCTCTAATGAACACTTTAAATTAATTAAAATTTTATCTAAAAAAAAAACAAATATATTTATTGAGAAACCCTTGATGAATTCTACTAGCAAAATAGTAGAATTAAATAAAATTATTAGAAATTCTAAATATAAAATATATGTTGGATATAACTTAATTTTCTCAAAATCTTTGAATTATTTTAAAAAAATTAAATTTGAAAATAATTTGATTAATAAAGTTGAGGTAAAAGCTGGATATTATTTACCTTTTTGGAGAAATAATATTGATTATAAAAAAAGTGTTTCGGCTATAAAAAAAATGGGTGGTGGTGTTCTTTTAGAGCTAAGTCATGAAATTCATTATATTTTATGGATTTTTGGAAGACCCTTATGGACATCATCCGTTGTAGAAAAAAGAAGTAAACTTAAAATAGATGTTGAAGACAATGCTAGCATAGTTCTAGGTTTTAAAAATTTTAATTGTTACGTTGAACTCGATTTTATTAGTAAAAAATATATCCGATATTGCAAAGTTTATTTAAAAAATGATACTTTTTTTTGGGAATTTAAAAGAAATTCAGTAACTAAATATTCCAATAAAAAAAAGAAAAAAATTTTATTTGAAAATAAGTTTGATTTGAATAAAAGTTATATAGATCAGCTTAAATTTTATATTAACTCAAATTATATTGATACAAATAAATATATTAAATATTCAATTGATACTCTTAGCATAATTAATTCAATTAGAATTTCTTCTAAAAATAAAGGTCAAATTAAAAAAATAAATTATAAAAATTAAATTTATAAAACAATATGAAAATTTTTCATTTAATTACCAGTATAGATAATGGTGGTGCAGAGAATCATCTTGCTTCAATAGTAAAAGAACAAATAAAAAAAAATGAGGTTACCGTAATTTACTTAAAAGGTAACGATTATTGGAAAAAAAAATTAGTCTCTAGGGGCATAAGAGTTATTAGATTTAACTTAGAAAATTTAACAAATATTATTAATTTGTGTTTAACTATATATAGAGTAAATAAAGTAATTAGCGAAAAAAAACCAGAAATTGTTCATTCACATTTAACTTCGATGGAGTTAATTGGAGCTATTATAAAGTTTTTTTCAAATAACAAATTCAAATTTATCGTTACAAAACATTTAGATAGTTTTTTTCTTGAGGCCTCAAGTGGTCAAAATAATTTTATCCAAGGAAAATTACTAGATTTTTTTATATTTAAAAATGCTGACAAAATAATTTGTATTTCAAAACAAATTAAAAAATATTTTTTAAAAAAAATAAAAGTTCCTAGGAAAAAACTAAAAGTAATTTATTATGGTTTAAATAAATCAGATTTAAGATCTAAAAAAACGAATGTACAATATTTACAAATTAAAAATTTAAAAAAACATTTTTTGATTTGCTGTATAGCCAGGCATGTAAAGCAAAAATCACTAGATTTTTTAATTAAAGCTTTTTATGAATTTAGAAAAACTGACCCCAACAGTAAATTAATTTTGGTTGGAAATGGTCCTGAAACAAAAAAACTTAAAAATTTATCAAAAAATCTAAAATTAGATAAAGAAATTATTTGGATTGATTATAGTGAAAATGTTTTAAAGATTTTGAAATTATCAAATGTTTTTGTATTACCATCTAGGTATGAAGGTTTTGGCTTAGTTTTATTAGAAGCTATGTATGCAGGAAAACCTATAATCGCTAGTAATGTTAGTGCAATTCCTGAAGTTATTAAAAATAATTGGAATGGGCTATTATTTAAACATAATAATATACGAGAATTAAAATCAAAATTATTGAAAATAAAAAATAAAAATATTTCCAAAAAATTTATAAAAAATTCCAAAAAAAGTTTAGAAAAAAAATTTAATTTTAATAAAATGATTAATTCAACATATGAAATATATCAGAAAGCAATCAATAAAATTTAAAAAAATAGCATATATAATTAATCATGTTGATTTTTTTGATTCTCATATCTCACCCATAGCAGTTAAAGCAAAAAAAAAATTTAAAGTAAAACTTTTTTGTGGAAAATCCGCAAGCCTTGTGATGAAAAAATATTCATTAAAAAGTTTAAAAAAAAAAAAAATTTCATATGTTCAAAAAAATTTTTCATCATCAAATATAAATGTTATAAAAGAATTTTTTAATCTTATTTCCTTAATTTATTCTGTAAAAAAGTATGATCCGGATATTATTCATTGTGCAACCCCAAAAGGTATTTTATTAGGAGGTCTTGTAAGTTTTTTTTTAAAAACAAAATCACTAGTTATTTTTAATAGTGGAATGGGATTTATGTTCTCAAATAAACTTAATTTAATGCAAATTTTAGCAAAAAAAACTTATTTTTTTTGTTTAAGATATATAATTTTAAAACATCCCAATAAAAAAATAATTGTAGAAAATATCCAAGATTACAAATTTTTGAAAAAGAAATTTTTTTTACATAGTAGAGAAATTTTATTATTGAGAGGTTCAGGTGTAAACTTAAGTAAATTTAAAAAAATAAATATAATTAAAAATAAGATAGTGCTATTACCTTCAAGAGTGCTAAAAGAAAAAGGTATAAGCGAATTTGTAATTGCATCTCAAAAATTAAAAAAAAAATATCCGAAATGGAGATTTGTTGTTGCTGGTGCTTTAGACTATAAAAAACAATCAGGCTATACCAAAGATGACCTAATACGTTTTAAAAATAACAAGCATGTTGAATTTTTAGGATATGTCAAAGATATGTTTAAAATTTACAAAAAGACAGCAATTGTTTGTTTGCCATCGTATAGAGAGGGTTTATCTAGAAGTTTGCAGGAAGCAGCTGCACTTGGAATACCTGTTGTAACAACAGACGTAATAGGGTGCAAAGATGCAATTATTCCAAATAAAACTGGTTTACTTTGCAAAGCAAAAAACCCACTTTCACTAGAAAAAAAAATAGAGAGTTTAATAAATAGCTATAAAAAAAGAATGATATATGCAAAAAATGGAAGAAAATTCGCTGAAAATAATTTTAATTTAAACAACGTTTTAATAGAGAATTTAAAAATATATAATTATTTGATTTTAAATGAATAAAAAATTAATTTTAATTGAGTTGAATGAAATAAATTTTGATATTCTGAAGAAATATTCAAATATAATTAATTTTAAGTTTTTTAATGAAAAATTTTTTAAAAATTTAAAGATTACCTCGTCTGAGAAAATTTATGAAAATCTGGAACCTTGGATACAATGGGTTTCTGTTCACACAGGTTTATCAGCAAATGAGCATAAAATATTTAGGCTTGGTGATATTAGTAATTCAGATCTTAAGCAAATTTTTGAAATTGTAGAGAGCAAAGGTTACGATGTAGGCGCTATTTGTCCAATGAATGCAAAAAATAACCTAAAAAAACATAAATATTTTATTCCAGACCCTTGGACTAAGACAGAAAAACCAAAAAATTTTCTTCAAAAGATCATATATAGTTCACTTTCTGAGGCAGTTAATGATAATTCTAAAGGTAAACTTTCAATTAAGAATAAATTTATAATATTTTTTTTGTTTTTATATTTCTTTAAGGGGAAGAGTTTTTTTAAATTTATTAACTATTATATAAAAAGTATAAAATCAAAATGGTTTAGAGCAATTATATTTGATTTTCTTTTACATAAAATTCATATTTCATATTTAAAAAAATTTGAAATAGATTTTTCAACAATATTTTTTAACGCTGGAGCTCACATTCAGCACCATTATCTTCACAACTCAAAAATAATAGAAGACAAAGTAGAAAAAAATCCAAAATGGTATATCGATGAAACACAAGACCCTATAATAGATGTTTATTCTTTTTATGACGAAATTTTATCTGATTATCTAAAAAAAGATTATTCTATTTTAATCGCAACTGGCCTAACTCAAAATCCATTTGTTGAAAAAGAGTATTATTATAGACTTAGCGACCATAATAGCTTTATCAAAAATCTAAAAATTAATTTTAAATCAATATACCCAAGAATGAGTAGAGATTTTTTAATAACTTTTGAAAATCAAACTGATTGTGAAGAAGCTTCTAAAATTTTGAAAAATGTAAATGAAATTAATAATATAAAATTTTTTGACTTTCAAATAAGACATAATTCTATCTTTGTAATATTTTGTTATAATAAAAAAATCGAAAAAGATTTAGAAATGAAAATAGACTTAAAGAATTCTATAAATTTATATAATTTCGTAAATTTTGTTGCACTTAAAAATGGAAAGCATGATCAAAAAGGTTATCTTGCATCTTTTGGTGAAATTGAAACTTACATGCCTCCAGAGAATTCTCATGTTAAGGAGTTGTTTCATTCCATAGACACATATTTTGATAAAAGATGAAAAAGTATTATCTAATAATATGTAAAATTTATGGATTTTTAATTACATTAATCGAAGAAAAATTTTTACTACAAAAAGATCAAGATAAAATATTTAATATTAATAAAAATGGTTATGAAATATTAAATAATAATCTTAATACAAATAAAATTATTAATGAAAAAAATATTATTGTAAATAAGTATACAAGCAAAAATATAGTAACAGAAAACTCTCTTTTAGATTTTCTTTATTATTTATTCTTAGAAAAAAAATTAGCAGATCAAATAACTAAAAGAACAAATTATAAATATTCAGTTGATTTTTTTACCAGCTATCAAATTTTACATGTGCCCAGTTCTGATGAAAAGGGTGATTGGTATGCAAACAAATGGCATAATGATAAACCATTTAGTAACAATACATTAAAAATAATCATACCGTTAAATGATATGTCATCTGGAAATCTAGGGGGAATTCAAATTCTTGGAAAAAGGGAAAGCAATAACTTTCTCTTAAGAAAAGATAAATTTGATATTTCAAATTTTTTTGAAATGAAATCTTCAGTAGATGAGTTGTTAATTTTTCTTCCAAAATTATGTTATCACAAGGCCGGTAATCCTTCTCAAAATCTAAAAAGAAATCAGATCATGATGCAATTAAATCCTGCAAAAAATTGGTCTATAAACTCCACTATATACAAGAAACAGTTTTATATTGAGCCAAAATTTCCTTTTTTTAATTATATGTTAGAAAAAAAAATATATTTAGATAAATAATAAAATAATTAATGAATTATAAAATAAACAAATATATTATTTGGTTTCCTAAAAAAGAAATAATTTTAAAACTTTTTAATTTCCTTAAATTTTTTCTTTCAAAAAATAGCAGGATTAAGCATCTCAATTATTTGCCAATAACTATGGATATTGAACCTACTACGGGATGTAATTTTAGATGTACAATGTGTCAAGTTTCGTCACCAAATTTTATTTCTAAGAATATGAATTTTGAAACTTTTAAAAAAACTATTGATGATAATAAACAATTATTAAAAATAAAACTTCAGGGCATGGGTGAGCCTCTGGTAAATAATAACTTTTACGAAATGGTAGAATATGCGAGTAGTTATGGAATTGTTTCTGAGATAACAACAAACGGAAGTTTGTTAAATGAGAATAATATCAATAAATTACTCAGATCAAATTTATCTAGAATAACAGTAAGTATAGATGGAGCATCTTCTGAAGTATTTCAAAAAATAAGGGTCAAGTCTAATTTTGAGACTGTTGTTTCTAACTGTAAAAATTTAGTGAGACTTTTTAAAAAAAAAATAATTAGACCTGAAATCTCTGCGTGGTGTGTTGTTCAAAATGATAATGTTGAGGAATTTGAGGAAATTTTTTCAATCTGTAAAGAAATAGGTTTTGACAAATTAACTTACCAATTTCATCTTTCTGGCTGGGGCAAAAGTGAATGGGATGAAATTAATAGAAGTAAAAAAATTGAAATTGATCTAATCAAAGAAAAAATTGAAAAAATAAAAAAAAGGGGAGAGCTAGAGGGTTTGGAAGTTAATATTTTTGAAGAAAATCTTTTGAGCTTCAAAAAACAATGTGTGTGGCCATGGGAAAGCTCATATATAAGCAAAACTGGAGATGTAGTTCCTTGCTGTATTATTGGTGATGAAAAAGTGGTTTCCTTTGGCAATATAAAAGATAGCTCATTTAAAGATATCTGGAATTCTCAGAAATATAAAAATTTTAGAAGCGATATTAAAAATAATAAAATCCCAAACTACTGTAAAAATTGTTATCAAGAATATAAAAATTAAAAAATAATTTTATGATAATAATGCAGATTGTCTACACTGGTCTTGGAGGAAATAGTACAGTAGCTTTTTCATTTGTGGAAGGTCAAAAAAATAAAAAAAAAATAAGTAACTTTTTTTTATTTTGCGGAGTAGAAAAACTAATTAAAGATCATAAAGATAAATGTACAAAATTAAATATTCAATTTCTTTATTTAAAAAAAATTAGATATAGAGTTAATATTCGAAAAATTATTCAAATTGCTAAGTCAAAAAAACCAGAAGTTATAATTATCCATGATTATAATATGATTCCTTTTTTTATTTATTCTTTATTTCTAAGCACAAAATTAATCTATGTTCATCATACCCCAGATAAAACAAAAAGCATTAAAGATTGGTTTGTATATATTTTTAACTCATTTTTGGCAGATAAAATTGTTTTAGTTTCAAAAAGGAGTAAAAAAGATCTTATGTTTAAACTCAACCGTATATTTTTTTATAAAAAGGTTAACATCATAGAGAATGGAATTAACACTAAAAAATTTAAGAAATGAAAAAAGTTAAATATATTGGTATGGCTGCAAGAATGGTACCTGATAAGCTTCACAATTTGTTAATTGATATTGTTTTTTTAAATAAGTTTTTTTTTGTTAAAAATAAAATCAAAATTTTATTTGCAGGAGATGGAATAAATTTAAAACCATTAAAAAAAGAAACAAAATACAAAAAATTACATAATATAATAATTTTTAACGGAAGATTAAAAGAGGATGATTTAATTAAATGGTTCCGTAAATTGGATACTTATATTCATTTAAGTAAAGATGAAACAACTAGCACCTCAATATTACAAGCAATGTCAATGTCATTACCAGTAATAGCCTCAAATATAGGAGGAAATCAAAATCTTATCAAATCAATTAATCGTGTAAATAATATAATTTTGGTAAACAACGATAAAGATAAAATATTTAAAAAAATAAAATACTTAGTTTTAAATGAAAGAATTAAAAAAAGAGTGTCTGATGTTTCAAGAAAAATAGTTATGAAATATTATTCATGTGAAACTATGTACCAAAACTATCGAAAACTGTTTTAATAATTTTAAGGAAATTAATTATAAATTATGAAAATTGCTATTATTGGAATTGGATTATACGGTGCTTATATTGCAGATAAGTTAAGTGAAAATAAAAAAATTTCATTAGATCTATTTGAAAAAAAAAATAAAATTCTAAATTCTACCGCAAAAAAAAATCAATATCGGCTACATATAGGCTATCATTATCCAAGATCAAAAGACACAATTTTGCAAACCATAAATGGCTTTAGTCTTTTTAAAAAAAAATTTAAAAAGTTTTTATACTTTCCGAAAAAAAATTATTATCTAGTCCATAAAGAAAGCCAAATTAATTTTAAAAAATATATAAAAATATACAAAAATTTAGGTCTTAAATTTAATAAAATAAATAGCATCAATTATTCTCAGTATTTAGACTCTAATCAAATAGATGGATGCATAAACACTGAGGAGGGAGTAATTTTGATTGATAAATTAATTCCTTACTTAAGAAAAAAAATACAAAAAAAAACAAACATTCGTACAGGACTAGAAATAAATAAAATAGATAATTTGAATGGTATTATTTATTCAGGAAAAAAAAAATTCAAATCATATGATTTAATAATTAATACTACCTATGAAAATCCAAATTTAGGACTAAAAAAAAAGAAATTTAAAATAAAATTTGAATTAACTGGTATGGTAAAAATTTTGAAACCCTTCAAAGAACAAATCGGCTTAACAATTATGGATGGTAACTATTGCTCTCTTTATCCACAAAATAAGAAGGAGTCAACAATTTCTAGTGTAAAATACACTCCTATTTATAAATCTAAATCGTTTAAAAAAATAAATGATAAGATAAAAACTCTTAATAAAAATAAGGTTAAACAGAATATAATTAATGATGCATCTAGAATTATAAATTTTAAAAATTTAAATATGAAATCAGAACTAATTCTTAGTCATAAAGTTAAACTTAGGAATGATACTGATGACAATAGATTAAGTTCTATTATATTAGAAAATAGACAGATTTCTATAATGTGTGGAAAAATAGATGCGGCACCTGTAATTTGTGAAAAAATTATAAATTTAATAAATAAAAAATTCAAAAATGAATAGTAACCTATCGACTAGTGATACTGACCAAATTTCTTTTTATGTAAAAACACAAACTTATTTAGTTTGTTTGCTTCCACTTTCATTAATATTTAGTATTTTTTTAGCTGATTTAATAATTGTTATTCTTTTTTTTAGTTTTTTAATTAGCTGTTTAAAAAATAATAATTTTCTATATTTTAATAACAAATATTTTAAATTTTTTTTCGCTTATTGGATTTATATCGTTTTATTATCTTTTTTTTCAGATAATTTTTTTGACTCTATCAAATCTTCCTTCACTTACATAAGATTTTTAATCTTACCTTTAATAATTTTATATTTATCTGATGTAGATAAAAATTTTTTAAAAAATTTTTTATATTCATTATTAATTGCATTTTTCTTATTAATTTTTGATGGTTTTTATGAATTTTTTTTTGGCAAGAACATTTTTGGTTATGGAAATATTGAAAAAGGAAGATTAGTTAGCTTTTTCAAAGATGAATATGTTTTGGGGAGCTATCTTGGTAAATTATTTTTTCTAGTTGCATCATTGTGGTTTGTGACTTTTGGCAGTAAAGATCATAGAAAGAACTTATACTTTGTAATTTTTTATATACTATCATTTTCAATTATATTTTTATCAGGAGATAGAATGCCATTTTTACTTTTCCTACTTGGTTCAATTATTTTTTTGATACTTTCCAATTATAATTATAAATTAAAATTAGCTTTTATATTTCTCTCTATAATGACAATAATTCTTACACTAATCATTCATCAGCCTACTTATGATAGATTTATAAAAAAAACTTTACTTGATTTTGGATCAGAGAAGGGTCTAACTGAGGGAGGACAACTCTATAAATTTAAACTAGATAGTGGAAGAGAAATTACTTTTCTAACTCAACATATAAATTATTTTATTGTTAGTTATAATATTTTTAAAGAAAATCCAATTTTTGGAAAAGGTAACAAGGGTTTCAAAAATAATTGTAATAAATATAAAATTGACTGCTGCAGTTGCTCATCACACCCACACAATATTTATGCTCAATTGTTAGTAGAGAATGGAATAATTGGTTTCTTATTTTTTGTAGCAATATTCTTATGGATTAGTTACATTTTTTTAATTCAAATCTTAAAAAAAATCAAAAATGACCATAACAACATTCTATCAAATTCAAGATTATGTATTCTAATTTGTATTTACTTAAATTTATGGCCATTTGCTCAAACAGGCAATTTATTTAATAATTGGCAATCAATAATTTATTTTTTACCTGTTGGTATCTTTTTAAATGATTTTAATGTTAAAAATAATAAAATTAAAATTAATTAAATATAATAAAAAATATATTCAATATTAGAGCTTACTATGAAAATATTAATTACAGGTGCTGCAGGTTTTATAGGTATGCACTTGGCTCGTACTCTATCAACAAAAAAACATAAAATTTTAGGAATAGATAACCTAAATAATTACTATTCAACAAAACTAAAGAAGGACAGAATTAAAATTTTAAAAAAGAGCAATTATTTTAAATTTTTAAAAGTTGATTTGAAAAATAAAAAAAAATTAAATTTAATTTTTAAGAAATATCGACCCGATATAGTTGTTAACCTTGCGGCCCAGGCTGGTGTGAGATACTCATTGAAATATCCACAAAAGTATTTGTCATCTAACATTATTGGTTTTTTTAACCTAATTGAGTTAGCTTCAAATTACAAAATTAAACATTTTGTATATGCCAGTAGTTCAAGTGTATATGGATCAAGGGATTTTAATAAATTAAACTCTGAAAGTGATATGACAGATACACCATTAAGTATCTACGCTGTTACAAAAAAAACAAACGAAAACATGGCCTACACAAAAAGCTATTTGAATAATCTAAGGACAACAGGGATTAGATTTTTTACAGTTTATGGTCCCTGGGGAAGACCAGATATGGCATTATTTAAATTTACAAAAAAAATTTTGAGTAACAAAGAAATTGAGGTTTACAATAACGGTAAAATGAGCAGATCTTTTACTTACATAGATGACGCGATTAATATTTTAGAAAAGATTGTATTAAAAAAACCAAAAAAAAATTATAAATATAATATACCTTTTGATATTGTGAATTTAGGCTCAAAAACAACAATTAAATTAACTAGTTTTATAAAAATTATAGAAAAAAATCTCAAAAAAAAATCAATTAAAAGATTTTTACCACTTCAAGATGGAGACTCATTATCAACAAAAGCTTCGACTAAAAAATTAAAATTATTATGTGGATCTGAACCAACAACCAAAATTAATAAAGGAATTAAAAACTTTATAAATTGGTATAAAAAATATTATAAAATTACTTAAAAATTAAATGCAAAATTTATTATATTTAATTTTAACCCTAACACTTGTTAATTTATTTTTTGTTAAAAATTTTGAATTAATAGGAAAGAAATATAATCTTTATGACAATCCCGATGAATTAAGAAAAAAACAAATAAAACCAGTACCCTTATTAGGTGGTTTATTATTTCTAATTAATATATTTATTTTTTTTTGTTTTGATTATTTTTATAATTCAAAATCATTTTTTCTCTCTCTAGGATTTTTTGGAAAAAAAAATATTATAATTTTTTGTTTGTCGCTATTTTTTATTTTTTGTATTGGATTTGTTGATGATAAAATAAAACTTAAGCCTTTTACTAAATTATTGCTTTTATCTATAATTTTAAGTGTAATATTTCTGATTAATGAACAAATTGTAATTAATAATTTAAATTTTTACTTTCTTGAAAACTCAATAGATTTATTTAATTTGGGAATATTATTTTCAATTTTATGCGTTGTTACCTATATAAATATGCTCAATATGCTAGATGGTATAAATTTAATTTCCGCCATCTATTATTTATCTATTGCTTCAATATTATTTCTTTATAATTTCCAGATTTATTTTGTACTAACTTTTGTAATTTTTACACTTTTCTTTATATTTTTAAATCGTCAAGGTAAAATATATTTAGGAGACAGTGGAGTTTATGCAATTTCTTTTATTTTATCACTATCTATTATTAGTTTATATGAAAAGAATAATCTTAATGTAGAAAGTGTTATATTAATTATGTTTGTACCAGTTATTGATTTTTTAAGATTAATTATAAGAAGAGTATTAGATAGAAGACATCCTTTTCAAGCAGATGAAAATCATTTTCATCATATTATTAATAAAAATTATAATAATAAAAAATATTTGATATTAATATTATTTTTTTATTCACCAATTTTATTTGATTACTTTTTTAATATTAATGTTTATATAATAATTTTAATTATGACTATTTCCTATGCGCTTATTTTAAAAAAAAATATTTCAAAAATTAAGACATCAATTAAATGAGAGACATAGACTTTGTAATATTTGGTGCAAGAGATTGGAATAACGATTGGATTACTCAACACAGATTGGCAAAATCTCTTTCAGAACAAGGTTATAGGGTTTTATTTATTGAAAATACAGGGGTAAGATCTCTAAAACTAAAAGATTTTCCGCGAGTCATTGAGAGAATAAAAAATTGGTTTAGTAGCACTAGAGGCTTCAAAAAAATTGATAAAAACTTAACTATTTTTTCACCAATATTAATTCCTTTACCGTATTCTGAAATAGCAAAGCATTTTAATTCATTCTTTTTCAGTAGAATTTTAAGATTTTGGCTAAACAAAAATAGATTTAATAATATGGTATTTGTTACTTTTCTAGCAACTCCATTAATCAATGAATTTATAGAAAACTCTAGTTTTGTTCTCAAAGTTTATTATTCAAGTGATAATCATGAGATGGCGTCACAAAATAAAAAGTTTTTGTTGTCCGAGAATAAAATTATTAACACATCTAATTTAATATTTGCAACTTCACAAAAACTTTTTGAAAGATATAAAGATAAAAATACAAATGTTTATAAAATTCCAGCAGGAGTAGAATTAAATAAATTTAATGTGTCTGTTCAAAAAACTATTCCCGAGGATATAAAAAATATTTCCAAGCCAATTGTTGGGTTTATTGGAGGTATAAATAATAAGATTGACTTAGATCTAATTTTATTTTCATCGGAAAAATTAAAAAATTTTTCTTTTGTTATGATTGGAGAAGCTGAAAATAATTTAATCAAAATACTATCAGCAAAAAAAAATATATTTTTCCTAGGAAAGAAAAAACATTCAGAACTTCAAAATTATATTGAAAATTTTGATTGTGGAATTATGCCTTATAAGATCAATAATTTTACTGATGCTATATATCCAGCAAAATTAAATGAATTATTAGCTTTAGGAAAACCAGTTGTTTCAACAAATATTTATGAAATTGGTTTTTACAATAAAGAAAATCAAAATATAGTCGATATTTCCAATTCCAAGGAGGATTTTAGTGAATTAATTAAAAAAAATATAGAAAACGATGGTTTTGAAAAATCCAACAAACGAATTTTAGTTTCAAAAAATAATAGTTGGAAAACAAGATTTTCAGTAATTACAGATATAATAAATAAATCTGTAGAAATAAAAAAAACAGAAGATTTGAATTGGGAAAAGAATTTTATTACCGAATATAAAAAAATTAAAAATAAAATTTTTAAATATACATCAATTTTTTTGGCTATATATTTTATAATTTTTGTATCTCCATTACCCTATTATTTGGGTCAAAAATTAATAATAAATGATTCACCCATGAAGTCTGACGCAATCATTGGCTTGAGTGGCTATGGACAACAATCTTATATTAATAACAGTTATCAACAGAGAGCTCTTGATGTTTTTTACTATTATAACAACGATTTGGGAAAAAAAATAATTCTCTCAGGACGAAAGCAGTTAGTTGAAGAGTTTGATCTTATGAAAGCTTTACTTATGACTATGGGTATTCCTAAAAATGATATTATTGTATTAAATAAACCATCCAGTTCTACTTTTGAGGATATTAAAAATTTAAATGAATTGATGGATAAAAATAATATTAAATCAGCAAACATAATAACTGGATCTTACCACCAAAAAAGATTAAGAATGATATTAAGTAGAGTCATAAATAATAAAGAATTTCATATAGTTCCAGAAACAAATATTAACAAAGATAAAATATGGTTTTTTGAATTTTCTAAACTTAAAGTCATAATTTATGAGACAATGTCTATAGTTTATAACTTTTTTAAATTTTTATGATGAGTAAGAAAAAATTTATAGTCATTACTGGAGGTGTTGGTTTTATAGGATCAAACCTAATTGAATTCTTATTAAATAAAACCCAAGATTATATTATTAGTATAGATAATTATACATATGGATATAAAAAAAATGAAATTAAAAATAAAAGAGTTAAATATATAAAAAATCAAACTTCAAATATTTTTAATATTCTTAATAGATATAAAAAAAATATAAAAGTAATTTTTCATTTTGGAGAATATGCCAGGATACATCAAAGTTTTAGGGATTATGATAAATGTTTTTCATCAAATATTATGGGTACATCAAAAGTCTTAGAATTTTGTACTAAAAATAAAATTAAAATTATTTATTCAGCAACGTCTGCGAGTTTAGGAAATAAAGGAAAGGACCAGTTTTTATCTCCATACGCCTACAGTAAAGCTCAAAATTTAAAAATGATAACTCAACTCAATAGATGGTTTGGTTTAAAATATGAAATACTTTATTTTTATAATGTTTATGGAAAAAGACAAATCTCAACGGGTAAAATGGCAACTGTTATTGGAATTTTTGAGGAATGTTATAAAAAAAACAAACCTATGCCTGTTGTAAAGCCAGGCAATCAAAGTAGAAAATTTACTCATATAGCCGATACTGTAAATGGCTGCTACCTAGCTTGGAAAAAAAATAGAAATAGTCATTACAGTTTAGCAAACAATAAATCTTATACTATAAAAAATGTTGCAAAAATGTTTAGTTCACAAATAAAATATTTAAAACCGAGATTGGGAGAGAGATTTAAGTCTGTAGTTATTGATAGAGTTTCGAATACCAAAATAAATAGAATAGATTGTAGGTTAAATTTAAGAGATTATATTTCAAAATTTAAAATAGAAAATAAGAGTTAAAAAAAACTCAATTGAATGAAAAAAATTAAAAATATTTTATTAATTTTATTTACAACAATTTTAACAATAGCATTCATAGAACTTACATATAATTACTTTTTTAGAGAGAATTTTTTAGGAGAAAAATTAGATAGAGAAAGTTTTTACAAGGAATATTCAGATTTGGAACTTGATAAATCGAAACCTATGAGGCATAAGTTTAATGGTGGCAACTGTATTAGTAGGGGTCTTTTAACTAAAACAGGTAGGATGAATTGGCATCCAAGGTTTGGTGCTAATGATAATTCAGTAGACTTAGATTGTGTAAATAAATTATTTACAAAAAGAACTGTAAATGTAGTTTTTTTTGGTGGATCATCAATGGCTAATAACGAAACACCAAATTTTCTTACAAGTATAGAATATTACGCTTTTAAAGATAATTTTGAGAAATATAGATCTATAAATTTAGCAAATTCTGGTGCAAGAATGTCAAATAATCTTGGAAGCTTTATTGAGCATATACCTAAAATAAACAATGTTGATCATATAATTTTTTTAGATGGAATAAATGAATTTACAGGAGTCCAATTAGGAGCTAACCCTGAACATGATACTTATTGGATACAAGGAGTTGAAGCAAGAATCAATAAACCAGAAATAATTATTTTAGAAAAATTGATTCAAAAAAGTTTATTCTTTGAATTAATTTTTAAAAAAATTTTTAATTATAAATCTATAAGAGATAAATCTAATGTTAAATTTGCAAATAAAGAAAATATTGAAATTGCTGCTGCAGATTATAGTTATAGAAAAAAAATAATACAAATATTGTGTTTAAATCAGTCAGTCAAATGCCATTTTTTATTACAGCCTGGAATTTATTTTGATGACTCACAATTGTCGTATTCAAATGAAATAAAAAAATATTATAGTAAATTTTTTAAGGAAAATTTTAATCTTTATAATTATGGATATAAAAAAATAAAAGATCAAAACCAAGATATTGTTGATTTTTCAAAAATTTTTAATAATAAAAAGGATATTTTTATTGATGCTGCCCATTTTAATAAAAAAGGTTCTAAAATTTTAGGAAACAAAATATTTGAATTTTTAGAAAAAAGATAATTTAATGAAAACCCTTATTTATCAAATAAATATTGGAAATAGTACTCAATGGGGATCAGACAAAATCAAAAAAATAATAAATGAACATTGTATTCCATCAGTAAAATCTTATGCAAAAAAACATAATTATCATTATAGAATATTTAAGGAGGATATTTTTTATAATTATGGAAAAAATTTTCTTAATTCCAAAGGTACACAAATTTCTTTTAATAAATATTTATATTTAAAATATTTAGATTATGATCAAATTGTTTATATTGATACAGATGTTTATATTTTAGAAGATAGTGAAAAAATTCCACAGGTAAATAAGCTTTCTCTCGTAGCTGAGCCAGAGGGCTCCGAGACACACTCTATATATAAAAATTATTATAAGTTTAATGATGACTTTAAATACTTAAACGCAGGCTTTTTTATTTGTGATAAAAAAAGTGCTAATTTATTAAGTGATTATATGATCAATAGAATTAAATTTAAAAAAAGAGGAAATCCTAAAAATACAGATAATGGAATTTTAAATGAGTATGTCTATTTTAATGATAATAAAACTGAATTTAAAATTTTAGACCATAAATGGAATTTTTGGCCCCATTATTCTTATTTAAACAAGATTAAACCAAACATAATCCATTTCGCCGGTGGAGATGGAAGCGAATATTTGTCAAATTTAAATAAATCCAAAGAAAATCTAAGAGATTTTCTTGAGAATTCTTATGATAAATGAATTTATCATTATTTTTCTATAAGTAAAAATAAGATAATATATTAGCTAAAATTGTACCTTAAAATGTAAGATTTTGCTTCTTTACAATTAATTTATTTTATATATAAAAACTTCGCCTGGTGATTATTGCGAAAGGGTTATACCCGATCCCATTCCGAACTCGGAAGTCAAGCCTTTCTGCGCCAATGGTACTTTGTCTTAAGACATGGAA
>MDSZ01185940.1_pt1 | contig 17209 bp, 18 predicted proteins | sample 811201 | NCBI WGS metagenome assembly MDSZ01 (sample SAMN05326647, study PRJNA326480) | marine metagenome | isolation source: seawater | place: Indian Ocean: North | collected 2010
TTCATTCTTTTCAGCAATCTCAAAAAAAATTAAAAAATATAAAAATTATAACAAAAATTATTTTCCATTACTTTTTTTTGAAAAACTAAATGAAGATGATATTAAAAACCTACTGGGACAAGATTTATTCTATGAAATTTTAAAATCAAATTCCCACTTTTTTGTTAAAGATAATAAAGATCTAAATACAACTTTAAATGAATTTGATTTTACTAATTGGATGACTAATGATCACAATTTCAAACTTGATAGAACTTTAATGGCAAACTCAATTGAAGGAAGAGTGCCGTTTCAAGAACAAAATATAATTAAAAAATATTATAAAATTAAAATGTCTAAAAAAGTAAATTTTTTTGAAACAAAGTTATTATTAAGAAATAATAATATTTTAAATAAAAAATTTAAACAAAGAAAAAAACAGGGTTGGCACTTACCCGAAAGATGGTTCGTAAATAGCATAATTAAGCCTATATTTTTTGATTATTTGCATCAAAATAAATTCATAAATAAAGACTATGCTGAAAATTTATTTAATAAAAAATATTATAAAAAATTGCCTGTTTATAAAATAATGACAATTTTTATGTTAATGCATTGGAATAATAAAGTAAAATTATTTTGAATTATGCCATTTTATAACTTTTTTAAGTGCTAGTTCAAATGATGTTATTTTAAATTTTTTAATATTCAAAAAAACTTTCTTATTACTTCCATGGGTTTTTACAACATCACCAAGTTGGAACTTTCTTTTTTTTATTTTTGGTGTGACACCATTTTGTTTAAATAAAGATATAACTCTTGATAAAGTTACAGGATTATTAGAACAGATATTAAACACATCATAGCTTTTTTTAAATTTTAAATTTATCATGATATTTATTACATCTTTAATGTAAGTAAAATCTCTCACGTGTTTGCCAAAGTTATTCAAATAAAAAATTCTATTTTTTTTATATGCATTTAAATATTTCATTAAAAACATATCTGGCCTTCCATATTCTCCAAATACAGTAAAAAATCTTAAACCAATAATTTTTATATTATATGTTTTGGAATAATGTTCTGCAATTTCCTCATTATTTTTCTTTGTCAAACCATATAAGCTTGTTGGTTTAATGTAACTTTTTTCAACTATAGGAAATTGTTTTTTATCACCATAAACTGAACTAGATGACGCGAAAAAAATTCGTTTAATTTTTTTTCCCCTAGCAAACTCGAGGATATTAAAAAAACCATCGATATTTGTTTCAATATAACTCCTTGGATTATAAAAAGAGTATCTTACACCTGCTTGAGCTGCAAGGTGATAGACTATATCAATTTTGTATTTTGAAATTTTTTCAAAATTTTTTTGAGATCTAATATCAAACTTTATAAAATTAAATTTTTTATATTTTTTTAAAATTTCAAGACGTTCTTTTTTGATTTTTGGATCGTAATAATCATTTAAATTATCTATGCCCAACACTCTTTTATTTTTTTTTTAATAATTTTAAAGAAAGATGAAATCCTATGAAACCACCTGCCCCAGTCACCAAATTATACATTCAATATTTTCTATTAATTTTTAAAATTTTTATTACTCTATTTTTCCAACTATACTTTTTTGCTGTAGAAAGTCCATTTTTACTTATTTTTTTTCTTAAGATAAAATTTTTTTCAAAATTTACAATTGCTTTAATCCATTCATGAGAATTATATTTTTTTATCATGATGCAATTATATTTGTGTATTAAAATTTCTTTTAAAACTTTAATTTCAGTAGACAAGATTGGTACTCCTGATGCTAAATATTCAAACATTTTTAATGGACTCATAAATTTTGACGTTTCAGAAGATAAATTTTTTGAATTAATACCAACAAAGTTAGGGCTATATGGCATAAGCAAAAGATCTGCTTGTGAGATTTTTTTTGAAACAAATTTATATTTTATAAAATTAGTAATTTTAATATTTTTAAATTTTTTAAAATCTTTTTTGATAATATCATCTCTATTGCCAATTAATTCAAAATTATATTTTGTTAATTTTTTTGCAACATTAAGAATAATATTAATTCCTCTGCCCTTATAAAAGCTACCAATATACAATATTTTTTTTATTTTTCTTTTTATTTTTTTCGGACGTAAAAAATCTTTTTGCTCTGCAGCATCTGGTAAAACAATAGATTTTGAAAATTTATACTTGTAATGTTTTTCTAATGACTTTGTAATAAATATGACTTTTTGAATGTACTTAGACTTTAAAAATCCAAAGTATAAAAAAATTATTTTTGAAAAACCATTAATCTGATTATGTAATTCAAGAAAATGATATTTTTTAAAAATAGATAAAAAAAAACTACTGAATAGACTTCTTGTTATAATCATTGAATTCTTATCTTTCAAGTACAGTGCAGACAAAAAACCAAAATACAATCTATTAATCGAAGAATTTTTTTTACCTCTTTTAAATAATGATTTTATTAATAATTTATTTTTAGAATGTAATTTAAAATCTTCACGAATATTTCTTAAATTATAATTTTTTCTTTTACTAAAATGAATTAATTCAACTTTGTTTGAAAAGTAACTAAAATTATCTAGCATTTTTAGAACATGCACTGCATAAGCTCTGTCTGAAGGTAAATCAAACTCTGCAATGTATGAAATTTCTAATTTTGGCTTATTTTTTTTCATTTAATAAACCGAATATATCTAAAATTTTATTTCTTTTTATTTTTTTTAATTTTTTCATTACGGAATAATGGTCCACAAGTAAAATAAAGTTATTATATTTTTTAAAGTCTATGTTTTTATTCTGAATTTTATTCTTAATTGCATCCTGATTATTAATAACTGGATCATAAGCAAAAAATTTATTTTTTTTTGATTTGGATAATTTTTTAAAAATTTGAAGCGCTAAAGAATTTCTTGTATCTGGTACATCTTTTTTATAAGTCATTCCACAAATTAATATCTTTAAGTTTTTTTTTTTAAAAAAAAAATTATTTATTAAATTAATTGAATATTTAACCATGCCATTATTTACTTTTCTCCCTGCTAAGATAATATCTGTATTAATCTTTGATTTTTTTGCTAAATAAGAAAAATAATATGGGTCAACTGGTAAACAATGCCCTCCTACTAAACCTGCTTTATATTTAGTAAAATTCCATTTCGTTCCAGCAAGATTTATGACGTTTTTAAAATTAACACCTATTTTTTTACAAACCATAAAGATTTCATTAAATAGCGCTATGTTTAAATCTCTTTGAATATTTTCAATTACTTTCGAAGTTTCTGCCTCTCTAATGTTTGATGAAAATACAATTTTTTTGGTTACTAGTTTGTAAATTTTGCTAATTCTATTTTGTAAATTTTTATTTTCAAAAGAAACTATTTTTGAAATTTTATCTATTGTTCTTTTTGGGTCACCAGGATTAATTCTTTCAGGACTATAACCCACAAAAAAGTCTTTTTGAGATTTAAGTTTTGATATTTTTTCTATTTTCTTTGCACACAAATCGGTTACACCAGGAAAAACAGTAGACTCAAAAAAAATGATATCACCTTTTTTTAAACAATAAGAAATTAATTTTGAAACTTTCATTAAATGATTTAAGTCTGGCTTATTATTGTTTTTAACTGGTGTTGGAACGCAAACTATAAAAAAATTAGATTTTTTTAATAAATGCCAATCGCTAGTGAAAAACATTTTTTTTGTCTTTTTAAATTTTTTTAAGGGAAATTCGTTATTATCCAATCCTTTATTTAAAAGATCAATTCTTTGATTGTCCAAGTCATATCCAATTGTGTTATATTTTTTAGATATTTGAGAAAATATTGGAAAGCCAACATAACCCAATCCGATGACTGAAGGTTTTATTTTTGTATATTTCATTTTTTAATTACCTTCAAAATTTTTATACATTTTTTATTTTTATTACTTATAAAACAATCGGTAAATGGTAGTAATCTCATGTAAAATTTTTTTTTATAACTTTTATTCTGAAAAATAATATTACATCCAAATTTTTTTGATAATTTTTTATTATTAACATAAAAATCATCAAATAATACAATACTTTTTTTATGTAAAAGCATTTGGACATACTTCCAATCATTTTTAATTGTTCTTATCGAGTGACCACCATCAATAAAAATAAAATCAATCTTTTTTTTCGTTTTAACAAATTCTTTTAAAGTCTTATTTGTAAAACCTGCATACAATTTACATTTACTTAAATTTTTTAATTTAAACTTAATTGTTGATTTTTTATAAGGTTGTTTGCTTAATTCGTCATGTAAAATTGATTTATTTTCATAAAATTTTTCAAATAAATCAAAACCATAATAATTTATTTTTGAATTAAATATTAGTGAGGTTTTAATCATTTCTAACGATCTTGTTCCTTTATAAACTCCAATTTCAAGTATTGACTTAGGTTTATTTCTGAATATTAAATAAACAATATTTAAATATCTTTGTGTATTAGAAAAAAAATATTTTAGAATATAAAATACAAAGCAAGTAAAATAATAAATTTTATTAAACATTTAATTCCAAATTATTCTTTTCATTTTATTAAGTTGTTTCTTTTTTTTTAAGATTTTAAAAATTTCAAAATTAAAATTTTTTTTCTTATCAAGAAAAAAAATAAGTTTATCTTGTATGTAGTCTTTTAAAACATATTTTGATTTTAAGGATACTGGAAAAATACCAAGTAAAGGTGCAAAAATTACCAAGGTTGAGTTAGCAGCAAAAATTATTTTTATATTTTCCGATTTATAAATATTAAAAATATTTTTTTTATGAAAAAATTTAATTTTGTTGTTTATTAAGAAAATTTTTTTTTTAATATCTATACTTTCATTTGGTCTAAACTTATAAATAATCTTTAATTTATTATTATTTTTGATTAGAGAGTATACTTCCTTAAATGTATAAAAAGGAACTGATTTTTCTTCTATGTAAAGTATTTGTGTTTTACGAATATTAGTTACTTTTTTTTTATTAGAACTCAAATTTTTAATATAAGCTGGTTTTTTTATAAATACATTTTTTTCGTTATAGTGTTTATTAAGTTTAATTATTTTTTCTTTAAAATATTTACTCCAAACAAAATAAGTATCAAAATTATACTTAAATAAATTTTTTTGATTACTTAAATATTTTGAAAATCTTCCATGCATATAGCCTAGACATTTTATTTTTTTTCCTTTTGATATTTGTGAAAAAAACTCCACATAACGATAATCATCAATTGTTTGAATTTTTTCAATTCTTGTTAAATTTAACAGTTTATAGATTATATAATGACTTTTACTTCCGAAAAAATAAAAAAAAGAATTTATAAATATCAAATTTTTGAAATTTAAATAAAATTTCCATCCTATTTTTAAATTAAAACACCTACAAAAATAAAGATTTTTTCTATTTAAATCCTTTCTTGTAAAATAAATTTTGCATCGATTATCTACAAAATTTTTTTTATCAAAAAGTATCAAATACTTAGCTTCTTTGATATTGTTAAATATTAGTTTTAAAAATGTTAAAAATGAGAAAATTAAAAAAATAAAATTAGTTAAGAAATTCATAAAATATTCTGTATGAAGTTATATATTCAAACAAATAAAAGACAAGAAATTGCAGCTAAAATAGCAGCTAGTTCTTTTGTAAAAAATGGATTTAATAAAGAGAATATTTTTTTTATAGATTTTGAAAAAATAAATGTTTTAAAAAACAAATTAAATAAAAAATATATTAGATCAGGAGTGATAAGAAACTTCAAAGATGACCTTCAGTCTTTTACATTATTAAGATTTGCTGCTCCACAAATCAATGGTTATAAAGATAAAATCCTTGTGATTGATCCTGATGTCTTTGCAGTAAAAAATATTAATCCCATTTATAATGTAATTAAAAATGACGATGAAATTTGCTGTACCTATATTAATGGATACGCTAGATCAGAAGTTATGTTTATTGATGCGAGTAAAGTGAAGTGGAACTTTGATGAATTAATTGAAATGATATTTGATCATAAAATCGATTATAAAGATTTGATTAATTTAAACTTTGAGAAAAAATATAAAATTAGAGAAATCGATCTATCGATTTATAATTCTCATGATGATATTTTAGAAAATACATTATTATTACATACTTCAAATAGAAATACGCAACCTTGGAAAGAAGGATTGAAAATTGATTTTTCTTATGATTATAATTTTCAAATAAGATTAAATAAATTTATTAAATATTTTTTTAAGCAGTTAAAAAATTTAGATTTTAAAAATAATATTTTTATAGAAAAATATGAAAAACATCCTTCAAAGATAGTTACAGATACAATTAGAAATTTTTATTTCTATGCTTTAAATAATAATTTTTTCAACAAAGATGATATAGATTTAGCTATTAAAAATAAATTTTTTTCTCCAAAGTTTTTAAAAGATTAATTATTTTTTAAATGAGATAAAAATTTTATATAAAATATATATAAAATTTATGTATATATAAATAAACTCCTTTAATCTCTCTTTTAGTGTATTTCCAAAGAAATTTTCAAAAATTTTTATTTTTTTTGACTGATTAATATTTGATTTACTATTTATTTTTTTATCAAAAATTACAAAAGCAATTAAAAAACGATATTTATTTGAATAATTAATGGTTCCTCTATGCCACAAGCTGTGTTTTCTAATTAGTAGATCTCCTTTATTTAGTATAATTTTTTTTTTTCTCTTTTTGCTGATAAGAAACTTCCAATATGGTAAATCTTTATCATGATTATTTAAAATTATCTCAGTTGGACCATTATATAAATTGATATTACTTGTTGCTATTGAAGCAATTAACATTTTTTGATTAAAATTCCCATCCGTATGAAAATGCTGATTATGTTTTTTTGGCAAAGACAAATTACCACCTACAGATATTGATAAATTATTAATTTTATTTTTTGTTATTTTTTCTAAAATTTTTAAAAAATTTTTTCTCTTTAATAAATTAAATATTTTGTCCCCATATATGCCAGGATAAACATTTAAGTTACCCACCATAGAACCGCCAAGTTTTGAAATATTTGTTTTTTTAAATGATTTATTTATATCCTCGTCTAAATTATTACATAGTGCATTAAAATTTTCTGATGAAAGAAATTTAGGTAAAACTATATAACCATTTTGGTTAAATTTTTTATATATTTTTCTTATATTTATCATTGAAAATTAATTTAACAGAAAATTAATTAAAAAAATATTTTAAAAATCCTATTTTTTTTAATCTATTTAAAATTCGATACTTTAATGATGGATTTGAAAAACCTTCTTTAATTAAAAAATCATCAATTGATTTATCTGACTTAATTACTTGTGGATGTTTTAACGGAAAATTCAATTCTTCTAAACTTAATGAATTATATTTTTTAGGGTTAGGTCCGGAAGCATTATCATCATATCCAATATTTTTTATTAAATTTTTATTAGGTATAATTGTTAGTCGATTATTAATTATACTTGTTAAAAACCATGCTCTATCCCACAATATTTTATCAGGATAATTTTGATTAAATATTTTTTTAAAATATCTAGTATCTTTTCTATTTTTGAAAAAATTTTCAATATATTTTTTTTTCCTTATTTCTGGCCACTTACTCATCTCGACGTCATGAACATTTTCCCATCTATTTTTCCAAGTTGCCCAACCCCAACAATTAATTATTTTTGTAAACATATAACTTTTATTATCATCATAATTAAAGTTTCTTGAATTTAAAAAATTTGACCCACTTATTTGTCCAATGCGAAAATTTGAATAATATTTTTTTAAAAGCTCTTCACAAAAATAAAAAAAGGATTTATTTGGAATACAGTCGTCTTCTAACACGATTACTCTATCATGAGTTTTAAATACCCAATCAATAGCTTCAGGGATATTATATTTTAAACCAGTATTTTTTTCTTTTATTAATGAAAATACATTTTTATATAATCTAGAATATTCTAAAGCAAATTTCTTTGTTTGATTATTTGCAACTTTATCACCTTGATCAATAGATCCATTTATATAAATAAATATATTTTTAATCTGATATTTCAAAAGAATTTCGATTATTTTTTTTATATTATTTGGTCTTTTGTATCCAATAACTACCACTGGAGTATGAATTATTTCATCAGGATTCATTAACTTTTTTATTTAAATTTAGAAATGTTACTTTTATACCATTCAATAGTTTTATTTAAACCATTGTCTAAATTTGTGATTGGTTTCCAATTCAACTCTTTTTGAATTTTTGTGAAATTAAGTTTTTGATTTCTATTTTCCATTTTTGATGTATTTTTAATTAAATAATCTAATGAGTTATTAATTTTTAGCTGTATATTCTTTACTAAATTTATTACATTTGAATTAAATTTTGAACTAACATTGTAAATCAAAAGTTTATTTTTTTTTGATTTTAACAAACTTTTCATAACTAAAATATATGCTTTTACTGCATCTTCAACAAACAAGTAATCTCTAGTTAATTTACCGTTTGATCTAATCGTTAATTTTTCTTTTTTAATACTTTTAATAATAGTCTCAGGTATAATTCTTTTTAGATTAAAATCACCAGGACCATATAAATTAGTGCAGCGCAGTATTCCTACAGAAAGTGAATATGTCTTTGAATATGATTGACAAATTAAATCTGATGCAGATTTAGATACATCATAAGGAAAAATTGAGTGTAATTTATCCTTTTCTTTATAGTTGTTTATATTTTTTTCACCATAAGCTTTATCCGATGAAGCATAAATTAATATAATTTTTGGATTTAATAATCTTATAGCCTCTAAAATATTAATAGTACCCATTATATTATTTTTATAAGTATTTTCAGGGTTCGTAAGAGCATTCAAGACCTGAGTGCTGGCCCCAAGATGAAAAATTACATTTATATTATATTTTTTAATAATATTACAAATTAATTTTTTACTTTGAAAGTTACCAAAAATTATTTGATGATTTTTAAACTTTAATTTTGAATACTTATAATAATTTTTTTTCTTATCAAGACTAATTACTTTATGATTATTTCTTATTAAACTCTTTACAATATGTCTTGCCAATAATCCAGATCCACCTGTTACCAATATATTTTTATTCTTAGTAAACTTTAGTTTTTTTTTATTCATAAATTTTTATTTTGATACTATTTTTAAAATACTATCTAAAAAATAATTATTTAATTCGTAATGTTTAGGATAATTTTGCTGACATATTTTTATTGAGCCTGTACCACCAATAAATAATAAAATTGGCGATTTTTTTGCTTTCATTGTATTACTTATAGAATAAAAAATAAATTGAACAACAATTATATTTTAATTCTATATATTAGATTAAATGATCCCTACACTTATTAATTATTTACTAAAAATTTTAAAAATTAAAATTATTTTTAGAGATGGTTATGCTCTTGGAGATCAAATTTGTTTAACAGCATTACTAGAATTTATCAAAGAAAGAAATATTAATAAAATTATAATTTTTTCCCCTTACCCAGAAATTTTTTTTAATAATCCGTTTGTTTTCAAATGTTTTAAAATTGACAATAGTCTTATCAAAAGATTATTAATAAGAATTCTTTACTACTCTAAAGGTAAATCAATTATAGAATACAGAACAGCTTTGAGAGATGAAAATCAAAAATATTTTGCTAGTAAGGTTTCAAATCCTTATCATTTATCGTTATTGCATGGTGAACAATTAATTGATTTTAGATCAGATGTTAAAATAAAATGTAATTTTTATTTTTCGGATGAAGAAAATAAAATTTTTAATGAAAAATTTAAAAAAATATTAGGTAAAAAATTTGCAATAATTCAATCTGAAACATCAAAAAAAATGACTAGTGTAAAGAATTGGGAAATAGAAAAATTTCAGAAAATTGTAGACTCTACATATGAAACTATTAACTGGATACAAATTGGTAAAAATGAGTATAAACTTAATAATACAACAGACTTGACTAAAATATCTGTAAGGGAAATGATATATTTGATAAAACATTCAAATTTTATTCTATGTTTAGAGAGTGTATACAATCATATTGCGTCAGCTTTTAATAAAAAAGTTTTTTTGATTGCATCTGGTTTTATTCCTATTGAGTTTTTCAAATACGAAAATTCCCAAATAATTAAACCAGAGAAAAAAGTAAATTGTGATCCATGTTTTATTTTGGGATCATGCCCAATTGACTCTAAGCCATGCACATCACAAATTAGTAGCAAAGATGTTTTAAATATTATTTATAAATATATTAAATAAAACTTCTAAGTACTTTACCTATTTTATTTGTTTTGGTTAAATTTCTAGATACTAAAGAATTTTTTTGTTTTTGCCAACTAGAGTGAAGTCCATTTTTTATACATGTTCCACAAAGATCATAATTTTTTCTAAGACTCTGTATTTGATCGAATGATTTATCAAGAAAATTTTTTTCAACAATAAATTCATCTCCATAAACTCCACAACAAATTGGTACACTACCATCAGTTCTAATTGCGATTTTATTATCTTTTTTCTTACAATTAGTATTTTTTTCAGAACTTTTCATCCAACTTTCATACTCTTTTAATGGATGATAGATTAAATTTTTAATCAGATCTTCATCTTGCTTATTTATTGGTGGAAGATTAAAATTAACTTCCTTTTGAATATTGTTGTACTTTCTATCAACAATAGAAAACATTTTTTCTATTGGCATTAATTGAGCAACAATTGGTTCAAAAATAAAACCAAGCTCATTGCAAAGATCTGCCATTTTATCAAAATCTTTTTTTGCATTGTGCTTATATAAATGAAACCCAACAAACACATCAGTTTTTACTTTATGCTTATCCTTTGCAATCTTAATTTTGTATAAGTTAGCCAATACTTTATGAATATTGCCTCTGGCATGTGTTTGGGAATATGTGTCCTGAAAATATCCTGATAATGATATCTTAAACTCGTCAGGTGATGCGGCTAATATTTTATCAAAGTCTGCGTCAAAATTTAGATTACTTGATACTCGAGAAGTCATATTTTTACTATTAATATAATTTATAAAATTAGGTAACTCAGGGTGAAGAGTTGGTTCTCCCCAGTCAAAAACAGAAATCAATGGTTTTGCTACAGGTCTCTCCTTATCAATTTTATCAATAATTTTATAAAATAAATCTTCCTTAATTAATTTTTTACCAACATGACGATTATTTATATTGCCAACTGGACATGATGGGCATCTTAAATTGCAAGATCCAACTATTTCTATACTGTATTGAAAATTATTCATTTTTAAAAAATAGTTTATTATAATAATTATTAATAATAAACAAATGATAAATTTAAATAATTACAAATACGATGATAATCCTTATCCTTACGTAATATGTGAAAATATATTTGATAAAAATACCTACAAGGATTTAGTATCAAATTTTCCAAAAATTGAACTTTTCAAAGATTTATCGATTTCAAATAGTAGTAAATTTAAAAAATTTGCTTTATCTGAGAGAAATAACAAAAATAATTTTCTAAAATTTTTATCATCTAATGAAACCTACAAAAAACTAAATGATTTCATAAATTCTGAAAACTTTAAAAATAAATTTATAGATGAATTTTTAAAAGTAAATTTAAACATTGATTTTGGAATTAAAAATAAAAAACAAAATAATTTTAAAAAATTTTTAAAAGACATAATGAAATTCAATTGGCCAATACCTAATCAAAAATTTAAAATAGCAATGGAATTTTCATCTATTCCTACTGATGGAGGATTTTTAGCTCCACATAATGATGGAACAGCTAAACTAGTTAGTATAGTTTTGCCAATTATTAATTTAGATGATGAGTATTTTTACAAGGATGGATCTGGAGCAACTTCACTTTTAAAAGTGATAGATAAAAATAGAGTATTCAATGTTATAAATAACACATATAAATTTGAAGAAGTCGAAGAAATTAAAAAAATAAATTTCAAAAGAAATAATTTATTAATATTTTTTAAAACATATAATTCTGTTCATGCTGTTTACCCTCTAAAAAAATCTGACAATAAAATTAATTTTAGAAACTCAATTACTATTAATATTGAAAAAAAATACGATTATTAAATTTTAAAATAATTTAAAATTTCTAAATATAAAAATTTGAATACAAAACTTAATGATATTGTTATTAACCATGTAATATTTTTTTCATCTAAAAATGAATAAATAAAATAAAAAAGATGATATTCAATTATTCTGGAAAAAAATATTAATAAAGAAAAAAACACCAAAAATTTATAAGTATTTTTAAACAAATAGAATTTTTTAAGTCTAAAAAAATTAAACAAAAATAAAAAAATTAAAATTAATTTTAATGAGATATCTAATGTCAAAAATTGAGTAAATACATTCAATAGAAAAAATGATAAAATAAAAGATATTATCGATAAATTTAGATAATTTTTTAAATTATTAAATAAATTCACTTTTATCTTTTTTTTAAAATTTTTGCGGGCACTCCTGCAATAATTTTATTTTTTGGAAAACTTTTTGTAACAACAGCGCCTGAAGCAATAATACAATTATCTCCAATACTTACACCTTTTAAAAATGTAACTTTGGCCCCTATCCAGCAATTTTTTCCAATTAAAATTTTCTTTGGATTTTTACCCTGTAAATAAATTGGTTTTTTTTTATCTTTAAATATATGATCTTCTGATAGAAAAGAACATCCATGTCCAATTCTTGTGTTTTTACAAATTTCAATTCCTCCATATCCATTCATGAAAATACCCTCATTTAAACTTACGTTTTCATTTATAAATATTTTTTTTGGATGATAAATTGTTATACCATCTCTAATATGTGTTGTTTTTAATTTTCCAAAAAAAATTTTTAAAAAGAAATATCTAAAAAAATCAAATAAAGGCGAAGGTAAATATTTCAATATGCCAAATAAAGTAGAGAATAAAAAATGATAAACCAAATAAAAAAAACTATAGTTATGAAGCGCTAATTTTATCATTTTTTACAAGTAATTGTTACAGATTATTTTATTACTTAAATTGGAAGTATAGAAAAGACAAATCTTATTCATATTTATTAATTATATCTATTGTTTTGTTAATATAAGTTTTACTAATTTGAGAATAAGTTGGAAATGTAACCAATTTACCTACAGTTTCGTGAATTTTAGATATATTGTCTGAATATTCTTTAAACAGAGATATTTGATCAACTGATCTGTAAAATTGAGGGTTTAAATCAATATTATTATGAAGCATATAATCTATAAATTTTTTTTTATCATCAACCAGAATCGGAAAATTTAAGTAAGCATTATCATTTAACAAATTTTTACTATCATGAAAGAAAACAATTTTTTTATTATTTATACCATTTAGGTATGCATAATAATTTTCAGCTCTTAATATTCTTTTTTGTTCAAGATTTTTAAATTGAAAAATTATGTCATTAATTTGAAAATTAGATAACTTAAATTTGTATTCTTTTGGAAATTTTATTTTTATGTGCGGATTTGGATCATTAATTAAAAATTTTTTAATTTGTGTAATATTTTTTTCGTATGACAATTTAATAATTGGAAAAATAAAATTAAATATAAGTTTAGAACTCATAAACTTCACAAAGAATGATTTAATAATTAATTTGTAAAGATTATAAATTTTTACTTCTTTCCAACTTTTCTCTGTTTCAATAACATAATTATAAAATTCTTTATCCTTAGAAAAAACCATACCTCCAGACAAAACATTTATAAATTTATAAAATCCAAAACTAAAAATTGAGTAATCTCCAAATTTTCCTACATAATCATTATTATATTTGCTACCTATGGATATTGCACAATCTTCGATAAGGGCAATTTTATTTGTTTTACAAATGTTTGAAATTTCAATTAATTCAGAATTATTTACATTGTAATGTGTCAATAAAATAGCACCTATTTCATTTTTAAATTCCCCTACTTTTTTTTTTAATTTCTCAATATCTATTTGGGAACTATTAGCATAATGGTCAACAAAAATTGGTTCAAAACCTGAGAGTAGAACCATATTAATCATATCAAAAACAGTAAAAGAGGATAAGATTATCTTATTTCTTACTTTATTTTTCTTTATTAGAAAACTTAAAATGTGAAATAAACCAATACGAGCTTTAAAAACAAAATTTATTTTATAATTTTTATCTAATTTAAAAAAATTTTTTATAAATGTTATGGGTTCATTATTCTTTTTTAAAAAGATATATTTTATTTGTCTAAAAAAACTATATCCATAAATTTTTTGTCTAGGATAAATCATTATAAATATAAATCAGAGACTCTAAAAGCATTAGCCATAATAGTAAATGTTGGTGAATCTGATGGCAAACTCTCCCAAAGCAAACTATCGTTGAAAAATATTTTTTTATTATAATGATTACCATCAAATTTTATAATATTTTGTTTGATATAATTGCAGTCTCCCGAATAATGTGAGCTTGTTTTAGAATTTATAAAATAGTTAATAGCTATAAAGTTAGAATTGTCAAAATTTCTCTTGAATATTTCAAAAAATTTTTTTTGCAAAGTTTTAATTTTTATATTTTTTATACTTACTGGGTCCTCGTTTTTTTTAAATTCTTTAATTTGTGCATAATCATCATTTAAATAACATCTGGCCCAAAGCAATCTATTAATAGATAAGTTTTTAAAAAAACCTAGTCTATCCCATAAAAAATTTGGGAAAATAGACTTATTAATATGTTCTATAGGAGGATATATTTGAACATGACCTAAAATAGAATTTTGGTCCTTTATTGAGAATATATAATTTGTTAATGCAAAATTAATTTTTTCTTTTTTTAAATTACCTTTAAAAAAAATTGGGAAAGTAAATGATATACTGTCTTTAACTCTTATTGATTTTTTGTTTTCCTCCAAACTCTCTATTAATATTTTTTGATCATTGTAAGGTCCAGCATTTAAAAAAATTTTGTCAAAGGATTGTGAGCTTGAATTTGAAATAATAATATTTTTATGAAAATCTATTTTGAGAACCTTTTCATTCACAATAGTTACGTTTTGATCTAAATTAAATTTCGAAGTCTTAAAAATATCATGTTTCAAACAACCTATAAAACAATGACAATCTTCTTTTTCTGTATTTTGAGAAATGGCTACTATTGTATCTTTTTTAATTATTGCTGAAGAATTGTATAAGAAGCTTTCATCAATTTCTTCTATGTAATTACCACATTTTATATTTTGCTGGTTTGCATATACATTAGCTTTAGAATTTTTATGAACTATCTGTGATATTGGGATATTTTTTGAAATTTTTAAATAATAGTCGTCTAAGTTGCTGATCTTCAGTGTTGATTGAAGTGTCTTTTTATCAAATTTTTGAAGAACTCCTCCCCAAAAATTCAAAAGACCTCCACCAATTTGATTATCATAAATTTTTGAATTATTTGATCCAATTGAATTTATTTGATTTCCAAAATAAGTTTTAGAATTTGCAGTTCTAAAACCTAATTTTTTTTTCAAATTTTTATAATTTTTTTTTAAATTTATTTTATTCCATTCGTCAATTTCACTTTTTCCTTTCAAAGGTAAATGATCATAAATAAATATTTTCTTAAAACCTTTTTCTTTGAGGCTTAAATATGTTCCCAAACCAGAGGCCCCAAATCCAATTATTGCAACTTTATCATTATTACTAATCATATTTATTATTTTAGAGATAAATATGAATTGCCCTCACAATCCTCTTTTTCATCAAATTTAATCTTACGATCAATTCTAGAAAACTTTTGTTTTTCAAGACCATGATATTTAAGAATATATATTATATTTCTAGTATCCTTATTAATAAATTTTATGCATTCATTATTATTTATAAGTTTAGATTTTTTAACAAAATATTTGTTAACTGAAAACAAAGTGTAATTTTTATTAAAATATTTTTCAAAATAATGATTTAAAACAAAATTTATTGAGTATTGAGAAATTAAAATTCCAAAAAATATCAAAACAATGTATTTTATGAAAATATTAATAAATTGAAATTCGTCTAAAAATTTTAATATAATAAATATAGATAGTGGAAGTAAAATAGCATAATAATGTTCAGAAAATGAAAATAGTGGTTGTGGTGGTATTGTAGGTTTAATTGCAAAACTGATTCCTAAAAATACAATTATATATAAAAGTGATATATTTTTTGTAAATATATTACTTTTAGTATTTAAATAATGTTGATTAGTAAACAAATTTAAAATTGAAAAAAGGAAACTCAAAATTATAATAAAACTAGGTATTTTTACAGAGTAAAACCATCTTGAAAATATTCCACCATCTAAGAATTTTTTTGCGTAATCAACATTTGAACAATTACCAGGAGTATTGCAAATATCTATAACTGAACCCTCACCAAATATAACGTAATGTATTCTTCCAAAGACAATATTTTGCTCAGAAATAATAAATAATATTAAAGTTTCTATTAATAGGAATAATATAAATAAAAAAACGAATTTAAAGAAATATGATATTTTAAAATCTTTATAAAGATAAATTAAAATAAATGGTAATAAAATTAGATTAAGAATTATAACTCCATATAATGCAAAAAAAATGATGCTTAAAATAAATACAAAATAATTTTCTTTATTATGATTTTTGATTGTATCAATAAAAACTAATAAAAAAGATACTAAAAAAAGGTTTAATGAAACTATTCCAATATTTACTGAGTGCGAAACTATTAGTGGATTAATCAACCATAGTGTTGCAAAAAATAAATAACCAATAAATGAAATATGACGATAAAAAATAATTGTAAACAAAATAAATGCAAAAAATATTGGAATGGTTGATGATAAATAATATGACAGTATTGTTTTTCCAAATAAAAAACTAACTGCTTTCGTCCATAAGATCATAGTCCATCTCAGTTCTCTCCAACAGTATTCAAAGCTCTCACAAGTAAAATCATTTGCTAATATTTTCCAATAGCTCACTTGATCTCCACCTAAATCAATAATATCTGGATAAAGAATTAATTTAAAAAAATATAGAAAAGGAATTATAAAATAAATGAGTTTTAAATTTAATCTGCTTAACATGGACTATCTATGATTAATTATTTAATTTTGTTAATTTTATCAGTTAAAAAAAGTAATATTATTGACAA
>MDSZ01076018.1_pt1 | contig 17202 bp, 13 predicted proteins | sample 811201 | NCBI WGS metagenome assembly MDSZ01 (sample SAMN05326647, study PRJNA326480) | marine metagenome | isolation source: seawater | place: Indian Ocean: North | collected 2010
AAAGATGCGCCTTGTTTATCGACTCGTGCGCTAAGTCCAGTTGCCCTGCGCCGAATTGGCGAGCAGCCCGACCGGCTATAATCGATGCCCACTTTAGGCTGCACCAAGGAAATATGGCAGCCATCCGTTCCGAGTCGAGGCGATACATCCGGGCCGTGGATTCCACGAAGTCACCCATTAGGCTACTTTCCCAGGCGATAAGGGGGTGCAAGAGCGAGTCACACACAAACTTATGAGCGTCATCCCACCCAAAGAATTCTAGGTCAATTAAGCCCCAGGCATCTCTTGCCTCGTCGTGGAGCATATTGTGCGGACCGAAGTCAGATGGACTGAGCGTTGGAATTCTTTGTCCTCTCTCAGCAGTGCAAGATTCGACCGCCTGCACTGCCGCCGTAATGTGGCCGAGAAGATCATCCATTCCAGGAGCGTCCACAACTCTCAATTGACTTACGCGATGCAGGATCTGTTTTCTGATGTCGGCAACGTCTTGAATGGCATCGGCAGCCGGTTGACACGAAGCATCTACCTGCAATCTGCCAGCTCCTGCATGAAGGTGGCACATTGTGGTTGCCATAGTGGCGACTGTCGTCGAATCCATAGAAGGGCTTCTTCCTGAAAGCCACTCCTGTACACCGATTTGTGCATCGAAATCGGCGCCGAGAGGCTCCGGGACAAAACGTATCCCGAGCGACCAAAGAAGCCTCAAACCCTCCCATTCGCGGCTTAAGCGCGCCCCTGCGTCGGCACAAGCACTGTAGTCCTTGACCGCAACCTGTCGTCCCCGCCATTCCAATCGGGTTACAGTGCTATTTCCTCCTTTGTACTGGTCAGGCACATGGCGTGAGCGCGCCACTAACTCGGTGAACTCATCGCGGGGAATCACAAGGCCACCTGCTGCGCTAGCGCAGCGAAGTCCGCTATCGCCACACCGTCTTCTCGTTCCACCCACGGCGATCCGGCCCTGTAAAGGACTCGCTTTACCTCAACAGGAAACTGGTTCATCGCCAAAATCTCCTCTAGGTCGTCCATGAACCAGAGAGGTTGCACCTCCGCGATCCGAGCAACCTTCTCCCGCGCGGTAGCGTGAAAGGTAACGCTTTCTTCGGGAATCCACCCCGGAGAAATTCCATGCTTCCTCAACCAAGCCCGAGCTGGAGTTCTAAGGTCGCGAGCACCGAAGCCGCTAGGGGATGTCGGCGTCTTGTGGCTAATGATGACCACCGAAACGCCCAAGTGCTGACAAGTCTTGAAAAGGTCAACCACCCCTGCGGCTGGTTGCGCTACTTCAAGTCCTTCGGAATACAGCAGTGCTTGGAATCTTTGCCACTCGACATCATCATTTGGTCCATTCCGCAATTGCGACCGGACAGCCTCGCGGGAAACATGTCCGTCTGGAAGACCAAAGTGTCGTGACAGCACTCGGTAGGCCTCAACATAGTCAATGACCGTGTTGTCGAGGTCTAAACCAAGCACGCCGGCGTCAGCAACTACTGGCACCGAGTATCTCATTCATGCGCTTTATGTTGAAATACCTGGAATCCTCCATAGATTTCGGTAAGAGTCCAGCCTCGAAGGCCACGACTAGGTCCCGAACAGCGTCGTCGACCCCTTTTCTTGGCACAAAACCAAGGCGTTCCGCAATTCGTTCCGAAGAGATGCGATAGGAACGGTTGTCATCCGTCGGTTCGAACTGAACTACTGATTCTCCCGGGGTGTTGTCTTGGACGATCTGCGCGATCTCAGTGACAGTGTGGTTGATGCCGCCGACGTTGAAGATTTGGCCCTGGATTCTTTCGGCTGCCTCCTCAAGCAGGCACTCGTATGCTCGGCACATGTCGTCAATGTGAAGGTTGGGCCGATACTGGTCGCCACCAAAAACTCGGATCACGCGCTTATTGAAGGCGTAATTCACCAAGATATTCACGACCACATCAAGACGCTGCCGCGGAGAAAAGCCACAAACGGTCGCTGGACGAACGATGCTGCAGATGAATGAGTTGTCTGCGTAGCCAAGCAGTACCGATTCACATTCCGCTTTGAATTTCGAATAATCCGTTAACGGCGCGAGGGGGAGATCCTCCGTCACTCTAGTTTCCTCTTTTACCCCGTAGACTGATGATGACGACGCATAGATGAATCTCGCAACACCTGCATCCTTGGCCAATCGAACAAGCGGTTCGAAGGCACGAAGATTGATTGCCTCCCCGAGTTCAGGATTGAGGTCGTAACTCGGATCGTTTGAGATGCAGGCCAGGTGAATAACGTCAGTGCATCCGGCAACTGCGGCACTCACGGTGTCCACATCACGAATGTCGCCCTTGAGAAGTTGAAATCCCGGGCCTTGCGCCAGATCACCAAACACTTCCGTGCCGTACCAGCAGGTATCGAGCACCCGCACGCTGTAGCCCGAATCGACCAAACGTGGGCAGAGCACTGAACCCACATATCCAGCGCCACCTGTCACCAGCACGGTGCGCTCAGGCACTCGCATGTCCGATCCTCTCTGGAGACTATTTGAGTGTGGCGGTGATCTGACGCTTGAGCTCACCGAGAGTTAGAGTCTCCTCATTTCCCAGAAACGAAACAGCCCAGGCCCCGACGATATTTGCCACAAGTGCAATCACCGGCGCTGGGGTCCCCACCGAGTTCAACAGGCTCGATGCAGCGAGCACGGCATCTCCGGCACCCACACGATCCTTCACGAAGGGTGCCAGTGCAGGACCATGCTCAACTTTGCGATCCGGAAGATAGAGGTCAACTCCGTTCGAACCCTGGGTAACGAGTAAGCAGCAAGCGCCAAGCGTCTGTCGCAATTCCGGCATATACAGGTCAAAATCAACGTGACGTCTCCGCACCTCAAGCCGTGCTTCATTACCATTGAGTGCAGCAAAGTCTGCTCGTGGATATTTGGTAATGAAGTTAAAGCCCTGGTTTCCTGCATTTGTTTGGGCATTCACGGCGAAGAATGTGTCGTTGGAAGCCATTTGCTTGATGGCGCGCTCGGTGAGAAAGCCGTGTCCGTAATCAGCCACGAGGACAACATCCGCAGCCTCACAGGTCAATGAGAGGTGCCCAAGTAACTGTGCCTCAGCATCGCCCGTCAAGGGGGTGTCGTCCATCTGGTAAATCTCAACAATTCGCGACTGGGTGTTGTCGTCCACGAGCCGTTCTTTTCGAATCGTTGGACGAGGATCGAGGTGGACAAATCTCATTTCAACACCGAGGCTCTCAACTCTCTCAACTTGTGGGCAATGAAAATCCTCAGAGTTGAGTCCAGTAACGAGCGTCACTTTGGCCCCCAGGCCAGCGCAGTGAGCCGCGATCGCCAAAGCCCCGCCCCCATGCGCAATAGTTGCTCCTCTATTAAAACAGAGGACCGGCTCTTTGGATGCCTTCCCGAGCGCGTGACACGATGTGTAGAGGTCCAGGATCGCTTCACCCACAACAGTCACACTCACGTCAGCAAGTCGATCCAGCCACTCAAAAATTACGTCAATGCTGTAATCGGCCCTTAGGTTCCTGAGCCAGCGCTGGGTTGCCTCCGGATGTTGGGGCATAAACGCATTGATGAGTTGTGACGAACTGAACACGATGTCTTGGGTGTAAAACATCTTGCCGCCGAACTCCTCAACGAGTTCGCGCTCCGAGCGGATGTTGCCTGTGGGGTCTTCTGCCTCGTCGGAGTATTCCTGTCCCTTCACATAAAGATCCGGGCGAACGGCTGTGATGGCAGGCAGCGCGGTGCGATCTTGAATCACTAGTACGAAGTCGACAACTTCCAGGGAAGCAAGAGCTTCCGTGCGTAAGTCTTGTGGAAATACGGGTCGACCAGGTCCCTTACTGACATACTCGTCACCGGTAATCGTCACCACGAGGACGTCAGCCATGCCCTTAGCGGTGCGCAGATGGCGGAAATGGCCCGGATGCAGTAAGTCAAAAACCCCGTGACATAACGAAACAACCTTGCCTTCTCTTCGAGCAGCGTCAAGAACAGTTCCGATGTCTTGAACGCTTCTGACTTTGTTCCCCTGCCCCACAACTCGCTCCATACGGGCTGCAGCTAACTGCTCGAGCCAAGATGTTTGAACCAAAGTTCGGTTGCATCAGCGATGGAGTCGGGATCCCAGATGGGGGCATCACTCCAGTATTCAATGTTGTCAAGCATCATGGCGACGCCTTCCTCAAAGGTGACACTCGGACTCCAGCCCAGTTCGGTCCGAATTCGAGTCGTATCAGCAAGGGTGACTTCGGGCTCACCTGGGCGTTTGGGAATATTCACGATGGGTCCACCCAAAAGTTTAGTTAGCAGATTCACTGGGTGAGAAGCGCCGGAACCGACGTTCATCACACCACTAAAGTCACACTTGGCTGCCTCGGCAAAAGCAGCGGTCACGTCGGTTACAAAAGTGAAATCCCGACTCTGAGTCCCATCGCCTACAATGGTCATAGGCTTGCCAGCAAGTTTCTGCGCCAAGAAGACTCCAAACACCGCGCCGTAGGTGCCGGCGGTGCGTGCGCGTTGACCGTAGACGTTAAAGAGCCTCAAACAGACATAGGGCATCCCATAGACTGCGCCCCAGTGCTTTACGATCTCCTCGCCCATCCATTTGGTGAGGGCATACGGATACTGAGGGCGCATCTCCGCACACTCCTTTGTTGGATATTCATCCGGGATGCCGTAGCACGATGATGAAGCCGCGTAGATGAACTTTTCAACGCCCTCCTCACGAGATGCCTCAACAAGGCGGGCTGTGCCATTGACATTAGCGTCAAAATAGGACATCGGCGTTACTACTGACGGAACAATATCGGCGAGGGCGGCCAAGTGGAATATATGAGTCCTCCCAGCGACAGCGGCAGCGACTGACTCGGGGTCTTGAACGCGCCCTTCAATAAACTCAATGGCGCCGTCTGCGACGAGATTCTCGACATTCTGAATTTTTCCAGTGCTGAGGTCATCAAGGATCCGCACTGCATGACCTTCGGCCGCAAGCCGCTCTACGAGGTGACTGCCGATAAAGCCACAGCCACCCGTGACAAGTGCTCTCATTGGAATACGCACCCCTCTGGCGCTCGGCCACTTGCTCTGCCATTGACGAGGACCGGGAGATGGAGAGCAGTGCTAGCGAGTGTAAACCTACATCAGCAATTTCTGGGCGCCCGTAGCTGCCAGGCGGACTCCATAAGGACACGCGTGAACTGGATACCCCTCCGGACGGGGCAAACTCCCACCGCTCGTAGACCCGCCCTCCGGTAGTGGTGGACCGCCTGATCCTCACTTCATCCGTTCAGAAGCGCCACGACTGAATCCAGCCGGTAATCTTCGGAAATGTCCTTAGAAACTATCGCCTGGCCTTCCTGGCCGCAATACGGTCGAGAGGAGACAGAGGCCGTTGCGCGAGTTATCAGTTCCAATCAACTTTTTGCCGCCGAAGAAGTTGCAGCCTTTGAAAATGAGTATGCCCATTACACTGGTGCCAAATATGCGTGCGGACTCGGGAATGCCACCCAGGGTTTGCACTTGGCTCTCGCGGCTGTGGGTGTCGGCGCGGGTGACGAGGTTGTAGTCCCAGCCTACTCCTGGATTTCATCTGCTTCGTGCACTCTGATGCAAAATGCAGTGCCAGTCTTCTGCGATCTCGAAGGCGAGTCGCTCGGTCTAGATCCGACAGCGCTTGAGGCTGCAATTACGGAACAGACAAAAGCCATCGTTGTCACGCACATGTTCGGTTATCCGGCCAAGATTCGTGAAATTGTTGAGGTCGCGAGACGTCACCAGATCGCACTTGTCGAAGATGCCTCTCACGTTCACGGAGCGACCGTTGATGGTCAGTGCCTCGGCACCTTCGGGGACATATCGGTCTTTAGTTTGCATCAACGTAAGTCCCTTAGCGTGGGGGACGGAGGGATTCTCTGCACAGACGACGCGGAGATATTCGAAACTGTTCGCCGTCTTAGGTCCTTTGGCCACCACGAATTAAGTTACAACTACCGCATGACCGAGTTTGCTGCAGCACTTGGACGTGCTGGTCTCCGCAAACTTGATGCTCATAACGAAGTACGCATTTCAAACGCCAAATTACTGCGCGACCTCTTGGGCGATAACGATGTCCTACGCGTCCGTGACGTGCGAGAGGGAGAACGCGGGGTTTACTACGCGGCCTTACTCGATGTCATGGTGGACCTCCCCGATGTCGATCAACGTTTGCTGACCCTTCAGCAAGCAGGACTTCCCATCCGCAAGACGTGGTCACTCCTCCATAAACATCCACATTTTAATCCAGTATCGCCTCCTGCGAGGGGGCTGCCCTGGGAAAATCCGACCTACCAGGGAAGTCACAAGCATGTTCCGTACGCCGAACAGGTTATGCCAGCGGCGGAGTACTACTGTCCCGACCGTATTCTTGAATTTTACGTCCATCCACCTGCAGGTGAAGCAGAAATAGAAGCCGCTGTCCGTTATCTTGAAAGCGCATTTCGAAGTTAACCCACATCGCTGACAGTTCACGCCGAACCGGCTCTGTCAGGGGCGCTAGTATCTTGTCAACTATCGACGGGGGGCAAAAACCTTTCTCAGTGCTCGCCTGAACTTATTGACGCGCCCAAATCTCCTCAATTTCCGAGTCCCAGCCCTTTGGTAGGCGAGGAAATCATTCCTCAAAATCTGCTCTGGAATGGAAGGGGCCCCTGCTTACATCCTGCTCTTGCCCATCCAAGTGATCAGCTCGCATGAGTGGGAGAAGGCTCAAAAGACCCTCTAGGGTGAGGAGTCGCGCACGTTCGTACAGAGACTTCAGGGTGTCCGTCGGGTAACCGTCAACTCCTTTTGCAACACAATGGTCCCAGTATCCAGCCCCTCATCGATGAAATGAATCGTCACACCCGCGCGGTCGTGATTCCAGACGGAAAAAGATCGGTTGCCACCCCCCATGATTCGGCAGTAGCGAAGCATGGATGTTTACGGTACGCCCTTCCATGACATTTAGGGTCTCTTGGCTCAGAATGTGCCCGTTCCGATCGCTAGCTAGCCAGTCGGGCTTGAGCCGATTCACAAGTTCTGGGGTAGAAACTTCGTGGTTCAAAACGACCTCATCCCCACCAAAGCCAAGAATCTCCAGCACGAGATCAAGATGACTTACTGACTTGTTTGAACAAAGAAGAATGCTCATGCGAGCATGACTGCCGCACTCAACGACAGTGCGGCAAAATAGTGAGTCTGCAAGGCAGCATGGATCGCCTTAGTTGGGACGACGACTCTGGCCCACTAAACAAACAAAAGGTCTGGAGAGTTTCAGTTCGAAATAGAGTTTGGTTCTGTCGCCAAAGTACTGATGAAACCTCGGGTCTGGTGACCTAGCACGGCTCACTGGTAAGTCGGTACCCTCAGTCCGTGTCACGGTCCCAGTCAGGCTTCACTCCTCCAGCCCTCATCTACAGGGACCTCCGCCAGCGCTACATTCGAGATCCACGATTGGGCCATCGACTAGGGCGTTCGTTTCCGAACGGAGTTCACGTAGATGAGACGTGGGGGACTCCCTGGCTGGGCACCAACGCCAATGGCTTCTACGGTCAAGAAGGAGCGTTTGACCTCAGCCCCAAAGAGGGGGTGATACGGATTCTGATTCTGGGTGGGTCAGCGGCCATGGGTCTCGGAGCGACGCAACGTGAATCAGTATTGGCCAACCGTCTGATGAAACGGCTCCAAGATTTAGTGGGATCGCACGTTGAAGTTTTGAACGGAGCGGTCGGTGACTATGCCTCGAGCCAGTCCCTCTTGTATTTCATCACTGAACTGGTCGAATACAAACCGAACATTGTGATTTGCCTTGATGGTTTCAATGATTTTTCCCACTCTTCCTGGGGGACAAAGTTTGCAAATGGCGATTGGCTTCCCAACACTACTCGCTCGTTTGACGATAGTTTGTCGGCGGTTCTCTCCTGGGACGGCTCGCTTGATCGAAGAACCACGAAGGAAATTGAAAGGCGATGGAACCCTCGAGTTATCCGACGAGAGGGGCGACACCGCAAGCGCGAGGGGCGCCTTTCAGCGAGTACCCACGGTGCCCTAGCAATGGTTTGGGACGAACCTTCGACTTGGAGTTTCAAGCGGGAGGCCATCCAATGGTACTCGGAAAATAGATTAAGTCTTCAGGGTGTCTGCAAGAGCCGCGGAATTCAGTTACTACATGCTGTTCAGCCATCGCTGTTGTGGGCGGCAGGTGGCCCTGCAACCGAGGAAGAGACAGCGCTACTAAGCCTTTTTGATGAGCGTCTGCCAATGTTAAGCCGCCTAGCACCCACATATTTCACCGAGCTAGCAAAGGAATCCGGCAGTCGACTGCAGGCGCAGACCATAGATTCCTCTGTCGAATCGATCCATCAAGGCGAGCTCCTGCTCTCGGGCGCATACTGGCTAGCTGGTCGATCGACTGACATGTACTCGGACCCAATTCACTACAATGACGCCGGTCAAGATGCAATCGCCGTCACTCTCACTCAGTTGCTCTCAGAAGGACTTGGGTGGGTAACGTAACGTGAAAGGGGGATAATGAGGAAAATCCTTACGCGGCTCCGGGTCCTACTCGGTCGAGGGCGCCGCAAGCCAAATTCTCGGGATTTTCAATATCCGATGTGGTGACTTGCGGCCACGTCAACTGTCGTTGTGGAGTGAAGTGTGACAACCGTTCTAGGTGTATCCGCCTTCTACCATGACTCTGCTGCGGCCTTGGCCACTGAAGATGGCGTGGTGGGCGCCGTGCAAGAGGAGCGCTTGACCCGCATTAAGGGAGACTCGCGTTTTCCGAGAGCTGCGATAAGTCAGTTGTTGGGATTACGAGACTGTCACACCGAGGAAATTGATGCGGTCGCCTTCTACGAAAAGCCCGGGCTGAAGCTGCAACGTATTCTGCGTACACAGATCTCTGAGGCTCCCTATGGGTGGAAGCAATTCTTTGAAGTCGCCAAGAATTTTGAACTCAGCCAATTCCGTCTTAAAGGACACCTCACGGCGCTCGGATTGGGTAACAAGCGCGTGCTTCGATTCGCCCACCACGAGTCTCACGCCGCGAGTGCGTATTACTGCAGTCCATTCGAGTCCGCTGCTGTCCTCACAATTGATGGAGTGGGGGAATGGTCAACGTCCACTATTTCCAAAGGAGAGGGTTCCAATCTAGTTCCTGCAGTAGGGATGCATTTCCCAAATTCAGTCGGCTTGCTCTACGCCACCTTTACTGCCTATTGCGGCTTCAAAGTGAACAGTGGCGAATACAAACTCATGGGCCTCGCCCCCTTCGGCCAACCAATCTACGTTGAGTCTTTGCTTGATGAAATCGTAGATGTCTTTCCAGACGGATCAATAGCACTAAATTTGCAATATTTTGGATTTACTAGATCGACTGCAATGTACAGCGACAAGCTGGAAGGCCTCTTGGGTTTCCCACCGAGAGAGCCTGAGGGATTGATCGAGAAGGCGCACTGTGATCTCGCAGCCTCCATACAGGTGGTTTTGGAGCGGATAGTTGAAGGTATGGCGCTGCACGCCCTGAACATCACCGGTGAGGAGAATTTATGTTTAGCGGGCGGAGTAGCCCTCAATTGCGTCGCAAATGGGCGACTCACTGAACAGATTAATCCTAGTAAGATCTTCATTCAACCAGCTGCTGGCGACGCAGGAGGAGCGCTGGGCGCTGCTTGCTTGGGTGTTCGCGAGTTAATGCCCAATGTCGACATCAAGATGGCAATGGGGAGAAATTTCGCATTGACGGGCGCTTTCTTGGGTCGAAAGTACTCAAATCAAGAGGTACTCGATGCGTTGACTGCCGAGGGCTTGGTGTGGGACGTCGCGGAGACTGAGGAATCCTGGGCTTACGCAATAACCGAACGTCTAATCCAAGGCCAAGTGGTGGGCGTCTTTTTGGAGCGCTCGGAATTCGGACCGAGAGCGCTAGGTGCGAGAAGCATATTGGCAGACCCTCGAAGTGACGAAATGCAGACTCGCCTAAATCTGAAGATCAAACGGCGGGAATCCTTCCGGCCGTTCGCTCCCATGGTTCTTGCAGATCAAGTTGCCGAATGGTTCGACTGGCCACGAGGACAACTCTCGCCGTATATGTTGTTTACGTGCCTTGTGAAGAGCGAGTTGCAAGAAGGGTCCACGGGCATATTTCCGTCTTCTGGGAATCTAGTTGACTGGGTGAGTCAGCGGCGTTCTCCGCTCCCGGCGGTTACTCACGTTGATTACTCTGCCCGCATCCAGACAGTTGCTCCGGGGGATCCGGCACATCTGATATTGGACAGCTTCTTTCAGGCAACAAACGTGCCCGTTTTGGTCAACACAAGCTTTAACGTACGAGGGGAGCCAATAGTTGATAGCCCAATTGATGCAATCAAGTGTTTCCTTGCAACGGATATGGATTGTTTAGTTTTTGACAGAATAATTGTTGATAAGAAGCGCCAACCAGCATCGCTTCTCCGAGAGCGAAGCACCCGAGAATCGGATTGGGAACTTGATTAAAGTAGCGAGGCTCATTGCAGGCGTACTCATTTATCCATTCTTTGTCCTGCTCCGGGTCTGTGGATTACGCTGGTCTGCTGATCATTACGACAGATCAGACACGGAGCGTCAGAAAGTGCAAAGCAGTTGGCACGAGGCGGCACGGTGGTGATACAGCTCGAGAATGAAACGAAAATCGTATCAACCAGACCGACTCCGAAGCCGTCTTTGACCACCGAGACCAAATGAGCAAATTCTGAGCGCTGAGCGATTCACGATGCAGTGGTCATTCGACGAATATGGTGTCGAATTTTATGTTGTCGTTTCGTACGCGTTACGCCATCAGTAAATCGCGGTAATTGTATAGAAACGAAGAGCCGAGTCGTGCCCTGTAGTGACTCGTGCTCCACGGACCCTTGGGCAACTTCCGACTGATTTCACACGTTTCAGCCCACGCCCAAAACGACGCTTGCAGGCTCTCGTCTTCGATGCTGGTCGACCACGTACCACGAGAGCGCTCGAGCGTTTCTGCGACAATTTCAACGATTTCGTCTGGCGTATTTCGCACTATTTCCAGCCCTGACTCCCGGTACTCTCTGGAGTTTCCAAATCTTGATTGCATCATCGCCGACAGGGGTAGGAATTCCCCTGACGCTCGGTTGCGCAGCAATGCGGGAAGGAACATGCCAACTTCAACGGCCCATCGTGGGTCGGCAAACGGGATGAAATTCGTCACAACCAAAGGACGATTAAACATTGTGCCCAGTTGCTCAATTCCTGACGACGATCCAGAGATGACCAGTGACGAACCCGCAAAGAGCATCACATCAAGAAGGTCGGATCGTCCTACCGACACGGCGTAATCAATAAAGCCCGATCCATCAAATGGAAACGGTCCGTTAACTTCGCGACCCATTCGGATAACTTGAAACCCCTCCGCCAACAGATACTCAACCGTGGAAATGTAGGTGGTCGGATCCGGGTCGCGATAGTCGTGATAAGACCAATCGCGAGAGCTATCGAGCTTAGAAAGATAGGCGGAGTCTCGCACTTGGAGGCACACAAAGGGCGCTCGCAAATCGATCCCCATCGCTAGCGCGTGAGACGACGCTCTCTGCTTGTCCAGCGGATTTAAGGAAACGTGTGGCCTACCGCTTGGCCGTAAGCCACAGGGATCGGAGTCTATGCCACCGCCCACAGGAGAGCCGGCGTAAGCCCAATGCGATTTGCCACTTGACATGACGACGCTCGCGAGGTGCCGGGCGGGATTGAGCAACCGGCGTGCTAAGCCAGAGGTACATGCATCCATTACCGTCACTCTCGGCATGGACTCAAGCGCTTGCCAGTAAAGGCCCTGAAGGTAGGTGTTGCAGACCTCTGTTGGAAAGATAAAGAGGTCGCGAGTGCTCCTGCTCGTATCCATCTTCATCAACTGAATCGCTAGATCCGTCTCACCTATAAAGTGACCGATTCGTTCACTACGAAATGTGGCCAACCTGAAATGACACACAGGTCGCATGAGGAACAGAGTCAGCAAGACGCTGTGGACGTATGCCGTCTGGCAACATTTCGCAATCCGGTAGCCAATACGCCTAATGAGGTTCATCACTACGAATCTCAAGGCAGCCTTTCCCGTGGTTTCCCGACCTCGATTCTGCAACGCTTCAACAAACAAACGCTCATCACTATGCTGCGACTCTAGCCACGACGACTTAACCTGATGCGCTGGGGTGTGCCGAAGTTCTTGACCAGATTCTCTCTTAACGGGAGACGAGGCCTATGGCCCGGTAGCTGCGATAAATTCTGGGGTGCTCGCGACTGAGTCGGTACCAGAATGACCGAAGAGATCAACTACACCCTGAACTTGCCCTGGCATTAGATGCCCCAACGCTGATTGCAGGGCCAATCCGTCGTGACCCAGTTCCTGAACGAAGGCGGACATGGAGCCTTCTTCAGGAATGGTGCGTCGAATGGAAACGATCTAGTTGCTTCCCGTTAGCGGGTTCGCCACAATCACGATAGAGGAGGCGAGACCCCTATCCGAAACGTTCAAACTCAGAAGACGGAGGTTGAGTATTGACGGCTCAAACCGTACGCGCGGCCAGATTTTGTGCGTACACAATGGAGCTGTAGAGACTCACATTCGCACCAATGTCGTAGAAACACTGTCCTCACCATCGCACTAATCAATCCACCTCTACGTTTTCGGTTCCTTTAGTTCGAAGGTTTCTGCTCGATATGTGCAGACTTCATTAGGAACGCACCGGCTCAAGGTGAAGGACTTTCCTTGGCGGCTATACGTCACATCTGACGTGAGACGCTGCGCCCTCTAGAGGTGAGGTCGTTCGATTCAGCAGCCACACCAGGCCACCGTCCAGACAAGATTGACGGGTACCGATAAGTGAATTTGCTGGGCAGCACGGCGAACTTTTCGAGGAATTGCCCCTCAACTATGGTCCCTTAAGCTCACGCGTTGGCCCAACTCCCAACATGACAGCCAAGAGAAGCGGAAACGCTTGGATGCCGAGATACCGCCAGTCGACTACGTCCTCGGTAATGCCGCTTGCGAGGAAACATGCGAGAACCACTAATCCCGCGTGCCTGCCCAACTCTGCTGCTCGCAGCGTCACGATTAGGGCTGACAGGAGCGCGACAAGGAGCGGTAGCAGACCGAAGAGCCCAGATCTAGTTAGAGGGTCGATAAGGATGTTGTGTCCATGGGTGGCCCAGCCGTCCAAAAGTCCGTTTCCCTGGATCGCGTTAGCGATTCCCTCGCCCCCAACGCCTACCAGCGGACTCGACCACCACAGGTTCCAGAAGGTGGCCCATATGGGTATTCGGTTGTTGATTGTTGGATCGAGCAGCACAATTAAAGCTACAAAGGCGAGGACCGCGACAGCGAGCGCGATGGCTCTCAAGGTGCCAGTCATTGGAACGCGACCTATGCGCGGCCGATAGAGGGCTGCGACGAAGAGAGCCACAAGCAAGCCCAGATAGCCCGTCCGGGAATCACTGAGAAAGACAATGACTCCACCAGTAATGACCATCGCCCAGCGACTAAACCCATATCGATACAGCCCATAGGCAACGAGAAAGGCACCGATCGGACCGGCCAAGTTCGAGCTTCCGAAAGGTCCCTCCCACCTACCGATCGGGCCGATGATTTGATCAATTACAGGAAGCCTGTTCCAGAAGTCGTAGCGCAACTCCCGGATGCCGAGCCAGTCGAGCGCTTGAGCCGCAACAGTTATGGAAATGACCGACCACGTGAACGCATCACCGGCCCGCCACACATCGCGAGCGTGAGGCCTCTTCAACCACACCATGAAGAGAGAGACTGGAACGAGGAAGACTGCCAAGTTGAATGCGTCGCGATGCAATGCCGTGGTGACAATCGCGAACACCCATACAAGGACCAATGCGCCGATGAAGACCTGGAAAAGTACCGGCCAGGACTGCTGCGGAGCGTAGGGAAGCCACAGGACGAAGGCAACGCTCGTACCAACAAACGCAAGCACAACGCTCAGTGGTTGTGCGCTGACTACTGCTGCCCCCGGGAAGATGTACTGAGCAAAGAGCGGTACAACTCCAGTGACGAAGAGCGCAACGAGATAGGGGGCTCCACTTCCCGTCAAAAGTGAGAGAAGTGCCCGCCGGCTTCTTGTAGGGGTGTTTAGGTGCCTTACCAGGGTCGTTGCACGGATCAACTGGTTCTCTCCACTTTCATCACGGATTTGATGCCCTTCGTGTTCGCCGCTGCTCCCTGGCAGGCTCCCAAGGTACCGGGCGACTCACAAACGGTTTCCGGTCCTTTGCGAGTCCAGGCCTAGACTCGTGGTGTGGCGAGATGGCTAGTGACGGGTGCAAAGGGGTTCTTGGGAACCAACACCGCCGTCGACCTTAAGGGCAGAGTCGAAACTGTAGGTCTATCTCGGACTCAACTCACAACAACAGACTACTCACGTGCCGAAATCTTGGACTTGAGGGACAGTGAGGCACTCGTTGAGGTCATTCGAAACGTGAGGCCGGACGTGATCGTGCACGGTGCGGCGATCGCGGGCCATGAGACAGCGGCCAAGGATCCCGATCAGGCCTATGCCGTGAACGTCACGGCTTCACGACTCCTGGCCGAGGAAGCGGAAGGACTCGGATCGACAATGGTGTTCATATCCACCGACGCCCTCTTTTCCGGTCAGCGCGGCAACTACCACGAGGAAGATGAACTCGAGCCATTTTCGGTCTACGGAGAGACGAAGGCGTTGGGAGAGGCGGCCGTTCGTGCGGCGACAGCGAATCATCTCATCGTGCGCACGAACTTCTTTGGGTGGAGCGACACGGGAAAAAAATCGATTCTTGAATTCTTTTTGAACTCACTACGCCAAGGAAAGCCCGTGCGAGGTTACCCCGATTTTGTTGTGACGTCGATCTATGTGCAAAGCCTGATCCAGGCGATCTGGGACCTAACGGAACTTGGGGCCACGGGCACCATGCATGTTGCTTCTGATGATGCGCGTTCCAAGTACGAATTCGGGTGCATGGTTGCGCAAGTTTTCGGATTACCTTTGGATCTCATCGCGCCACTACCTTCCGAGAGCGAAACACACGTCACATCACGGAGCAGGAATCTCTCCTTGAACACTGACAAAGTTGCGCAGTTGCTCGGACATCGATTGCCAACGCAGGCGGAAGGAGTTGCCCAGGCCGCTCGGGATGAGAAAAGGATCGCTCGCCTGATCAGGCGGTCGCAGTCCTCCTTTTGAGCGCTTCTTTGGCCCATCCTGCGTAACGCATCGAGGCGAATGTGAGGAGAAATGGGAGGGCGCCAGCCGCCTTGGGGATCGATGTGTGGGCGATCGGTTCGATCACATCTACCTTCAGTGGATGGATGAGGGAGTGTATCTTTCGCGCTACGGACCAACCGCTGTTCCGACCACTGCTGAACACCTCAGCGTCGGAGATGCCGTACATGCGACATCGCACCCGCAACTCGCTCCAACTGACTTTCCCTTGCTCGTACACATAGGCATCGGAGATTGCGAACTTTGCGTTGAAGTCTCGGTGCCAGCGCTCACACAACTCGGAGTCATCGGAAAATGACCGATCGGGATTGAAGGGTGAGGCGCGCAAAAGATCACCTCTGAGGAGAGTCGGAGTTCCGATGACCCATGCCGGCCCAGGACGAAAACGCCCCGACCTCCAAGCGTTGAGTCCAAACGCGATATAGCCGGAGCCGGAAATACGAGTTTGAGCACTCACGCCGGCCACCGATGCAGCGGACAAGCCCAAAAGCATGCGCTCGAGTTGTCCTGGTGGCATGACATTATCCGAGCCCATATTCAGGATGAAGTCATTGCTTGATGCGGCGATTCCGATGTTGCGGGCTTGACCGAGGCCTGTGCCGTGGTCCTCGAGAACAAGGTCTGCGTCGGAAGCGGCTATCGCGCGCGTACCGTCCGTCGATGATGCATCGACGACGATGATCTCGCCGACTCCTGAATCTTTCAGCGACTGTAAACACATTTGGATCGAGGCAATCGAGTTCTTTGTGCAGATGACCGCCGAGACATCGGAAGGCGGAGGGTGTTGCGCGGTCATAGCCCTAGAAGTGATGCCTGGCGGTCGAAGTCGTGAACTGAGGACCGTACGTGATCGAAGGTGCCACGTTCGATGACGCCCCCATCCTGGAGGTAGAGCACCTCATCGGCATGCCGCACCGTTGCCAAACGATGAGCCACGGTGATGGTCGTGACTGATCCCTCGAGTTCCTCCAGTGTCTGGATGATGGCGAGTTCAGTCTCAGCGTCCAGGGCGCTGGTGGCTTCATCGAGGACCAGGAGTTTTGGTCGGGTGTACAGGGCCCTAGCGACCCCCAGCCGCTGCCTTTGGCCACCACTGAAGCGGAAGCCTCGCTCCCCTACGGCGGTGTCCAGACCCTCGCGATTGACGCGTAGGAACTCAGCTAGGTGCGCGCGCTCCAAGGCTTCCCAGACGAGGTCGTCGTCGATCAGCGCTTCCGGTAGGCCCAGGGCAACGTTCGCGCGCACAGACCCCCCGACCAACGCGACGGCTTGCGGGACATAAGAGATGGATCCCGGCCAGGTGTTGATGGCATCACGGGGGGTAAGTCCACCCACTTCGACTTGTCCGCTATCGGGTGCGTAGACGCCGAGGACTAGGTCTGCGAGGGAAGACTTTCCGGCACCTGTCGGCCCGACTAGTGCAACTGAAGACCCCTCCGGTATATCCAAATTGACTCCCCTCAATGCGGGGGCATCCGTGCCAGCGTACGACAACCAGGCTTGAGAAACGCGGACAGAAGCAGTGAACTCTGGGTAGTTGGACTTGATGAGTTGAGCCACGCGCGCCCGCTGGGTGGATGTCTTTGGTTCTTGTCCTTGTGTATCTGCCAAATACTGATCCATGAAGAAGGCCGGCTGTGCCTGAACTGAGGCGTTACGGATGGTGATGCCAGCCCCCTGCAATCGAAGAAGCGCTGGGATGATGCGTGACCCAGCGGCTAGAAATAGAGCAACTGTCGCCGCGGCTCTGGCCCAGTCCTGTGTGAGGAATTGGAAGGTGGCAAGAAGCAGGATTCCAAGGTAAAGAGCGGACTCAAGGACATACTTCGGAATCTCCAGGATAAAACCTGAGTTGGCATTGGCCGCGGCAGATCGACCAATTAAAGACTCAAAGCGATCCACATAGAACTC